>Ga0210410_10000408_pt1 | contig 49773 bp, 46 predicted proteins | sample IncBWC4MmetaG_FD_161058 | JGI IMG/M metagenome (GOLD analysis project Ga0210410, IMG submission 161058) | Forest soil microbial communities from Barre Woods Harvard Forest LTER site, Petersham, Massachusetts, United States - Inc-BW-C-4-M | ecosystem: Environmental > Terrestrial > Soil >...
CTGGATGTGCAATGCGCGTCCCAAAGGAACACCCACACAAGTTGCTGAGATCAGTGGGGGGAGTGGTCAAGATGCGAAAGCGCAACGCTCGGTGTTGGGACGTTTCGGTTCTCGGGAGGGTTATGTCACTGATTCTCTTATTAGGTCGCAAGTGGGTCGACTGGTATCGCGTGCTGCGGTACGGCAGGCATTCAGCTTCGCCGACTCCAGTCGGTACGGCCTGTGGCTAGCGCGTGGGTGACGAGGATATTCGCTATGAATTCTGGTCGCCTGACCGGTTCCATTGTTACCAAGACTTGCAACAGCCATCTGGGGGTGAAACATGAGCGTAATGTCCAACTTTGCCACGCACGTTGACGGATATCGAAGAGCAGCGACTAGGGGGACTACTCTTCGTCATCTCGATGAAGCCAATATGCGCAAGTTTGAGCGCGCCGAAGACCCTTTCCTGGAGACGATTGTGGGGCGCCGCGGGGGCTTGCGCAAAATCCTCTCCCAGGTGGAGGCCGTGGCGCCCACCAACGCGACCGTGCTGCTCTCGGGCGAGACCGGCACCGGCAAGGAAGTCATAGCGCGCGCGATTCATGAACTCAGTCCTCGCCGCAACCGAAATCTCGTCAAGGTGAACTGTGCGGCGATGCCCGCCGGGCTTCTCGAAAGCGAGCTGTTCGGACATGAACGGGGAGCGTTCACCGGCGCGGTCACTTCACACGTGGGCCGCTTTGCGCTTGCCGATCGCGGGACATTGCTCCTCGATGAAATTGGAGATATGCCGCTGGAACTTCAGCCCAAGCTGCTGCGCGTACTCCAGGAACACGAATTCGAGGCCGTCGGTTGCACACGTACCACGCAGGTGGATGTCCGCGTTGTTGTCGCTACCAACCGAGACTTGCGGCAAATGGTTCGCGACCGTGAGTTCCGGGAAGATCTTTACTATCGGCTGAATACTTTCCCGATTTCCTTGCCGCCGCTCCGCGAAAGGAAAGAGGACGTCCGGGAATTCGTGAAGTACTTCGTTGAACAGTTCGCTACCTCCATGGACAAATTCATTAATACAATCCCCGAGGAGGTCATGAGTGCCATCGTCCGTCACCCTTGGCCCGGGAACGTTCGCGAACTTCAAAACCATGTTGCGCGTGGGGTCATCCTTTCCACGGATGGAGTGTTCGCACCGATAGTGCCGGAGAATTGTGATCCATCACCGGTCGAGATTTCCAATCCGACGCTGGAGGACAAAGTGCGCCAGGAGATTCTTGCTGCTTGTCAGCGAGCGAATTGGAAGCTGGGTGGTCCGCGGGGAGCAGCGGCGAGACTGGGTCTGAAACGCACCACGTTGTTTTACAAGATGAAACGACTCGGGATTGCGCCGCCTTCGGACAATTGGGAAAACTGAACTGCGAGTCGAGGCGGAAAGAAGTTACAGGGGACACTGCGGCGGCTTCAAAGCGAGCGCAAATCCAGCTGTTGAGGGAGGGTTGCAAATTCGAATCTAGTTCAGGAGATGATTTTGCACGAAAAAGGCCGGAATTCTGGATTCCGGCCTTGTCGATCACGAAATGGTTGCGGGGGTCAGATTTGAACTGACGACCTTCGGGTTATGAGCTCGACGAGCAAACCCTAAGTCTTGATGATTCAATTGCCCTTACAGTTCGGAGACCCCCTAAAACCACCCCCAAAACACGGGGTTTTGGACGCTAGTTGGACGCCAACCATGGTGGGATCTTCCAGACCCCATTCAACAACAACGGCCTAGGAAACTGCCGTCACACCTTGCTGGACCTGCGAATTAGTTGACCACACCATTCACGTTAACTTGTGCTGCGTGGCAGTCTGCCCTGCCGGGAGCGCGTTTCTGTTGGTGGCCCGGGACTTTAGGTGCGAAAACGTTGGCAGAATTAGCCTTGCCTTGATCGCATGTGTAGTCATACGAAGAGAGTTGCTGGTTTGAGGTCGCTAATGGCTTCAATTTGGGGAAGACACGATAGACGTGCGGAGCATTCCACATCTGGAGAACTGCATCGAAGATTGCTGCGGAATGCGAATCGCACCGCGTGTCGGGGCCGATGCTGGGACTCACATATAGAGTGACGCTGATTGCATTCTTAGTTGAACCACTGTTTGTGCCGAATTGAATCGTCGAAGCACTCCCAGTCCCCTTATCTAAGTCTGCGGGAACCGTCTGGTCTGTCACGCTGTAGTGAAGAATCATCCAAGTAGTGAAACTGCCTTCGGGGTCGGCTTGAGTGACGGGCTGAGTAGCGTTGTACCTAAACTGGGAAGTCATCTTGCTTTCATAGGCGCAGGGCTTGGGTAAAGACAAAGAGTATGCGGAAGTTGATTGTAAGGCAGCTGTGACAGTACTCGGAGTGACTCCGGTCAGGGGATACAGATATTTCTTGGAAGGCGATGTAGCACTGCAGGGCAGAGTCGAGAAATCCAAGCGATGAGATCCTATCGATGGCTCTGTGGCATTCGAATAATTGAACCCATCATCTCCTTTGAAGACTGCCATTGTGTGCCCCAGTTGGGGTGCAACCAAGATGACCCTATTAGTGTCGCCTGGGTCCTGCACGTAGCTCCAGGGCCCGACTACCTCTATTTCGATATTGGTTTGTGCATGCGACGCTGTGGAAACAAGACTCAGAAACATAAGGCATAAGACTAACTTGGAAGAGAGAGTGGTCAGCGAACTCGGTGTCATTGTGGCCTCCTATACTCGTGCAATTGTTGAGCCTTATCGATCACAACGAAACTCATGTGGTAGCTGCCTGGGCGCCGAAAACCGTGAAGGCAGCCCAATAGAAAGGATGGCCGGACGAGACCTGCCCGCGCAGAGCGTTCTGCGCCTCGAACAGAGACTCTTCCACAGACGAGCCGTGCAACAGCTGTGTGTAGAATTCGACCATGAAGCGGCGGGTTAGGCCGGAATCGACGTCCCACCGGCTCGCAACGACGCGCGGTATACCTGCACGAACCAAATACACAACAAGGCTGTCGGGAGCGTCGACGCTTCCAAGCGCGCCGGCCTCGGTGTTACAGGCCGAAAGAACCACGAGGCGGGTACTCGACACGGTTAGTTTTTCTAGGGAGTTGGCCGTGAGGGCTGAATCGGAGAGCAGGAGTCCGGGCGTTAAGTAGGAGTTCGAAGCGTGCCCGGCAAAATGAAAAACACCGGCGAGAGGAATCTCTCGTAGTGTGTGTTGTAGCGTGGCGGTGCGACCTATGAGCAAGTGAGCAGACTTAAACATGCTAGCGACAGCCTGGCCCTCAGGAACGACGTCCGGCAACCCAAGGAGTTGGTTCCCAGTGTCCCGATGAGGAGCTGAGACTGCGACAACCAAAGCCGGCGTCTCACGGCTTATCCTGAGAACAAGCGTTTCCTGTCGCGAGTAAAGGACCCCAAGTGATGACATGATCGGGCCGCGTTCCCCTAAGTAGTGGTTGTTTCTGTCAAGCAGAGCTTCCATGGGAAGGCCGTCGAGTCCTTCGTCGAGTTCGACTATCAGAGTCCGACCGGGTTGCAAGTAGGGTTCAATGGGAGCGACCAGAAGCTCATATAGGTGCTCCGCCTGATGCCGAACGAGGACGAGATCGGACCCAGGACGCGAGCACAGGTCGCGGAAGGTCTCTGCGGAGGCTAAGAGTTCCGCGGCGGATACGGAGATGCGCTCGAAATGGACGCCGCGGTTGTCGGAAGCCCATATGAGCAGTTGTTTTGGAAAAATGACGTAGGTGATTAAGGTGGCTCTGGACAATCCGGGTAAATATGAACTCACTTGCCAAAGAGCTGCGTTTCTAAGCATTGCCTTATCTCCGGATTCTTGGGAACTGAGATTCGGAATACGTGCCGGAGCCGCCTTGAATGCTTCCCAAGACTGGAGGGCGCCTTCCGCATCGCCTTTTGAAACGAGGAGAGAAACCAAGTCGCGATATGGCTCGGAGGAACGGAGCTTCCATTCAAGTCGTGATTTGACGTCCCGTACCGATTGCAACTGCAATTCAGCTAGTCGAATGGCTGAGCGCAAGGATGCCTCGGCCTCTTTGGTATCTCCTTCGGTCACCAACGCCTTGGCGAAGTTGTCGTAGAAGAGAACCTTAAGGTAGTTGTCGGAAAGCCGATTTACCTCCGCCGAAATCAAGCGAAGTCGCGAGAGCGCAGACTCGCTCTGACCTGTTGACGTCTCGACCCCAGCAAGTCTCGTTTCTGCCTCCAGGTGAGCCAACCGTGTGGCCTCCGTTTTTGGAGAACGTGCGAACAGTTCGGTCGCCCGCTCAAACTCGCGGAGTGCTTCGAATGAGTCTTGAGTGGCCAACGAGGAATTGGCGGATAGTGAGTGGGCGACCGCGACTTGCGCCAAATCGGGAGATGATTCTGCAAGTGGAATGGCTTCTTTCCAAATCGATACCTCCAGAAATGGTTCCTGTCTGAAGCGTGCGGTCTCATATAGGCTGTAGTAAAAGTTGTAGCCTCGGACATCGGAGAAGTTTCCACCCCAGAACTCTTTTAGCCCGTCGGTGGCGAGCCGCCATGCCAAGGCATAATCTCCGCTGGCACCGGCCGCCATAGACCAGTGGTCTTGGGCCCCAAGCAGAATAGTTCCGTAGTTGGTTGCTTTCGCTTGCGTTGCGGCGGACGAATACGAGTCCAGCGCACCTCCTAGATTTTCGTGAAGCCACTGACAATTTCCTTCTTGGATGCGGTATTTGATCCCTAACCAGGGATAGAGACGCAGTTGAGGGTTATCGCGAAGTGGTCCGAGTCGGCTAGCACATTGATCTGCGTTTTGTCCCAGGTTGGAGGCGTAGAGGTCCTCGATGTTTGCTCGAACTATCGCCGCCTTATTCCAGCCGCCTCGACGGGAGTATTGAACTGCGAGAACAGCGTTCTTGTGAGCTGCATCCGTGGACCCGCTTTCGTTGGCTTGAATCGCAGAGGAAAGATACCTTAGCGCGGCGGGAAATAGAGGCGAGGAAGACCCGCTCAAAAGGTCTGTCCACCAGCGATCAGAGTGTCGGGTCAGGGAAATGGCAGCCAGTTTTTGCAATGCGGCGCGGGCATCTGCTGATTCGACTGAGCTAGAGGCTGCAATTGGAAACGCGAGAGGGAGCCACTGCGAGACCGCCGTATCGTAATAGGTCTCCAAGTGCTGATCAACCGCATCGATCACCACGGGCTGATCAAGGTCCAAAGCGGCGAATTGACTTGGCGTGAGCAGCGGCTGAAGGCTGCCCTGTTTTCTCTTTCCTTGTTCCTGCTTCGCCTCAACTAGTCTCGAACGAGCCTCGTCTGCCCATGGACCCGTCGGGTCAATTTGAAGATAGGCTTGCCAGTCCTCAATTGTCTGGGAGAAGAGGAGGGCCTTGCGCGAGATTATCGCGCGATTGAATAAGACAACCGGGTCGCGAGGGGAGTTCTGCAGCGCCTTACCAAGAACGTCGACGGCCTGTCCGTAGTCCTGTGGGTTGCCGGTCGCATCCCCACGTTGGGAATAGGCGGTACCAAGGTCAACAAGAAGAGATGGAGAATTCGGTTTCGCAGCGAGGGCTTCACGAAGTGCGTCAATCGCACCGCTATAGTTTCCTTCGAGGAGCTCTGCTCGTGCGCGGCTTTGCAGCCAGAACGGGTCGGATGGGTTCTTTGCCAGATTGTTTGTAATCTCTTTTTCAGCTTCGAGGAGAGACGGTGGACTGTCCAAGTGCGAAGTCTCCACAGCACGTTGAATTCTAAGCGGAGCACACGCGGCGCCGGGCATCCTAGGCTCGAAGTTGCGCCGTTCAGTATAAGCGGTGACTAGGAGCTTTTCGACGCGACGCTCGGGACGCGGTAACAAAATCCAAATGAGAACAGCGAACAACGCGACGACCGAACATGCAAAAACTGGCAACTTCCATGACCACCTGGCCTGGTACATGCGAGTGCTTTGTTCTCGGGGACACGCTGATGCGCTTAATTGGTTTGACATCCTCTTCTGCCATTCCAGGGAACTGCTTTTTAAGTTGGCGACGATCTGCGTTTCCTCCGGGGAGGTGGGGTCAGAGAAGTCTTGAATAACCTGTTTCAACAGGGGGCCACAATGGTCGCACTGAACTGCATGGTCCAGCATCGTTTGCGACATATCTTGCTGCACAAGTCCAGCCGCTACCTTCAACCATTCTTCATTGCTCGGACACAATTCAGTCCTGTCCGCCGAAACCAACGTCTCCAGGCATGCAAGCTTCTGAATCATTGCCAGCCGTTCTTCAACGCGGCGGCGGCAATCGAGACAGGTTGAGAGATGGCTTGCGGCCGTTGGAGCGACAACAGCCGATTGACCAGAAGTCGCATGGCCCGGGCCCGAGATGCCTGCTAGCCGGTCAAGCTCATCTTCGGTCAGGTGTTGATCACCTGGTTTGAGCATGCTACTGCGCTCCTTCCCTATAACGACTCCGCTTGATGAAATCCTTTTGCTCCCTGAGCATCCGGTCCGCCAGGACCGGAGATGCTTTCTCGGATCAATCGGGTCAAGCGAAATAACACACTCTCCACGCCCTTCGTAGTCAGACCCACTGTGGGAAGTGACGCGATGGCGCTCGCCGTCAATCCCGAACGGTAGTACAGCCAAAAAACGGTGCGATCACGTTGGAACTCGCGCTCAGGCACAACCTCCTTCAACTTGCGATCGATCTGATCGATAAGCACGGCTCGCTCGGGGTCGTTCAAGGAGCTCTTCGGAGGTTCCCAACCAACTGTTGCCGATGTCTCCTCGACTGAGTCCGCTGTTGATTCGGGTGCTCGCTTGTCAGCGAGACGCGACTTAAAGTGATCCTGCGCGACATTTGCTGCGACGACTTTAAGGAATGCAAAGGCCGACTCAGGCTGCCTCGGACTGAACCTTCGAAGTAGCGCGCATTCGTTGGCACAAATCCTCAGGTAGGTCTCTTGCACGAGGTCGTCAACAAGCGCTTTATTGGAAATTCCATAGCGCATGGCGACGCGCAGCACCGTGCGCGCAATCAGCGGATTGAAACGGCGGATGAATTCTTGCCAGCAGGCCGCATCACCGGCGCCAGAACAGAGAGAAAAAAGCTCCGGTGAGGATAGATCCGCATAATTCATCGAGGGCCGGGACCTCCAGATGACGCCGATTGTACCTTACACCGCGGCAATTCACTTACAAGGTACTCGCCATCTATCGTGGGGATTTCACCGCCCGCTTCGTGCGCGAATGGTGCAATCGTAACCGATCTCAGTCAAAGAACTTTGTTCCATCGTCATTGCGCTCTCCGGGTATAACGATTTCGCTCGGTTGTCGAAAGGGATTTTCTTTGCCCTGTCGTTTTTGATGACATGCGTCGCTGTCGGGCGGAGGCCCAAAGTTCGTTTTCCGCCTCGGAATCCTTCGTTCTGACGCGGACCCGGAAGTGTGCTTAGAGATTGGGGAGGAAATATACATGCAGATTTCGAAGATTTTGGGACTCGGAACCATCTGTTTTTTGCTTGCAAGTTCTGCTAGCTATACGCGCGCCCAAACAATCAGAGTCCCGACATATCAGATCACTCCGTCTCCTGTACCGGCCGCACCTGGTGCACCAGCAGCAGCTCCACCTCCTACTCCACCTGCTGGTTGTTGGCTACTGCCAACCCGATCACATTGTATGGACTTCGGATCAGGCATAGATTCGAACATAAATACGTTCTTTGGCACCAATGGCTCGCTCTCGTATTTCAACCAAATCAAGTCCATTTACAATGGAGCGTCTGGTTCTGCGACTGTTTCAGCCGATTTGGCATCCCTCAACTTCTCTAAAGGAGTACAGGTAACGGTCGGGACTAATATACAAGCGGGATCCTCGGGCACGACGACCGTCAGCTCGGGTACCATCCCTACGTTATCCGCCAATGGCGCCGGGCAAGCGACTCAAAATGTGTTATATGGAGGAACGTTTCTTGTCTCAGCGCTTTATCCGTTGCTTGCAACGGGAGGAAATAAGCTGGGCTCAACTGGAGGTCTCGGCACACTAATAGACGTGATAGCCAAGGAAGGCGTTGATATACAGAACTTTAAGTCCGGGACGAATGTCAATGTTACATCCCCTCCCTCTCACACTAGCGTACAAATCGAAGGATATCTTCAATACAACTCTATTAATTTGGCGCCTAATTCCAAGAATTTTGCAGGTGCGTTGTTTGTGGGCGGCAGTTATGGCTACGGCTTCATGTCTCATGGCTACGCGAGAGACTATGGATTCGGAAATGATGTCAATAACGGGATCGGTCAAGTTTCATTCGGTATTTTGATAAGTGGCGTAGCCAAGATTGCGTTTTCCCGTGCGTTTGGGCCGTCGCAGACCTATATCGATAATACCTCGATGGTGAAAACGACAGTAAACAACTTCAAATCTTGGTCATTTGGAATATCGTATCAATCTCCCCCGCCCGCCTCGAAATAAACCACGGAATCTCGGGATTCTGGACCAACGGAATATGTTTGGAGGGTGGAGATGAAGATTTTCAATAGTGCGGCGAGGTTCAGTGCAACTAGTGTCTTTTGTCTAGTCATCATGTGTGCGGCCCACGGTCAAACTGTGACAAAGGTCGTCGATCATGGGCCCGACGGCGAGAAGCTTACATTCGTGGTGCTTGGCGATGGTTATGCAGCAGGTGACCAAACCAAGTTCGCACAAGATGTTAATCGATTGCTTGTCAACGGCGTATTCGGCCACGATTTCTACAAAGATAACTTCCCGGCTTTCAATATGTATCGGGTTGACTTGGTGTCGCACGAATCCGGTGTTAGTTCGCCGAGCGATTCAAAAGACACTGCACTGAAGGTCATTTACAGCGGCGATTGGAGCCGTTGCTGGCTGGAAGAGTCGCGAGATACAGACCAACTAATTGTCGATGCAACTGTCGGCGTGAAGAAAATCGATTTCGTCCTGATTATTGCGAACGAAGCCGGGTATGGAGGTTGCCAGCGTGGTGGGCGGCTCTACATCACTGCAGGTGACGACTGGGATGTTGTCGCTCATGAATACGGCCATGGGATAGCAGGATTGTACGACGAGTATAGCGTGAGCGGGGCTTACAGCACGCCGCCGATCAACGTGAAAAACTGTTCCACGGTGACCAGTCGAACTGGAGTTTCATGGGCCAAACTTATTGCGAGCACCACGCCTGTGCCTTCGGACAAAGCAAAGGGGCTGGATCCAAATCAGACTGTCGGCATATTCACAGGCTGCGACTATGCTTTGTCGGGGATCTATCGGCCTGTCTCGGACTGCAGAATGAAATCAAACACTCCTCACTTTTGCCCTGTGTGTCTCGGACTGATGAACCGAGCTGTCAAGCCCTATCTGCCAACCCCCACCGGGGGTAGAGCGGCGGCAGCCAACCCTGGCTCGCCTACTAAATATGTGAACCTCGTCGTGAGAATGAGCCTTACAGGACAGCCGCAAATACTGCGGGCGACTCAACTTGACGGGCGCGTTGTGCCCACAACGAACTCAATTCCCGCATATATATTCGCCTTCTCAAAAAACGAGAAACCGAGCTTTGTACAATACTTGCCTGACAGTCCGTTTGTAGTACGAGGATTTGTAGATCCAAGGCACCCGGAGAAGGGAGAAAGCCTGTCTCAGTCAGACTCGGCTACCGTTATTGTAAATGTTCCCGAAACAGATATAAGTTCGGCAATGCAAAATTTGGGTTTGCAGGTGTACAAGGTAGAACCGGACGCCGCAAGCATGTTTAAGGAGCAAAGGGCCACGGACGTGGGTTCGCTGTTGAACGCCCTCATCAAGAATAAAGCCATCGCACTACAGTCGGAACTCCCTAAATCAAAGATGGGGGACGCACTGAGAGCAGTACAACCATAGATTGCTGTCCCGGCGAGACTGCTGGCGAGAATTAAGGAACATTGCCTCGGAGAGAATCTAGGACGCACAATTGACCTGATGCCATGTTCTATGATTCGCGTCTGATGATTGTTTTTAGCCTGCTGCTCTGGCCCGGAATCTTCGAGATGGGATTACGACCTGTCGATTGGGCGATCCGGACCCTCGTTTCGTTTTCTGTGTGCGAACCCCAGCAACGCTCAGGTGCGAAACAAACAGACTCTGAACGTGAGACTTACGTGAACGTCACCTTAAGACTGCGAACCGGCGAAAAACCAGAGATCGTCCGAACAACGCAAGTTGAGGGAAAGTTGATTGTGAGAGAGGCTCCTTCGTCCAAGTTTGTATATGAGGTTGTTAAGGATAACACTTCGTACGCTGTCGGGTTCCTGCCGCAGGGGGGCTTCGAACTGAGAGGATTCAGCGATCGGACGAGCAGTCGGGAAGAAAAGAAGAGCGAGACGAGCTCCACGACTGTTACGTTAGCCATTCCCAACATGCGACTAGAGACGCTGCGAAATGGACAGGTCGGATTTCGCATCTATGAGATACGTTCGGGAGTCGAGTTAGAACCGATCTCCAAAGATGCTCTCAAGCGCTTAGTCTCCAACAAATCAGCCTTCATTCGATCTGAAATTACGGGTTCCGCGGTTGCCAATGGTATGCGTGAAAAATCGCGGTAGCTAATGCAACTAACTGAGGCGGAAATACTCGCGCCAGGCGAGAAGAACTTGACGTAGCGATGGCAGCCCCCGAGGCTTCAGGCTGGCTTGGCCTGATCCTACGTAACGCCTGGATTCTCAATCACGGCCATCTAAGAACTGAACCATTTGGACGGCGCGCTTGAAAGATAAATGCTGGCTGCTGTGCTGAGCCTGCAGCCATAAATCAGGTCCGTTTTCGGCGGAGTGCAAGAAGGGAATTCTTCCTGGAGGTCGTTATTTCAATTGTAGGCTCGTCATAAGTCGAACTGATCGTCGTTGACGAAAGTTGGGGACATCATGAGAACCCGCGAACAATGGACTGTATTCGTCATAGCTGTGCTTTTCCTTGCCTGCGCGTCGCCGTACGCTGATGCCGCTAGTGCATCACAAGCGAAATGGACAATATTGATTTTCATGAACGGCGATAACAATCTGGAGCCCGATGCGCTGATCAATTTTAAGCAACTTTCCAGAGTTGGGAGTTCGGATGCGGTGAATGTCGTGGTCCAGTTTGATCGAATCGCGAAATACGATCATAGCTTTGGAAACTGGCCGCAAACTCTACGTTTCCGGGTTACGAAAGACATGGATCCGCTGCCGGCAAATGCTTTGGAAGACATCGGTGAGGCGGACATGGGCGATGGCAAAGTCCTCGCGGACTTCGTGCTCTGGGGAATGCAGAAATTCCCAGCGAAGCATTACATGCTCATAATTTGGGACCACGGGCAGGGCTGGCGCTTATTCACCGCAAACCTATTGAGGCGCGCGCGAACGGTTTCTAAGTCGCGGGCAATAGCACCGGCGGACAATGCTCGTGGCCTGCGTGCCGAATCGGTATTAGTTCGAAATGCTGACGGAGTCGCCTCATCGCAAGGTCAGACGGCGCCGTTCCGGAGTGCCCCAGGAGCTCCATATCGCTCGGTGTCCAACGACGAGACAAATCAGGATGTTCTGTACAACCGAAAGATTCAAGACTCATTGGAGGAGGCACTCCATGGCAAGAAGCTGGACGTTATAGGCTTTGATGCTTGTTTGATGTCGATGATTGAGACAGCCTATGCCCTCCGGAATATTGGCGACTACATGATAGGCAGCGAAGAACTTGAGCCGGGTCTTGGGTGGAAGTATGACGACTGGCTAAAGGCGGTCGAAGCCAACGCAGATGCGGACGGTGAGACCTTGGCCAAGGTTACCGTCGATGAGTACAAGCAAACCTATACAGCGGAAGCGACTGCGGATCCGGCAACGACACTTGCGGTATTTGATTTGACGAAGACCGCCCAGTTAGCGAAGGCTGTTTCTGACCTAGGCACCTCTTTGACTGCAAAGCTCGATTCTGAACTTCAGGGAATCATAGAAGCACGCTCCAGCACGATGACTTATGCGCCGGGCTACGATTTTTATCACGTTGACCTCGGAGAGTTTGTCAGACAGCTGGCCAACAAGACTTCTGACCAGAATGTTCTCTCCAATATAAAGACTATTCAAAATGTACTATCGGCTGGCGTGGTAGCGAACTACGCCGGACAAGACAGATTGGGAGCGTATGGTTCGACAGGCCTGGCGATCTACTTCCCTGCAACCGAACGTGACCATTTGAATGATCCTTACTCCGAAGGGGGATACGAGAAGGACAACACTTACTTCCCAGTTCAGTTTGTCCAGAACGAAAAATGGGCCGATTTTCTGCATGCCTACTGGAGTAGGGTGCCATGATTTCATGGGTTATACTCGCCGCGACGCTTTTTTCAAGTGTTACACCAACGAAATGCACTCTGAGCGATTCTACCGGGCATGACAGGGGATTGGCGCTTGTCATCGGAAACGCTTCCTATCCTGCGGCCGGACTGAAGACCACATACGCGGATGCTTGCGAGTTCGGTCAGACGTTAAGCACTTTAGGCTACAGCGTCGATCTGCGATTTGACTTAGGAGGTGCAGAGTTAACCAGTGCCGTCCAGCGACTGGCGCAAGGCGCGGCTGGAAAGAACCTGCCTGTGGTCTTCTATTTTGCGGGTCACGGATTTCAAATCAACGGTGTCAACTATCTTCTGCCAGTCGATTTCAACGCTGCACATCCCGAAGAGATCGCTCCACATACACTAAGTCTCGATACGATCCTCACGTCCATGAAAGCGCTAGGTAGCGGCACCAAGATTGTCATTCTCGATGCCTGCAGAGCCGATCCCCTGGCTCAGAACACGCCAACCGACTGGGAGGTTGGTTTTGCACCGCCAACAAATCTACCACCGAATACACTGGTCGCTTACTCGACGGCCGCAGGAAGCATTGCCGCTGACGGCGGAGTCGGATCACATTCGCCCTACGCCCGAGCTCTTTTAAAGTACAGTTCGCAACCTGGAATGGCCGTGGAAGACGTATTTAAGAGTGTCCGCGATAGCGTGATCGCAAATACCGATGGTGAACAGACGCCCTCGGAATACACTTCTCTGCTGAAGACTTTCTATTTTAGGGATCCGATTTATGCCGTTGCTCGGATCACGGACGGGGACGATGACGTAATCGTTATGGTGAATAGCGTGGAAGTTGCGGAGTGGAGCTTGGATGGAAGCAACGTCAAGCGCGCTATCCTCAAGACGGGCCTCAATCCTGTCGAGATCAAGGTCTATAACCAACGCAGCTACACAGGCGGGATTCCGCCGTTTGGTCATCAGCCTGAAGGCTGGCGATATAGCGTCGATCTGATGGATACACTCAACCGTTCGCTAGTTCACTTACAGGATGGAGAAGATCGTCCAGCCGACAACGGTCCACGTCACGGAAAGACCTTTACGGTGGCTAGGTTCAACCTGCTGGTGCATGAGGATACGGGCGCCATCGACGTAGTCGATCGCGACTTCGACTATTGGAAACATCACTAGACTCACCGTTCGCCACGGCTCGCAGGATCTTTTCAACACGACAAATTCGTGCGAAGTGATGCAACCGTTCGCGCGTGCATTTCGTTTCACGAAGGGCCTCGTCGACCGCTTTCGAGAGCACCGCGCTGGCCAGCTTGCGCCGGTATTTGAGACAGTCCGCGATTGTCTTAGCGACACTGTAGACGCGGACGGGTTTCTGGACTCGCGCAATGTCCTGGATGTGTTGCAGCGAGCGGGGAGACAAGGCGGATACCACGCCTTCCGCCGCTTTCGTTTTGCGGTACTCCGCAAGGCGGGAGTGCCGGACGGCCTCATCAAACTGTGGCCGGGCCATTCGCAAAACTTGATCGACCTCTACGCGGCGCAACTGCGGTACGACGACACTTATCGGAGAGGATGGTGCGAGAGAGCTGGTTTGGGATTTGAGTTGGGCGAATTGGGCTATAAATTGCACGTGCCGATTCGCCCGGCGCTCGTTGCGTAAGACTTTCCTGAAACAGGACTTAGAAATGGTTGCGGGGGGCAGATTTGAACTGACGACCTTCGGGTTATGAGCGAAGGGCACACGCTAAGTCTTGATGATTCAATTGCCCTTCCGGTTCGTCTACCCCCCAAAAACCAGCTCTCCAAACGGAGTTTTGGACGCTTGTTGGACGCCAGCTCGTTAGACTGATCCTAAAGCACCCCACTCCCTCACACCACAGCAATGGCTTGATCCGGGATTGGCCTCCAGAATTGTCCCAGAGGGGCGATCGTTACTCCTTCGCGGGCTTAACTTGCGCTTTAATGCAAAACGTCTGATATGTGTAAGATCATGGGCTCTCCTAGCCGATGGTGGCGGGCCTCATTTATAAAGTGTGGCAAGGGAGGAGGACGCAGTGGCCGCTGAGCCTGATGGACCTTGGAAAGATTGGGTTCCGGGAGTATTGAACAATGTTCAGCTTACCAATCTTTGTGAGAAAGGGTTGATTACGGGGAAGAGCTTGGCCGGTCTAAGAGAGGCCATTGGGCTTTCTTCCATCGATTTGTCACTCTCTGATGAAGGCTATGAGCTTGTCGATGGTGCAGTCAAACCGGTAGGGCCGGACGCCTACGACTGGTTCATTAAGAATCATGGCCTTGCAAAGCAGTTGGAAAAATCAGATCCAGAAGGCTACACGCTGAAGAGTGGTAAGACTTACGTTTTCAGACTAAACGAAAACCTAGACAGGCGACTTGCCGATGCAGGTATCTATGGTCAAGCAACTGCGAAAAGTTCGGTGGGTCGGGTGGACGTACTTGCAAGATTAATTGTAGATGGAATGGATACCTATGAAGGCTTCGACCCAGAAGGATTGGATCGCAGATGCGGCAATTTGTATCTCGAAATTACACCGATTACCTTCGATGTCAAAGTGAAAGCCGATATCAAGCTGTCCCAGCTGAGATTGTTTTATGGCAGACCGGAGAATGTCGAAATAAGAGGGCCAGAAGTCTTCAAGACCATTTTTCGAGGGGCGGGGCAGCGAGACGGTACCCTGAGCGTCGACCTTACAAACGTTAAAGAAGGAACATTGGAAGTAGCGGCGTTTTGCTCCCACCGTGGTCGGTCGGTTGAACCGATACCACTTTGGAAGAAAGATGTCAGGCCTGATCCTTGTAAGCACTGGAAATTTATCACTGCGACTTCAGCGAAGCGGTTGAAGATTGAAGATACGAAGTTTTACATCCTTAGATCGAAAGAGACGCTTGCAGTCCCACGCGGAATAGCAGTCTACTGCAGGGCCAGCGATGAGACGATTGGGGAGATGAGGATCCACTACGCGGGATTCGCCCACCCTCTCTTTGGAAGGGAACGAACAGACGGAAGGGTTGGAACTCCCCTAATATTTGAGGTCCGTGGCCATCAAGTGAATGTGAGTCTGGCAGATGGCGAAAAAATGGCGAATATAATACTCTATCGAATGTCTGAGGATTGCAGCGTCCCAGACAAAAAAGACAAGCCGTATGAAGAACAAACGCTTAAACTTTCCGACTTTTTCGCGAAGTGGCCAGACAAGTTAAAGAAGATGGATGAGGACGGCACAGTTGAACCAGCTTAAGTGGAATGAAAAAAGATTTCTTTTTCCTCTCAAGGCCGACGTGCGTGTGATCGAGCTTGGGGAAAAGGATGCCAGTACTGAGAACGATTATATCCGAGACTTGAAAGGCTTAATTTCTTCAAGTCAAGAGATGTATCCCGGTATCGACCGTTGGTTCAAAGAAAAAGTAATCCCGGGTCTGAGGTCGTCGGAGCGCATCGCCTATCTTGGTTACGAGAACAATAGGCCAATCGCGTCCGCGGTTTTGAAGCGTGGTGCAAAGTCCAAAATTTGCCATTTGAAGATTGACCAAACTTTTCAGGATCTGTATTTAGGTCAGATGTTTTTCATACAAATGACAGCTGAGATCTTGCATCAGGCCGAGCAAATACATTTCACTCTTCCCGAGAGTTTGTGGGCAAGCAGAAGCGGGTTTTTTGAATCATTCGGTTTTATGGGTGTCACAAAAGCGTTGCGTCAATACCGATCCGGTGACGACGAACTAGTGTGCAGGGCTCCCATTAGTCTTGTTTGGTCCGCAGCTCTGGAAAAATTGCCTCAGCTACTTAAAAGGTTTTCTGTGGATGGGCGTACGGGAGACAGCAGCGTTCTATTGAGCATCAAACCGAAATACGCTGAGCGAATACTTGGTGGAGAGAAATCGATCGAGATAAGGAAGAAATTTTCCAAAAAATGGTTAGGCAAGAAAGTAGTCCTCTATGCCTCTCGGCCGATTAGCGCAGTCGTCGGCGAAGCCACAATCGCGTCAATTGTGGAGGGACAACCCTCCGAAATCTGGGCGCATTGTGCACCAGGCCTCGGATGCTCAAGGTCAGAATACGAAGAATATGCAGCTTCATGCTTGCGTGTGAGCGCAATTGAACTATGTAATGTGCAGCGATATCAACCCGCGATTCCACGAGCCCAGATGTCAGATCTAGTTGGTCGACCCCTCTTGCCGCCGCAGTCGTACCTCGAGCTGAATTGCAGGAAGCACGGAGGTTGGGAAAGTGCTATCTCGCTTATAACTATGCTAGATGGAAGCGTTGGACGTCAGCGAGCCATCGAAGCCATGAAAAGCCATGAAAAGCCATGAAATGGTTCCTGCTCAGCATGTCGGGTAGCACGGTCCGCCTGCGCCTGAACGGCTGACCGCGGCTACTCGTCGGTCAGTTTCTCCAGCATGTCCGCCCTCGTTCGGCTTGCTGTCTATTGCGCTTTGACGGATGCGCTATTGGCAGGCGCTCGGCCCGCAGACCGCGGACAGCCCCCAATGAATTGGTTCGGCACCCGACTCTTCAGGGCTCTCAAAGCCGATCCATAAATCCCTGCGGCATGAATTGGGAGAAGCTCCTCCCAACCATGGAGAGGAGCGTTAACGGAACACGCTATTCTGGAAATCGGCAGAACGGGCGACGAGTGATTGGCGTTCACGCACCTGTGAGGCAGGGAATGGTGCGAGAGGACTGTCTTGGCCTTTGAGTTGGGCGAATTGGTTTACAAATGCCTTGTCCCAATTCGCCCGTCACTCGTCGCGTAAACTTATCTTGAGACAGGTTTTGGAAATGGTTGCGGGGGCTTGCAATGCACCGAAGACGCTAGTGCTACCATTTATTGAAGGTATAGGTTGGAAGTTACCGGTCATCCGAGGTTCAGGCGAGTCGCTTAACCTGCTGAATCCAATTGGGATGCGAGCCTGAGAACTGGTTGGTCTTCGGGGACGCTTCTTGTAAGGTTTTCGTTGTCGCGGCGCTGGCTCACCGTTCAGGAAACACTTGGCCAACTGGTTTAATCGAGTACGCCTCCGACCAAACCCGCTTTCCGTGATCCCCAGCCAATCGGCTGCATCACGGTATGTTCCGGTCGCGAGGACCGCCTCTATCGCGGACAAAACCTTCGGGTCTTCCTGCCGCACGAAATCCACGAACTCGTTAAGAAATGTTCTATCATGAGCCTGTTTTTCGGAAGCATTCGCCACCCTTCGCAAGTACTCCGAATGGGAATGGCAGTATTCGTCATCCACGCTGCGGAGGTCTTCACCGTCAGTCTGTCCGTCGAGTGAGAGGTTTCCGGGGTAGAACAGGGCGTCCTTTGTGCGCTTCGAATGCATGGTTCTGAACTTATTCGTGAGGCAGAGATTCACATAATTCCGGAACCGGGCTTCGTTCGCGCCATAGTGCTTTACCGGGTCGAACGTTTGAACGGTGTCCTCCTTGCCACTCTCGCGGTGCTTGGACGTTTGTGGCAGGTGATAGAGGTGGATCAGCAGGTCTTGTGCCCAGTCCTCCAAGTCCTCCTTCGGTGCCGACCTGTCCGCGTGTTTGCTGACCCATTTGCGGACATAATCGGGAAATCGTTCGTAGAACTCCTCGAAATCTTTCGGGACGACAAACCCGTCGCTTCCGATATAGTGACCATCTCTAATCCTGAAGGGATCGGACTTGTACGTTTTCTTTTCAACGGGCAAATTGGGGAAATTAACGGGTTGATTTTCAATTGCGACAGTATTGCTCTGCATGGGGACAATCTCCTTCGAAAGGAATTTGAACTACATGCGAGCAAGCATAAGAGGTCGAGACGAGTTGGCAGTTAGGGTTCAGACTGCTTTGTCTTTGCCGACGAAGAAAGAAGCTGAGCACGTCGTCGATTCCGTGATCACGAGCTTGGAGACCACGCTACTCAATCATCTGAGCACGGATGGATTCACGCTGAAGCTCAACGGCTTTGGCAAGTTCTACGTGCGTCACAGGCCGGGGATTCGCCGAAAGATTGGATTCACCGGAGAGACCATTCAGACGAAGATGAAGCGGAAGATCAGGTTCATCAGTTCATCAGTATGGGTGCGCTTCGCCAACGGGAGAGGGTTGACTGATATGAGTGGCCATACTGTTTTAAGGGCCTTATAAAGTTCGTGCGGCTTATGGATTGAGTCCAGTAAATCGTAGATGCTCTGTCGCCACAAGTTTGCTTTCCAGAGAAGCCAAGACTGCCGCCACATCCCTAATTCCGATCGCTCTTAAGGTATGGTCAAGGTCTCCTGCCGTACGCAAGGTGAAGAATTGCTTCTTCGGAGCACTGAAAAGCAATACCTTTTTGTTGTAATCAAGGAGATTTATTACGTTTGTGAGAGTTCCCTTGCTGATTCCGTCCCAGAGCATGAATCCGCAACTAGCATCTTTCGCCATGGCACAATCTTTGATTCCGTAATAATGGCGATCTCGCTTGACGGCCGGATCAGCGGAATGCGAGTGGATAGGCCAATTGCCCACATTGTTGCGACAGACCTCCATGCAATAAACAACTACGTGTCCGTACCCGCGTTCCGCGAGGTAGCGTTGCACAGCCTTATCAGCGCCGTTTGCATCGCCGACTAACACGGTGAACTCTTTTCTCAGGATGTTGTCGAGGCGCTCTTTCACCTGCGCATTCAGCTTCGACAATGCACGTGAGCCAGCCACAAAGACGGAATGCATTTTTCAGCTCCTCGTACGAGTGAGTGCAAGGGCAAAAACTGACTTGACCAACCCTTGGCGTTTCAAAGTCCGAGCTGCGACGTTCATAGTTGCGCCGGATTGAAAAAGATCGTCCAGTAACAGTACGGATCTCCCTTCGAGATCTCGGTCACTCACGAAGGCAGCTTCCAAAGCGGCGACTCGCGCAGAAAAATCACCAACGTCCTTCATTTGTGGTGTCGACTTTGATTTCTTAAGGGACGTCGCATTAAAGGTGATTCCAAGAGCCTTGGCCAACTCGGTGCCAACCTCAATAACCGGTTGGAAAGGACGTTGCAACTTTGATGGTGGCATCGGAACGACCACATCAGGTTTGATCTCTGAAGTCTTCATGAAGACTGTAATCGCCTCTGCAATGGAAGGTATCGCGCCTTTGTCTCCTCTATATTTCAAGCGGTACACGAGTTCGCCCAAGGGTGATCGAACAGTGTCGAATTCGGGATGTCCGAATTCGTTGTACCCAATCATGGTACTTGAAATCGTGTGTAGGTCGAGCACATATCCTTGGTCCCAAGACCCTTTAATTTCTTTCGGGTGAATCTCAATCACGGTACCTCCAACTTGAAATGACGTGGCCCGAACGAGAATACAGCTGTCCATCAGCATATCCCAACGATAGGGTCCTGAATAAGGATGCTGGAATGGCCATAAAACCGCATGGTCCGAGAAGCACGGCTACTACGCCGCGGGTGTCCGGAACTGATAGTAAATGGTGTAATAATGGTTCAAGAATAAGGCGCCGGAGGCCGACGCCAGCAAAAAGGGCCACCTCACAGGGGAGAAAAGCTCCTGCTAACGGAACACGCTATTGTGGAAAGCCAAATATTCATGCGATGGCAAGCTGTTACTCCCGCGCGGCAGGCGTATGGCTCTTCCGTGGAGATGATAGTAGTCACGTCCGTTCTCAAACTCTTCTCGAATGCGACTACTGACGACCACTTTCAGTTGATCCGCGTCAACGGTCACGTATCCCTGATCGAACAACGTGTGCAGGTCGCTTCGCAAAAGCAGACCATTCTCGAGTTCATGCGGACCACCAGAGCCGTAAGGCTTGATGTGCGCAGCCTCTAACACCGGCAGTGTACGCTCGCCCGTGATCGCACATCTACGTTCATAAGCGTCGGTGACAATCACTCTGAATGTGCCTTGGCCGAGTCTCGGTCGAACGACCATGGGTTCTCCGTAGCGGATACTCTGGACCGCTGCGGTAGTCGCTGGGCCGGGGTCAAGGTTCGCAGTAGCCCGTGTCGCCAATCTTTCGGTGACCGCTCCCCAGAGTGCCTTGCCCGTAGTTCCGTCTTCGCTGTCGTATCCTTTTCCTTGGACAATATTAAGGCTGAAATTCGAGGGTACCGGAATCCATTCTGCTTCCTTAAAAAAGAATGGTTCCGCCAAGAGTATGCAACCGATCTTTGGGTTCTCTATCGGTTCGATGGGCACACGTCTGTACTTCGCGATCCTTTCGCGCATTTCCGAAAGAGATCGAACTCCGTTGCCTTCACCGAAAGCTTCCCATGAGAGCGAGATCGGCAAATGGACAAAGCGGGTGAAGAACCCGCCACCGACTATAAAATTGCGCGGCGAATGAAGTTTAAATAACAGCATTTCACCGGCGTTGAGAGCTTTGAATGACGCCTCAGGAGATGGGCGCCAGAAATTTACTTCAACCACAGAAGACTTGGACGCATGCAATTGGAACCAATCGTAATCCGTGACCGCGACAAAGAAATTCATCGAGCGACTCTCAGCAAAATGGCGTTGCGGTGAAACTCAAGAAATTGTCGCTGGCCATTAGTAAAGGGACCGACGTTGGTGATCCCCTTCGTTTCGAGGCCCATCCTTTGCAAGGAAGGCCTATGGGCGACCGGCGAGATGATGAGATTTCCGGAATCCTCAAACCCAATAAATCCGCGGTCGAACAAATGGTCAATACTAGGCGTCAGGAGTAAGCCGTTTTCGCCGTCGAGTCGCTCTTCATTTGAAGAATCTCGCCAGGGCTTACAATGGCTGGCCAGAAGGTAATTCGGATTATCGACACCCGTTATTCGGCAGTGAGTTTCAATTCGCATGACGCGCTGCTTGAAAAGGCCTTGGCCACGCCGTGCTCGGACAATTGCCTCTCGGTCTGTTTCATTCACCGATGGATCAGTCTCAATTTGCTGTTCGATCCTGCTTTCCCAGACATCCAGTTCGTCGCCTGTCACGATCCTATCGCTTTCAATAGCGGCGCAAGCCTCCGCTGCGGCGATGAGTAAGCGGGCCTCTTCTCCAATCAAACCGCAGAGGACTTCCGCGAAGTCTTCGGAGAGTTCTGTCAAGTAGATTGACTGGATTCCGTTTCCGTTGGCCTGAAGAGGTGAATAGCGATCCGGTAAAACTTCCCTCAATACTGCCATATGATCTTTGGGACGGATCTTGTTCAGGAGCCGAGAAAACGATACGTTCACTCTCCATCCGACATTTTCCCAGTTCTGCCCCACAGAACCAAACTCAATTGGTTTCGGACACTCCCAACAATAGGACTTGGAGATTCCAATAGCGGCAACCCGAGTATCTACGAAGGAAAATATTAGGTCTCCAGGTGAGACTTCTCGCATCGACTCGTAGAACGGATTGCGCGCGCCATTGGCGTTGCGCTTAGGAGACCAGAGGTACCCACCCGCAATCTCTTGGCGGAATGTTTGATTCTGGTTGACCCACCAATATCGCATCCCGACTCCGCAGTTCGAGATAAGCCAGGATTTCCACTTTGCGTTCTTGTCCGGCTAATGAGGATACACCATATGCCCTCAGCCTAAAGAGCAGCACAGACACCAACTAAGTGAACCCCTGCGCTATTGTGCGGTCGCGATTTCCTTCCTGAATCCCGCCCGCACTTTGCGTGTGTGACTACGACAAGTCACGATTGCAGGGAATAGGTCCGATGGGCGGTAGGCAAGCACCCCACGACCCGTGATGGAACGGCCTAGAGTGAGGCTCATAATCTTGGGATCCCCTAGAGCCGCACCAGGAGCTCGATTGTGTCGGGGATTGACCTACTTACGGGCGTCACATTTCTACACTGATTTCGAGGCTGGCCCCGCGCTGTCTGCCGGCAGATTCACCGAAGCACGGGAAACACTCAAGTAGCGCAGCGGGTGGGATTCGAACCCACGGCTCCCCTGTCCTTCCCGTAAGATACAGATTCTACGTCGCTAGGAGTGCCAAGAATACCACCGCTGCTGCGGAGCATTGCCCGCTGGCCATCTGCGGCGCACGCTATTCGTATTCGGGCTTGACAGCTTTTCGCGTAACCGCGAAATCCGGGCCTCGAAGAAGCGGTTCGCTCCCGCGCCAATCTGGCCCGCGAACCGCAAACGGGAACCGATTGACTTGCTATCAGCGCGTCTCTTCTGGGGGAATCGGTTCCCAACCCGGAACGCCCTGAAGAATACGATCTACATTTTTGGTTGGGGTGATATGTCCGTAATGATTTTCGATCGTCTTGACGGACGTTCCATCCTGCATCGATATAGCTCCTAGGCGGGATCGGGGAATAAGCTCGATTGGGGGACAAACGGCGATAGCACGTTATCCCCTCTTTCGCAATTAAAGCAGCTAGTTGGGTCTAAATTCACAGCAGGACGACAAAGCCTGTGTGGAGACATGGACGCCATTTGAATTGTGGTAAGGTGACGTGGTCACAACTGAAGCGGCTCTGACCCTCGCTCTGGCCCAGGAGAAAGAACAGGTGGCCGTTCAATCTTTATGGAAGCATTTTCAATCGTTTTTTGGTCGTTTGAATCCTGGATCTTCCTTCGAGCTGACGGCATCAAGTCAGCACAACACAATTCGGGGATTGATCGAAAATCGAAATGGACCTGCGGCCGAGTTGTGGCCGACTACATTTCTGCAAGGATCGTACCGACAACAGACGGCGATCTATACGATCAGTGACGTCGATATCGTTGCCCTCTGCAATTTGAGTTTTCCCGGAGCACCAGGCGGGGGCGGCAGGTCGTATGGCCGCGATGAGATTTTCCGAATTATCGCGGCACCGTTGTTTGCCGATGGCCGGTATCGCGACAAGGTAATCTACAGACCCCAAAGTATGTGTATCAAAGTTGATCTAGGGATCAAAATCGAGATTTTACCGGTTGTATTCAAGGCCGGTACGACAGACATAGATGTTGAACCGTTCGTCTTGTATCGACCCGAAAGCGCAAAATGGGAAGACGGCTTTGCGCGATATCATCAGAGATGGCTTTCGTACAAAAACTCTGCGGAGAGAACGAACGGAAACTTCATTCCGGCAATTAAAGTACTGAAGCACATTCGCACGATGTTCGGCCTTAACGCAGCGTCATTTCATATCGAATGCCTTCTCTACTTCCTCGCGGATACTGTATTTCAAGGTGGCCCAGCAGACTACATCGCTTCATTTCTCCGAACTATAGCCATGTACACGCCAGACGCATGGTATAAGGCGAACGTCATGACTCCGTGCGGCGATCGCGATATTTTCACGTGTACCGAATGGGGTGCTCAGGATTGGTGGAAGTTTCACGCCATTGTCTCGAAATGCTCAAACCTCGCACAGGCCGCAATAAGCACCCAGAGCGAAAGTCAAGCAATTGAGGTATGGCAGACAATCTTGGGCAAGGACTTCTTTCCTGCGAGGGTAGAATGAGGCGCATTCTTGTCATCGACGGAGGAGGAATCAAAGGAGTGGTACCGGCGTCGCTCTTGGCGCATGTCGAGGAGTCGCTCCCACACAAAATCTCGGATTACTTTGATCTCATCGCTGGAACTTCGACGGGCGGTATCATCGCCTTGGGACTTGGACTTGGCTTGTCAGCGCGGGAAACGCTCGCATTCTACGAAGCACACGGCCCAGCAATCTTCCACGGCAACGCGAAGTTCCGAGCTTTTCGCGCATGGTTTCGCGCGAAATACGATCCAAGACCGCTCCGATTGGCTCTTCAAACGGTCTTTGGCGAGCGTTCTCTCGGCGAGAGCACAAAACGATTGGTGATTCCTTCATTCAACGTGGACACCGGAGAAGTTCATGTCTGGAAAACTGCCCACGATCCGAAGCTTGAGCGAGACTATCGGAGTCTCGTCGTCGATGTTGCAATGTCCACGGCAGCCGCGCCGACATACTTTCCAACCCATCAGCTCGATTGCGGGACACCTCTAATTGATGGAGGGATGTGGGCAAATAATCCGATCGCAGTTGCGGTGGTCGAAGCAATAGGGATTTTGAAATGGGCGGCCGCCGATTTGAGGGTTCTTAGCTTGGGATGCACGACCAAGGCTTTGAACATAGATTGGGGACGACGACATTCACTGGGAAAGTTCGGCTGGGCCGAAAAGGTTGCTGAGGTGTTTCTTGCCGGACAATCGTCGGGGGCCACGGGCATGGCTCAGCATTTAGTACCAGACCGCGGCAATGTTGTGCGAATTTCACCTTTGGTAGGCGATCGGTACGAGCTCGATAGCTGCACAGACATTCCTTCGTTGAAAGGACTTGGGGCATCCGAAGCGCGAAAGGCCCTCCCGCAGCTTAAGCCGATGTTTTTTACGGAACCGGTAAGTGAGATATTCAAGCCATTCCACACTTGAGCTTGCGCGCTAGCATTCCAATTTCGAGGTGGTATCGCACCGAGCAACTGAGGAATCGACGACTATTTCTCGTGCCAGTATCGGGGGAGAAGTTTTGAAACCCACGCCGACAAGAACACTGAACCCCCTGCCTTTCGGGGACTTGGAACCTCATCGTTTTGAGGATTTGGTCCGACAGCTAGCTTACGACCTTCGCCGATGGAAATCTTTGGAAGCGACGGGCCGCGGTGGTTCCGATAGCGGCATGGACATTCGTGGCGTTGAGCTTGTCCCACTGGATGGAGAGGAGTGGGGCGACGACCAAGAGTTGGAAGAAGGCTTTCTGGAACGGCTCTGGATTTTTCAGTGCAAGCGCGAAAAGTCGCTGGCGCCGAAACGCATACGGAAGATTGTCGCGGATAGCCTGCCGTCGGCGCAAACCCCTCCGCATGGTTTTATTCTCGCAGCGGCATGCGACATTTCGAAGGAAGGGCGAGATGCCTTTCGCGAAGAGATGGTCGCGCGAAGCGTCGAAGAGTTTGCCGTCTGGGCCAAGAGTGAGCTCGAAGACTTACTTTTTCAACCCAAGAACGACCGCTTGCTTTTTGCTTACTTCGGCATCGCCCTGCAACCAAAACGGAGAAACCTGTCCACGGTGCTCCGGGCAGAGATCACGAAGAAGAAGCAGCTAACCGCATTAATCGCCGATGAGGAACAACGAGACGGCAAACTGGTCTTGTTGCGCGACCCGAGTGACGATCGGTACCCGTATGAACCAAAGGGCGGCGAGCCTCCGGCGCGTTGGTTGCTGTGCCGCGCGTTAACGATGCGGAAGCCGGGCCACCTGATTGTTCTGCAGCGTGAGCACTTGGCGGCAATAAGCGAAGATGGCAAAAACTGGGACGCTATCTTGGACTTCGACACGATGTTGTACAGGGCTGAGAACGATCTTCGAAACGCACACGCTTGGAACCTAACTGAATACGATCACAACGACCGATCGCCATATGACTTTTGGAACGAATACATCGCCGAGTCTCGGAGAGCGTATCTCAAGATAAGCCGTGCTGTTCCGCTTGATCGGATATTGGTTCTTGATCCGCTCGGCGATGGCTTTTTCCCGATTCCCCACATACTCGTTGATTTTGCCGAGAAGACCGGGCCTTTCACCGCTGAGAAATACCCGAGGTTAGAATCGATCAGCAACGTGGCTCGGCCTATTGATATCAACGTAACGGATGAAAACCGAGGCGCGATTTTTCCGAATCCGTTGCCAGATGGAAATGGGCCGGAGCCCGCAGGTTTTGACGACACGGGAAAGGCATCGCCGCTGACAGGCCAGAGCGATGCAAGGTTGCAGGTACTGTTAGCGAAGGCAGCTCCTCGGGAAGAAACGTCAGTTGCCGATGCAAACACGAATGCGAAAGAGGATAAGGAGAGCCGGAACGCGCTTGATGAGTTTCGAGATTGGCGTGAGAAGGTGGGAGTTCCCGTCTTCTCGGCTTTCGTCCACAAGCTTCGAAGTGCCGGTCATCGTGCCCGGGTTGTTGTTCGGTCGGCTTCACCCGATCCCGAAGTTGGTTTTCGACAAGGGTTTGAAAGCGTAGAGATGCGAGTTCGATTTCGTGGGGGGCACTATTTTCGTGGCGGCAGTGTCTCTGTCACGGTTCATGGCCATAGGCCCGTGTGGCGAACGGAGATTTCACCGGCAGAACGGGATTCGCGCGGGAACTCTCGGCCCTCTAATAGCGACACGAATGTGGAAAAGAGCACAACGAAGGAACAGCTTGAAACGCTAATTTTAAATATGTTGGCGCGGATGCAGGCTGAGTAAAGCACTGATTGGGAAGCCGTGCGCTGGTACTCAAGACCGCCGAAAGTGTCCCCTTGCATGCTGACGACCCTCAAGCGCCTTGCCTAAGAGACAGAGTCTTCGGCAAACGTGCAAAATATCCCAGGGCTCACTACCAGGGATTTGATCGGATATTTCTTCGGCTGATTGGTCACGGTCGGATAGAACTTCTAGCACTCGCTGCAAGAGATCGTCCTCGTCTTCTTCGACCTCGTCTGCCCATGACTCACCGTACCGCGCCCCAATCATATGAATGTTGTCACGCCATATGATGAAGTGGCTCTCGCAATCAGTGTCGCGCCACACTGACGGGTAAACACTCGTTCCCTTAGGCGATTCATATAAGCGCCATGCGGGGCCGGCGCGCCGGTCGAGATTCACGGGCACTTCAGAACCGCACCCGCAAGGACAAGACAAGACTAACCAGCGCGGCCCTTGCCGATCCACAATGACCGCATCTCCAGGCCGTTTTAAATACGCGCTGGCATTTGCGCGTGAGTTTACTCTAGCTCTGATTGTAAGGGTTCTGTCTGTCATCATTTCGTTACCTTAAACCAAGAAGTCGCTTCACCTGAAGCCCTAGGGTTTTCCAGCTATTTCACGCAGAATTTTTTGGGCAAAGAAAAACGCGATTGCGCGTGATTTGGTAGGCGCATCCGCCTGAAGGTTCCCATGAATGTTGCATCCTTTGCGAATAAGACAAAGTGCGAGCGTGAGGGCGTATTGCCCAGGCTCGTTTTCCGTCACCAAGCTCAAGGTTCGAATTTGGTTGACCGCGTCGTAGTACCATTCTGCGGGCTCTCCTCGCCGACAGTGCGTCGTCTGGCTACCTTTGAGTGCCGATTGCTCATAAAGCGGTTGGATCAATTTAACAAGCTCGTCTACCGTAAATCTGTCCTTCTCGAAATCCTCTATGAAGCCTTCGACCAAGAGCCCTCCTTCCAAAGACGCCGGGTCGTAGGTCAGAGGATAATGCTGTTCTAACTTCTCAAAATCTATGAGGATGGCATCGCCGTGGCGGACGAGAACGTTCGTCGCATGCATATCGCCATGCGCCGGCGCAACTAGCGGCGCGGTGTCTCCATGTTTCTCAAACAGCTCCTTAAATTGCGCAATATCAGTAGTTCCTCCAAGATTTCGAACAATTTCTGCTCGTTTGTCAGGCAATGCGATCAGGGTGTCCGAAGCTTCGGTGCGCCATTTTTCCTCTAAATAATCACCGAGCGATCGACTCGTGTTAGGAAACCTCTGTTTGCGCCATCCGCCAAGCGTCTTGTCAAATAAATTAGAAATTGCGTGACCGCAGCGCGCTCCCCGTGCGCAAGTTATCAGGGACTCAGTACCTTCGACGAAATCGCCCACAAGAATTCCTTGCGTGGACCCGAGATTGCAGCGGTCCAGCCGTAGGCGCGGCCGGAGATAAAAAGGCACGTACTCGGATATGTGCGAGATATATTTGTCGTACTCGTCCGTGATTTTCTTGCGAGGGCCGATTTTTACAAAGTAGAGGTGCGGGTAACCACCCGTCTCACCCTGTGGCACCAATGCAGCTTCTAACGACCCGTACGCTTTAAAGACTGGCGCACCAGACATCCCGCTAGGAAGCGCTATCAGCCGGAGCTCCGAGCAATTCCAAAATGCTCTTTGGAGCAACATAACTCGTTCCGGATGTCCCTCGGGATCAAATTTGTCGCGAAGAAATTCTTCATCAAACTTCAAATTAGATTTCGGAGGCGGACCGGCGGGTCGATCGCACACCAAAGCTGCAATTTCCGGCCATGACCACGCCGATTCGCAAATATAAACGCACGGCATTGAGAAGCTGTTTTCTCTCTCTTGACGGTTCTCAGGTATCGCTCGCCATTCTTCCGGTAGAAGATTTGCCACGGGAATCGCGCCGTCTATTAGTGTGTTCACGACGAGGGCACGGGCTGTTGCGAGGCGAATATAGACACGGACGTCATGGTTCAGCAGGTTAGCGGCAATAATTCGTAGCTCTTGAGGCAAACTGTTGAGCTTTTTTGGATCCTGGGTCCAAATCACTGCGTCCAATTGCTTAGGATATTCGGCGCCGCGAAGCTGTTCCAGCGTGCATCGCTCGTATTGAAAGTTTCGCTTTTTGAACCAATCCAAACACTCTTGCGGATAGTCGCCGTCAAATGCAATTTTGAAGCTCCGGTCTGTAAACCGGTCCAAGTATTCCGCTTGTGGCAAGTCACCGATGAAAGCGATTTTCGAACGCGTTGTCCCGTCCGGCGAAAATTCACGAATGGCCATCTGAATCGTCCCGCGTGAAGAGAGGTTGTGCATCTCCCCGCGCGAGGACGCCCCGTGAAGAGCAAATATAGCAATTGGGATTTCGAGTGAATGCTACGGCTCGCAAAGATGGAGTCCGCGCGTTGTAAAGGATGTGTCGACCGTCGCTCGGTACACCCACTGTCATAGCCAGAAACATCGTCATCGCGATCGAGGTTACCGTTCCATTGATCGACACGACGGCCGGCGCAGGTTCATTCGCGCCTTGAATGTAGACATCCCGTTGGCGTTCTTCGGAATTCATCATATCTCGCCGGACCTCTTCAGAGTCCAGCAGTTCACAGCAGGTGAAGCATGGCAGCCCAGGCGCGAGCGCCTGAATGCGGCCGTGTATGCCGGTTATGTGGCCCTCGCTCGCCGAGATGACTGATCCCACGTCGATGCACGGAATGAGGTACTGATAAGCAATCTGTTGAATAACGGCACGGCTTCCATGGGAATCCGTACAAGAGAAGATGAAATCTGCATGCCGCAATTCGCGGGCGAATCGCGTTCTTGTGACATCGCCCACGATCCGCTGTGAGACCTGGTCGGGTAAGATCTGCGCAATCATATCCGCAGCTACATCCGTCTTAAAGCGGCCGACATCGCTCGTATGGGCCCCGACCACCCGGTTCAGATTAGTCAAGTCGATGCGATCAGGATCGATGAGAATGAATTTGCGTACACCCAAATAGGCGAGCTGTTCAGCAGCTATCGAACCGGTGCCGCCGAGACCGACTATGGTCACAGTCAACGATTCAAGATGCTTCTGTCCCGCCGCACCTAATGCACGAATCTGGCGGTCGAATCTCGGGGAAGCAGAAGGATGAGAATTTGTCGGGTCGAACAAAACCTGTAGCTGCGCTCCTACCGAAGTGATGCGTAGCGGCGTCTTTGTCCCGAGACACCGTGCCCGCCATCCACCAGCGCTGACCACCACGGCGACAGGCTTTGTATTTGGAGCGCGTACGGACATGAACTTCGCCAGATGAATTTCGCCTTGGTCATCTATTCGGGAGAACTCCGGCGGTGCGGACCCAGGATGCGAGTGTACGAAAACGACGGAAAGGTTTTCGCGGGCGGCGACTTTACCGATATGAGCAACATAGTCCGGCTTGAGTTGCGCACTCAGTGGGCCGCGGTCTGAATAGCAATCATCATCAGGATATTCTATGCGGGTGACAACGAACCGCTCCAGGTCGGCGGACAGAGCTACGTGGGACGCAAGCATGATGGCGCACCGCTCGGTTTCGCGTCCTACGAGTTCGCCTACAATTCGGCTAACGTCACTATCTTGAAGCCTAAGCTCGATCATCGTGGTGGATTCAATCGTTGAACGATTGCCCGGTAGTAATGTTCAAGGCGGCTTCGGTTCGGATCCCACATCTGAAGATGCCAAGAAAACCATGTCATAGGACGTCCCGGAGGGACATCGTAGGGCAGCGGCGTCCCTTCGTTCGCGCTCTGGGGAATCGCGCCATTGGAAAGGCGTACCGGAGGGGAAACCCAGAAGCAATCCGGCTTCGCGGCAGGATACCCGGGCGGCGCGATAAAAAGGATGTCAACTTTTCGAGGGTTCCAGCCCGCCGGCAGGTCGAGACCCTTAATTGTGACGAGATACGAGCCATCTGCACGGCGCTGAATCTCAGCGCTCTGATTCTTGAACTCCTTCAGATAACCCTGAAGTTCCAAAAATTGCTCGCTAATCATAGAAACCAAACGTCGCTGGAGGGACAGCAAAGAAATGCTTCACACGCTCGGTAATATCCACCGCTTCACCGTCACTAATTCCCTTGTCCGGCCTATCGCCCTCCTCTTCGAGGAAGAGCTGGTAGTTTGGCGCGACGGTGGCTATGGCCTTTATCTCGGCCCCGGTGAGTGCGGTCTTGGCGCTTTCGTAACGCTTGGCGTCTACAAAGAACGGGTGGAGTGATTTGGCTTCTTCAGGCATGCGATGCTCCTTTTGTTGTGGTCTTCATTCGTCGTGTTTCAGGTCTTCAAATTGACTGCGGTTGGTCCACACGATTGGCTCAGCTTTCTGGGCTCCGTCAATCCGTAGGTGCCGAACAAAATAAGAAACCAAGGCGCGGCGGATTGTCTTGGAAAGCTTTCCATCCACCATGCCAAAATCATTGATAACAGAATCCCTCTGGCTGGTCGTCAGATTCGGGTTGGGTTCAATTTCGACCACGAAAAAAGTCTGCCATTCCACGTCATCGTGCGGATTGACGGTGCTTGAACGTCGTCCATGAATCTGTTGGAATCGCGTTAGAACGAAATCACGAAATCGAGAAGATTCGTAAGACCATGCGCGCGCATGCCAACGCGTACCGTCGAAGGCTAGCGAATGTGGAGCAATCCATTGACGTGTCGGTTCGGGGCTACGCATCGATTGGTACGTTGCGTCGATCTCTGTGTCGTCACGAATCGCCCATAGAATCGGCAATAGCGCTTCCTTGCGGACGCGTCGGACCGGCAAAGTTACGACGTCGCATGGTGGACGAACTCCCATGAAACTGAACGACGGCGAAATTGTTCCGGCAGCCAATCCTGAAAGTTCGTTGAGATAGGTCTGGGTGTCGGGCGCGACAAATAGGGGTGTGAATTGTTTTGTCGCACGATAGACCTTTTCGCGGCGGTCATATTCCATGTTGTCCTTGGCCAGCACCATATACCTCGAAAAATCCAGTGATGCCTGTTGAATCGAGACGTTGAAATATTCGGCCACTTCGCCGCGGTTGATTTTTCCATCCCACAGCAATCGAAATTCGATGAATTCCAGTCGCCGATCTTGGCCCCATGGCCGGGGCCGCTGGTTTTGGGCTTCTTCTACGGTGTCATTCTTGAGGAGCATGCCAATTTGACCTATGCGTCGTGTATTACGACTAATCGTATAATACGACGCATCCTAGGTCAAGGCAAAAAACGGGTTAAGAGGCTCCTGTCCTCTCTGTCCTCTCTGGGTGACCGAAAACGCTGGGAGACCTGGCTTGATACGGATTTGGCTGCTCGTGCAAGCTCTCCGAACAGATTTCGACCGGGGGGCCGGGAGGTCGCTAATACGCAAAGTATCCCGACCGCCCGTAGCAGGGGTTCCCATACTGATCCTTGTGAGGGCGTAACCTCGTGCTGTATCGCTTTCGCGGGAAACGCTTTCCGCAATATGAGCATTCGACGAGATACACACGAGCGTTTGTCACTCGACGTTGAGAGGCGTGTATCGGCCCTCTGCGGAAGCCGACACCAAAATAAGCCTTGCCGGCGAATTCACCAACCTTCCCGAGTTCGATCGGCATCCGTGGCTCAAACCCCTGCTCGGTCTTGGCGAGGGATTGTATTTTGGGATGAAGGAAAGTCTTGACGCCGGGTACGCCGGTGCGTCCGCCGGTCCGATCGTAGGCGTAGAAATACTCCTGCCCGAATCCGTCTTTCCGTCGCTTGAACACAAGCGAATAGGGTTCGATCAGACGGCGGTAGCCATCGTATAGATCACAGAGTGGCAAGCCGGCTTTCAACCACTCTTCGCACTAAATCCGAAGGGTTTTGCCCAATGCCATACAACGATTGGTAACAAGGTGCTACAAGAACTCACAACACCTGTCACCGTAGATACCAGTACCGCGTCTTTCGCGAAATCTCCTGTCCCTCAGCGTGAAACCTTTTCTATGGAGTTGCGTTCTATATGGAAATGGGTGTTATTCCGGAGTGGGCGTACCGCGTACTTTATCTTCACAGACCTCAGTCTTCAGAATTCCTTCGCGTACGTCCATGGGGAGGTTTTGACACCGAACAATCCGTATGGCGGTATTCATGAAATCGACCCAAGACGTTCCCTCAGACCAACAGCACTTTTTGAATGCGGTAGCCCCTTCCGGCCGCAGCATAGAGCCATGCGTGGTTTTGGTTGCCCAGGGCATCGCCAACCAAGCAGTTTCCTACGCGGAAAAGTTCCTCGGTGATTCGTGTGTTGCCGTCAACCTTTTAGAAGAGGCTGCTGCAACCGTTTCGGAAGTAATTCGTGCCAAAGAAGCCGCTCAGATTGCTCCTATTCGGGACGTGCGCCGGTACCTCTTTCGGGTCTTCTTGCGGAAGGTGGCCGAAGCAAGGCGAAACGAGACCACATACGAAGAGGTCAGCGAGTGGCATTCCGATCCGCGCGATGACAGCTACGTTGACGAGCTGGATTCGCAGATAGTTCTGGACCAGATTTTGGGCCATTTCGACAGCGTTACGCGAGAGATGATCCTGCGCCGAGTCGAAGGTCATTCCTGGGGCGAAATCGCTTCAGAATTTGAACTGTCAAACCATGCGGCGAGGGTTAGGTTCAGTAAAGCCCTCCAGTGGCTGCGAAGCACAGCCGAAACTTCGAGGAATGGGAGCTCCAAATCGACGCCGCAAAGAAGCAAGAAATGCCACAGACCACGAGACACAAAGGCGCAAAGAGTAGCAGCGTTCGAGAGAAGGCTAGACCGAATGTTTACGCCAGCCTTTTACCGAGAATTTCATCAGCTCCTGAAGGCATCGAGAGCCACGGAATCGCTCTGAGCGATTCCTAAGAATTCCAAGAATTACCGAGAATTCCTCCGAATTCCTTTAAACATAGAAAAAATCGCATCCCGAAAATAGTTTGGAGACATTCGTCTTCAAAAAACCCTCTATAGGAATAAGGGAGAATTGTCTTTCGATTCTCCCTTTTCGCTTGGTGGAGCCGTTGCCCACTTCGGTCAGCCACCCGGCGAAGTAGCGTTCGGTTCGAAGATCCCGAGCTGAACGCGAAGGCGAGAAGCCGTCGAAGAGCCGCCTGGGGACGAAGGCTTGGCTCTTGGACCACGACAGCGGTTCTTCCTTAATTCATTCGACGACAGGACGAGGCAATGGCTGTGAGGACATCAGGGAAAACTGTGCTTCAAACAGGCCGAAAAATCGGCACGAATTTCTGCATGAAAGAGAGGGCCAAATCATGATCGCAAATGCACTGCTTATCGCACTCGCGGTTGTACTCGCCTGTTTGTTTGGGCTCATGGGCGAGCTGAAGTTTCTGGTGCCGTACAAACGGCTTATTTTTCATCAATACGGGACCGTGCTTCTCGCGTGGCTCGGCATCCTCTTCCTAAACCTCTTCGCCACGGTCTATTGGATTCAGCGCAAATTCTTCTTGAAGGATACGGGCCGCAAGTTGAGGCATATCGACGACCAGGCAAGCGGCGGCCACACGTCGATGCCGTTGCCGAACGGCGATTGGAACGCACGCTGATATGTCACGCGATTTCACACCCGATTTGAATGAGTTCCGCGAGCCATTGCCCGGCCCGCGCGAATCGTCGCGTCCGTCGCCCGTTGCCAGACGTGGCACCGAAAGGGCCAGAGGGGAAACCCCACGTCCAGAGGAACGGTCCGCGTATGTTCGGGAACCCCGCTCCAAAGATGTTCCGTCGAGGGATTCGCGAGCCGTCCTGTACGACCGCTACCGGGGCTATGACTTGCGTGAGTCAGAAATCCAGACCCTCGCGGACCTGGGCAAATTCCGCGTCATCAATGCAGAGGATTTGACACGTCACGGCTATGGAGGCGACAGGGGCCGGATGGAGCGTGAAACCGAGACCCTCGTGCGGCAAGGTTTGGTGGAGGAGAAACGGTTCGAAATCTCGCTCAGCAAGAGCACCCGGATGTACACGCTAACGAAGGCTGGCCGGAGACTCATGCAGAGGTCGGGAAGAGTTCCGAATGACCAGGAAATCTATGCTGGTTTTGTGAAGCCGCGAGAGGCCAAGCACGACGCGGAACTGTACCGGGTCTATCAGAAGGAAGAAGACCGGATCGAGCGGCGGGGAGGCAGAGTGCGCCGCGTGATCCTCGACTTCGAACTGAAAAGGAAAGTGAACCGCGATCTTGTGCGGCTCGGCCCCGAAAAGGATGACCCAGACAAGAAGCGCAACATTGCCGAGCGGCACGGTTTGCGCGTAGTTCATGGGCGCATTCCCGTGCCCGACTTGCAGATCGAATACGAGATGCCAGATCAAAGTATGGCGCGAATCAATTTGGAGTTGACGACGGACGACTATCGGCCACGCCAACTTGCCGACAAAGCACGGGCTGGATTCACGCTCTACAGCCACGGCGATGACGCTTCGCACGTGCGCCGGGTTTTGAGTGACCGCGAGCTGACGGCGGAGATCCTTTCCCTATGAACATTCCTCAGTGCCAAATCGAGGCCTTGACTGCGTTTGGTTATACCCAGTCCGAGGCACGCTTCCTCTATATCGTGGCCATGCATTCCGGGTACTTCACTGCCCGCCAGTTCCTGGGCTATGTCGATGCCAAGCGGGGCTATCGAACTCATTCGCTGGCGCGGAAGCTCATTACCCAGGGACACGCCACGATGCGCGAATACAGACGCAGCGGATGCATATATCATTTGTACTCGCGTAAGCTTTACGCCCAGCTTGGTCATGAGAACCTGCGCAACCGCCGTCGGCATCGACTGGAAGCGATCCGGACACGGCTTCTAGCTCTTGATTTCATCCTTGGCAACCAGGGGTATCGGTACCTCGAAACGGAAGCGGAAAAGGTCACCTATTTCTGCGACCAATTGCACATCGAAAAGGCCTGCCTTCCGGTGAAGCTGTATATGGGTGGACCTACCACCCAACCCACCCTGCGCTATTTCGTGGACAAGTTCCCGTTGTTCATGAGTTCTCCCCATCCCGGCTTCTCCCCTGTGGTCACGTTTTCCTATGTCGATCCGGGGCTCGAAACGCTCACCGGATTTGTTACTCATCTCGGGCAATACCAGCCGCTCTTTCGTGAGCTTGCCGACTTCCGTTTCGTCTACGTTTCGAGCACAGCAGCACACTTTGAAAAAGCTACGGAACTTTTCAATTCTGCGGTCAAGATTCCGCTCGAATCGGACATCGCTGCGGACCTCATCCGGTATTTCCGAGCGCGCAGCATTTGGAACAGTTCCGAGTTCAGAACTGTAAGCAAGGCCGAGTTGTTGTTCTTCAACGAAGCGAAGCGCAGATTTGCCGGCGATCGCTTTGAAACGCTTTTCAAAACCTGGAAGGCCGGACGGATTACTGAGGCCGAACTCCGAGCCGAGTTTCCGTCGAAGGCGCCGAACCGGAAGGTGTACTTCGAAACTTGTTTGGTTCCGAAGCAGCCGGATTTTCGAGCCAAGGACGACGAATCAGGGTGAACGGGGTGCAAAGAATGGTGTTCAGGGGGCCGTTCTGTTTGGGCGTCACCCGGAAACCGGGCGAAGCCGAGAGAAGCCAAAGAGATGCAAGAGAGATGGCAGAGAAAAGCGACGGAGCCAAAACACGGAGTGGGGCGGGAGCGACCCCACTTTTCGGCCCTTCGGTCTCGAAAGTGACCCATGGGGTCGCTCCCGCCCAGCGGCGCAGCAACCAGCGCCGCGTGTTTTGGCCCCGTCGCCACAGGGAGAAAAAAGAGAAGGGAACTAGAAGAGAGGAAGGAGAAAGCAAGTGCTAATGGATTCTGAACAGCCAGTCATCCTGAAGCGGAAAGTCCGGCTCGAACAAGACACGAGCGAACTGGTCGAAGACTATGCCCGGTACATCGGAATCAGTGCGGAGGATGTGCTGAATATCGTGCTGAAAAAGATGATCGCCAATGACATGGAATTCCAGTCCTGGTTGAGTCAGCAGAACGTCCGGCAACAGGGCCAATCTCCTCTCGGGCTGCCTGCGAGTGTGGTGGAAACGGAGGCGGCATGATGCATCGATTTCTCAATTCTAGAGGCATGGTCGCATGCCTATTGGCAATGGCGACAGGAATGACTTTGTATTTCCGTATGCCATTCCCCGAAGACAACGTCCTCTTCGAACTTATGTATCTCAGGGCAAACCCCGTCTTCTGGGGATTCAAGTACACCTACATCCTTCTTCTATATACGACGCCCTTCATCGGGTATTCCATTGTGCTCTCGGGCTTGTACGTTTTTGCATCGAAAATTCGCCGCCCGGACAAGCCCGGGCGACTACCGCGTTACCCCGACCCGCGTAAGCGCAACGACCTCTATATAGTGCTCGGAGAGGTCCACAATCCACGTAGGCCAACACCCTCTCGAGATCCCCAGTGGTTGATGATTCCCGCGCGCGGACTCTTCACGGGCATTGCGATCCTCGGCGCGGTTGGCAGCGGCAAGACGAGTTGCTGCATGTATCCCTTTGCGGAACAGCTGATTGCCTATCAGGCCCATGACCGCGGGAAGCGGATCGGCGGCCTGGTCCTGGAAGTGAAGGGAGACTTCTGCCACAAAGTGCGGGACATATTGCAGCGCTACAGGAGGGAAGGCGACTACGTCGAAGTCAGCCTCGATTCTGAGTACCGCTACAACCCCCTGCACAATGACCTCGACGCGCATGCCCTGGCCTACAACATCGCATCCTTATTGAATAACCTCTTCGGCAAAGGCAAGGAACCCTTCTGGCAACAGGCCTACACGAACCTTGTGAAGTTCATCATCCTGCTCCACAAGGTGGCCTTCGATTACGTGACCCTCTTCGATGTTTATCACTGTGCGATTTCGCCTGAGCTTTTGCAGCAGCGAATCGAGCAGGCGGAAGAGCTGCTTTTTGATCAGCATTTCGTCCTCATTCCCAAAACCACTTACGAAGAGCATATCCAGGTGCTCATCGATTTCGATTTCCTTCCGGATGAAGCCAAAGATACGGACCAGTACCGGGCCCCAGCTACGCCGGTGCTGGAACGGCACCTGAAGAAGCACGCGGTTGAGTTCCAGAAGAAGACCGTCCCGGCACCTGAGAAATCTGACCCGGACAAGCGTGCCCAACTAGAGGCCGTCAAGCGTTGGTTTCATGACGACTGGCAACGGATCGAACCGAAGCTCAGGACTTCGATTGTCGAGGGGATTTCCGTGTTCCTTTCGCTCTTCGACGACAACCCAAAAGTGAAGCGGGTTTTCTGCCCGCCGAAGGAGTGCTACGACAAGGAGGCCAACGCAGATGGCAAATACGGCAAGCCTCTGCCTTCGTTCTCCTGGCTCATCGAAACCGGCAAAGTGTGCGCGTTGAATTTCCCCATCGGCATGAACCCGGGCTTGGCCAAGGCGATTGGCGTGATGATGAAGCTCGACTTCGAGCGAGCGGTGTTGAACCGCGTGCCCCAGATCGAGGCTCACCCGGAGCAGTATTTCCGCCAAGTGTTCTTCATCTGTGACGAGTACCAGCATTTCGCAACTGTGGGGGAGAACGAGCCGACCGGGGATGAAAAGTTCTTCAGCCTGTCGCGTCAGGGGAAGTGCATTCCGATCATCGCTACGCAGAGCATCAGCTCGCTGAAATCTTCCTTGCCCGGTGAGACCTGGCGCACGCTTTTGCAGACCTTCCGCACGAAGATTTTTCTGGCCCTTTCGGATGACTTTTCCGCGAAGATTGCGAGCGAGCTTTGCGGCAGGGAAGACCAGCTCAAGGTTGGCTACAACCTGTCCGAAACTGGCCACGATACCAATGTCAGTTTCCTGACCGGCAGAGCTCAATCCAACAAGGCCAACCTCACTACATCGAAGACCTACTACCAGCAGAGCGATTATCGTTTCGATATGAAGACCTTCACGGAGCTGCGCAACGCACAATCGGTGACGATTGCCTACGACGGCCTCAATCCGATGCCGCCAATGTTCTGTTATCTCAAGCCCTATTTCAACGACCCAAACAAGTCTTATTTCCGGCAGGCAGCAGACGGGGAGTTGTGAACACGGAGAGCAATGGCGAGTGCCCCGAACGGATAGAAGCAATTGCTTTTGCACAGGCCGGCGGATTTGATGCGTGACCCTATGCACCTGGACTCTGATAAACTTTCGCCCCATAGGGCGATTGAGTCATCGAGAGAAAGAGACTCGATGGCGAGACGCAGGTATCAGAAGGGACAGTTGTGGCTTGAAGGAAAGACCTGGTATGGCCGATGGCGTGAAGACGTTCTCGTGGGCGGGGTTCGGAAGCGTATCCGACACCAAGAGGCGATTGGTTCGCTTAAGGACTATCCAACGAAACGGCTTGCTCAGCGTGCGTTGGATGACCGAATCGCTCACGTCAACAAAGTCAGCTATAAGCCAAGGCCAACGGCCAAGTTCGCAGACTTCGCTCGGAATTGGGAGCAAAAAGTGTTGAGCCAGTACGGGGATTCGACGGCAATCAATTATCGGACTCACATTCGGAAGCACCTTGTTCCGTTCTTTGGTGAGTACCCGATGAAGGACCTCAATCCAGAGATGGTTCAGCAGTTTGTTTCCAGTTCTGCGGTGGGCGCGAAAACTACCCGAAACATTTGCATCACACTCCAGAGCATGTGGACCACGGCCAAAGCGTGGGGCTATGTTGCTCACAACCTCATGGAAGGCGTCGTACTCCCGGACGTAAAGCGAGTACAGCGATTCTTCTTCGCTCAACGGGAAATCCAACTCATTCTTGCCAAGGCTAAAGAGCCGTACCGCACCTGGTACGGACTTGCGGCGGAAACCGGCCTGCGAGCTGGCGAACTGTGCGGACTGACAATCGATGACATAGACCTAGAACGTGGAATGCTTCAAGTGCGGCAAAGCGCATGGCGGGGAAAACTAGGCGATCCGAAAACAACTGAGTCCATTCGGGTGGTCGAGCTTTCACCTCAAGCCTCGAGGCACCTGAGGACGTTCTTGGAATCTTGGCATCCGAACGAACGTCGGTTGCTCTTCGCCACCCGCAACGGAACACCGTGGGATCAGAACTTGTTGCTCAGGCGAAAGTTCAGGCCTCTGCTTCGGGCGCTTGGTATCCAGGTGCCACGCGGCAATGGCTTCCATGCGTTCCGTCATGCGAACGCAACTCTGATGAACAGTTTCGGAGCATCGCAGAAATTGCGTCAGCAGAGACTGGGACACGCTGATGGGTCGCCAGTTACGGACACGATTTACACGCACGTGATCAGCGAGGACGGAAAGCGAATTGCGGCGCAACTTGGCGATGCAGTTTGGGGAATTTTGGACGCTAGTTGGACGGAAAAGGAAAACGGCTCGAGAGTGGAGTCTCCCAAGCCGTTTGTTATCAACTAAAAATGGTTGCGGGGGTCAGATTTGAACTGACGACCTTCGGGTTATGAGCCCGACGAGCTACCAGGCTGCTCCACCCCGCACATCCACTATAGCGGACGCACACCATTCCGTCAAACTTGAGCACGCCGCGCACAAAAGTCTTGAAGAGTTTTCTCGCGCTTACAAAGAGGAGAGCTACCACTCGCTATACGGTGTTCCATTCGAAGAGGGTCCGGTTGCGTTCGAATGAACATCCACCATCCCGGTGCTCGATTGGTCCGGGCTCAGCACCACGCTGTCGTATTGCGGCACCCAATCCTTCGCTTGCGTTATGGGGTCAACAGGAATTTGCCGCAGGTAGCCCGACTGCACGAGATCGTCTAGAGACTGCGGCGCAGCCTGTTTATCCAGCGTGTAGTTGTCAATCGACTGCCGCATGATCGTCAAATCATGCTTCATCGTGGCTTCCCGCGCCCGCAGCACCGACTTTTGATAACTCTGCGCCGCCATCCCCACCAGGATGAGGATGATCATAATCACGACCATCAGCTCGATGAGCGTGAATCCCGCTTCGATCCCTCGCCCATAGCGTTTCCGCTCGGTCATGCAGGTTTTTCGGCTGTGCAACACCATCTTCAACTCAATTCCTCGCTCGCATCACCAGTCGGAATACTTCGTTCCGTCCAGCGCCAAACTCGTTGATTTCGAATACACGTCAAACACATTCTTCCCGCCCCAGCTCGTCGAATCCGGATCGTCCTGAACGGCCCGCAATCCCCATTCCGCCCGCCCGGTCATCGGGTCCACCGGAACCTTTCGCAGAAATCGAATCTTCCGGTCGCTTCCCGCCCCAAGCTGGACACCCTTCACCAGCGTTTCCAGATCCGGCGGATAACCTTCGCTTCCGATTTCCACGCGAATCTGATTCCGGTCGGCGGTGTCTTTGTACCGGTCGATCGCGTCGCGCATCTCGCGTAAATCGCGGTGCAGTTCCGCCTCTTTCTGTCGAATAACGGTGAACTTTGCAATAGGCAACGCCGCGGAAGATAAGATCAGCAAAATCGAACAGGCAATGATCAGTTCCAGCAGCGTCATGCCCGCGGCGCGCGAAAATCTCCGCCGCGCGCCCCGCGAATCAGAACGCTTGTTCGTTTGTCCGGAAAAATGCATGTTGCGCAACATTGTTCAGTCGCTCGTCTACGGCTGGACCTGTACGCTGGCTTCACTGGTCACCAGCGGAATCGATTTTTGCTGCGAGTCTTTCGCATTCACCTGCACGATGGATAGGTTTGATGAACCCGGCGCCAGCGCCTTCACAACGATTCCGAGCAGCGTCCCGCTTCCGTTCACCCCTGGAGTGTTCGGCTGACGCGTCGCGGAGATGATGGCCTGGCCGTGCTCCTTGTCTACCCGCTCCACAATGGCAATCTCCTGCGTTCCGCCGGACAGAAATCCCCCGTGCTGCACCTCTTCTACGCTGATCACCGCAGGGTTGTATTGCAGCAGCAATGGAATCGAGAAAAGGTCGTTCACATTTTCGACAACGATCCCCAGCGTCGCCGTTTGCCCTGGTTTCAACGACACCGTCCGCGGCTCAAACCGGATCTTTGCGGAAGAAACACCCCCAGGGGCCGTGCTCCCTCCCGCCCCATTCGGTGTCTGGCCGGGAGCCATATTTTGATTCGTCTGTGGCCCGGCAGGCACTTGCGCCGGCGCGTGAATATCACTTTCCTTCCTGACCTGCACCGTCGTTTCCGTCCCCGACCACATGGGCCGCAAATTTTCTTTCGTCCATCCGGGAATCCGCACAATTCGCGGCGTCAGCACGATCAACACTTCGTCTTCCTGGAGATCCGTGTTGTTATCGGAGAAGAGCCGGCCCAAAATTGGCAGCTTCGCCAGGCCGGGCCAGCCATTCACACTCTTTGTATCGGTCCGTTGAATCAACCCCGCAAGGATGCTGGTCTCGCCTTCCTTCAAGCGGATGTCATGTTCAATCACGCGCTGGCTGATAACCGGTTGCGAGATGCCGCCAATGGTCACGGTATTCGTTTGCGCCGAGACTTCCACTTTCAATTTCAAGCTGACGTCACGATTCGGATGGACTCGCGGTGTCATGTCAATATTCACGCCCACATCCAGATACGTGAATTGCGTATTCACCAGCGGACTTATGCCGCCCGCGGTCGTCCCTGTAAGTCCAATGCCAGATGAAAAACTGCCCGTTGCCACTGGTATGCGGTCGCCAATTTTCAGTTTGGCCGTTTGCCCGTCCACGGAGCGGACTTCCGGGTTTTGGAGAATCCTGGTGCTCGTGTCGGTCAAAACAGCATTCGCCGTAAGGCTCGGCAGGGTCACCGCGTAATCGTTGCTATTCAAATGCCGAAGATTGTTCAAGGTGATTGCGTTATTCGTCGTAGTGGAAGTCGTCGTTGTGCTGTTTGTCGTGGTGTTGACGTTGGGGTTGATCGCAATGCTGGCGTTTTGCCCCGGCAGGATTCCCAAATCTCTTAGCCGGTCCGTCCGGGCCTCTAAAACTTCCACCTGCACCACCACTTCGGGCTTTGCCTTGTCCACATCGTCGATCATCTTTTCCGCCAGCATCAGCCGGTCGGGCGTGTCCCTCACGATGATCGCGTTCTGCGAGTTGAGTTGTTGAACTCTCTTGATGTCCAGCAGCGATCGCAATCCTGTCACGATTTCCGTCAGGTCCTGCGGCTGCACCGTGTTCGAGAGATAAAATGTCCGAACCACCTGCTCTTCATAGTCCCGCCGCTTCTGCGGCTGATCGGGAATCACGAAGATGATGTTCTCCGTGACCGCCTTCACGAACGCCTTGCTTTCCAGTGACACGATTTCCAGCGCCTGTTCCAGCGTCACATCCGTCAAGTCCACCGTGATTCGCCGCGCAGGGAAGTCCGGGTCATAAATAATCGTCAATCCCGCCAGCTTCCCAATCGTGCCAAAAACAATTTTCGCGTCATCCGACATTTTCAAGGTGATGGGAGCGCGCGACAGCGGCTTGATCTCCGGCGGCATGGACGCCATCTCGGGTCTATTTGAATCTGTGGCCGGCTGCGCCGCGGCGTCCGCCTGTCGGTTCTTTTCCGCGATCAGCTGAATCGTAGCTTGCAGCTCTTGCTCCGCAACGGGGCTCGACGGATCAATCGTCTCCGCTCTTTGGAACTCTCCCGCCGCAGCTTGCAGATCGCCCTTCTTCCGCAGCGCCAACCCCTGCTTGATGTGGAATTCGCTGGCTTCAAACCGCACTTGATTCAGCCGGATCTTGAAATTGGCGTTGTTCGGGTCAGCTTTGAGGGCTTTTTGGTAGTAGTTGTAGGCTGCGTCGTAATCCTGCAGCTCCTCAGCCTTTTTGCCTTGATTGAATACAGGCTGGCCCTTCGGGCAGCCCGCGGCGAGCAGTCCTAATCCGGCACACAAAAATAGGCTTCCCCAGCGACGCATGCACACTCCGAGGCCTCGACGTTTGGCCAAAGCAGTCTAACATTCGATTTAGAGGCGCGGCAAGGTTGCTGGGGTTGGCTGTCTTCCAACCGCTAATGCCAACTAGCCAAGATTTCACACAGCAGTTATGATGGGAAGTTGTGGCTAAGCCCTCTAAAACCGCAGAGAAGTCCGCAAAGTCCGGCGAGCACATCGTAGCCCAGAACCGGGCCGCCGGCTATAACTACCATATTCTTGAGAAACATGAGGCCGGTTTGGTCCTCCACGGAACCGAAGTCAAAGCGCTCCGCGAGGGTAAAGCTAACATCCGCGACGCCTACGTCGATTTCAAGCCCAACAGCGCCTGGCTCGTTAACGCACACATTGCACAGTACTTACCGGGTGGCCCCTGGAACCACGAGCCCCTTGGCTCCCGCAAGCTTTTGCTTCACAAGCGCGAAATTCTCAAGCTTTACGGCCGCACCGAGGCTAAAGGTTTGACCGTCATCCCCTTGAAAATCTACTTTCGCAACGGTATCGCCAAGGTCGAAATCGCTCTGGCCCAAGGCAAAAAGTCGTGGGACCGCCGCCAGGACGAGCGCACCAAGGAAGCCCGCCGCGAAGTGGAACAATCCATGTATCGCAATCGGAGGCGATAAACGCACCATGCAGATCACGCTCGATACCAAGCCGTTCGCAGCACTCGAAACCGATGCCCTGGCTTCCTATGTTTTTGAAGAGACTGACCCCATCCAAGGCAGGATCGCCGAATTGGATCAGGCCGCCGCAGGCCTGCTTCGCAAACTCGCAAAAAGCGGCGAGCTAACCGGCAAGGCTCTCGAATTTACATTGGTCCACGCGCCCGGCGGGCTCAAGGCCGCCCGCCTCCTCCTCGTCGGAGCAGGGAAGCGCGAACAATTTAATGGCGCTACTCTCCGCAAAGTCACCGGCGCCGCCTTGCGCTATCTCAAATCACGCTCGGTCAAAAACATTGCGTTCGTTGTCCGCGAAGGCGACGCCACGGAAGAAACCGCCCAAGCCATCGCCGAAGCTACCATCGTCTCCAACTTCGAAACCGACAAATACAAGACCGACAAAAAGAACGAGAAGAACGTCGATACCGTCCTGCTCGCGGGCTACTCCGAAGCCGAACGCGCCGCCGGTGAAAAAGGCCTTTCGAAAGGCCGCATCATCGCCGAGGCCCAGAATTTCACCCGCGACCTCGTCAACGAGCCCTCCAACAAACTCACTCCTCGCATCCTCGCCGATAAAGCCGAAGCCATGGCCAAGCAAGCCGGCCTCGCCGTCGAAATCCTCGATGAGAAGAAAATCGCCGACCTGAAGATGGGCGCATTGCTAAGCGTTGCGCAAGGTGGCCCCGAGCCGCCGCGCGTTATGGTCGTCACCTACACGCCCGCAAATTTGAAACCCGGCGCCCCGGTGATCGGCCTCATCGGCAAGGCCGTCACCTTTGACACCGGCGGTATCTCCATCAAGCCCGCCGAAGGCATGGAAAAAATGAAGTACGACATGGCCGGCGGCGCCACCATGCTCGGCGTCATGCGCGCGCTGGCTGCGCTGAAACCAAACGTGAAAGTAATCTGCGTCGTTCCTTCCACCGAAAACATGCCCGGCGGAACCGCGCAAAAGCCCGGCGACATCCAGACCGCCATGTCTGGCAAAACCATCGAAGTCCTCAACACCGACGCCGAAGGCCGCCTCATCCTCGCCGACGCCGTCCACTACGCCAAGCAACTCGGCGCCACTCACTTAGTCGACGCCGCCACCCTCACCGGAGCCATCGTCGTCGCGCTCGCCAACATTAACGTCGGCGTCTTCGGCTCCGATCAAGCCTGGACCGACAAACTTCTCGCCAGCGCCAAATCCGTCGGCGAAAAAATGTGGCAGCTTCCCATGGACGATGAGTATCGCGAGTTCATCAAGGGCAGTTTCGCCGATATCCAGAATATCGGCAGCGGCAAAGGCGGCGGCTCCATCACCGGCGCCTGGTTCATCCGCGAATTCGCCGGCGACTCCCCCTGGATCCACTTGGACATCGCCGGCACCGCCTGGAACGACGACGCCAAGCCCTGGCTCGCCAAAGGCCCCACCGGCGTAGCCCTCCGCACTCTGGTCCACCTCGTCCTATCGTATTAGGGGGCATTGCGAAAAAAAGTGGGACAGACATTCCTGTCTGTCCCGTTATACCCATGCCCCACATTAAGCCGGACAGGCAAGAATGCCTGTCCTACCGTCACATCTTCTCCGGCGCCTCAATCCCCATCAATCCCAGCGCCCGCACCAGCTGCGCCTCCACCAATTCCGTCAACCGCAGCAAGAACGCCCGCTTCTGCTCATCCCCCTCCGACAAAATATGGTGCTTGTGATAAAAGTTATTAAACGCCTGCGCCAACTGAAACGCATACTTCGCCACAAACGCCGGCTCCTGCGTTCCAATCGCCGCGTCCACCGCATAATCCAGCGAACCCGCCGCAACCAGCAGTTCCCACAGCCCGTCTCCCTCGGCCCCGGAAAGCAACGCACCGGCGGATTCCTTTGTCACCTCAACGCTCGTCGCCCCCGCTTCCACACCCTTGCGCCGAATCCCGCGAATTCGCACCACCGCATACTGGCAATACGGCCCCGTCTCTCCCTCAAAACTCAGCGCATCCTTGAAATCAAACGCAATGATCGAAGTCCGCGTAAACTTCAGCAGAAAAAATCGCAGCGCGCCCACCGCAATCGCGTGCGCCGTGCGCCTCTGCTCTTCCGCACTCATGTTCGGATGCCGCTGCTGCACCTCCGCAATCGTCGCCGCCTCTAGTTGGTCCAGCAAATCATCCGCCTTCACGCCAAATCCCTTGCGCCCGCTCACTTCCACATACGGCTTCTTCGCCTCTTCCGGCGTTAGCTCATAGCCCATCTCCGCCGCACACCGAGGCGTCAGCGCCACAATCTCATACGACAAATGAATCGACCGCTCCGCCGCCTCCCCGTGTCCCAGCGCCCGCAACCCCGCCGCCACAACCTTCTGCAAATACGCCTGCCGCGCATCAATCACGTTATAAACGCAAGTCGCCGCCTCCCCAAAATGCGGTGCCGTCGGATCATTCTTCCCGCTCGTCGTGGCCCAAACCGTTTCCCCCTCCGAGGCATTCGGCCATTTCCGGTAATGAAAATCCTTCCCGAGCAACCCAAACTTCCAAAGCTGATACGCAATATCCTTCCCAACGTACGTCACCGTCCCATTCGACCGCACAATAATCTTGTCCTGCGTATTTTCCTCGTCCTCACTCTTCTCTGCGCCCTCTGCGTTCTCCGCGGCCTCCGCGTTAGTTTTTGAAGCTTCTTTCTTTTCCTCTTCCCAAGGCAAAATCCAACACCCCGCCATTTTGCCGCTAGTAGCCAACTGAATCGCCCCCGACTTCTTCAACATTTCAAACGCCCTATCCCAAAACTTCAAATGCAATATCTCGCTCTCCCGCGCCAGCAAATCGTAGTAAATCCCCAGCCGCGCCATCGTCCGTAAATGGCTACCCACAATCGCATCCGCCACCACTTGTGCCACTTCCGCATCCTCGCCCTTGCCTTCTTCAATCGCCTTCAGTGTCGTGCCGCGCAATTTCTCCGCCCGCGCCTTGTCCTCCGCAAAAAAGTGCGTCGCCTTCGCATACAAATCCCAGCAGTAGTAATCGAACTTCGGCTCCATCGCCATCATCTTCACGCCGATGGGCGTTCGTTGCTCCATCTGCAGAAACCCAATCACCACGTCCGCCACCTGCACCCCGGTGTTATCAATGTAGTTCTGAATCTGCACCCGGTTCCCCGCATGCCGCAGCACCCGCACCATCGTGTCGCCCAGCACCGCATTCCGAACATGCCCAATGTGCGCCGCCTTATTCGGATTGATGCTCGTATGCTCGACAATCACCTTCCCTTGCTTGCCGACCGATGGAGTCTCCCGGCCCTCTCGGCGCAACTCCGCGTTCGGCACCTGCCCCGACCCGGTCGGGGTGTCTCTGCGTTGTCCATTCTCTTTCCCCGCTTTTGCCTCCGCCATAGCGTTAGTCCAAAACCCCGCCCGATCGAAATATGCATTCAAATACCCCCCGCCCGCCACCTCGACCTTGGCGATCCCCTCCACCGGCCCCAGCCCATTCGCAATCTCTTGCGCAATCAGCCGCGGCGGCTTCTTCAGCCGCTTCGCCAATTCAAAACACACCGGCGAAGCCGCCTCCCCCATCTCAATTTTCGGCGGCCGCTCCAGCACGATCGCGATCTCCACGCCATACTTCTCGCGGATATGCCCCGCCAGCGCCTCGCGCAAGTGATTTGTCAGTGTCTGGTACACAGTTCCCCAGTGAACCTAAGTCTCATGAATGGAATCACGTCAGTATAGGAGATGCCGCCGAGAAGGGTCAAAGTCAGTAGGAGTGCGCCATCTGTTTGACACCTCTGGTCCGCGCCGATAGTATCAATTTGTATCCGACGGAGAGACAATTTCGCGCTGTAGTCCTACCGTTCGGCAGCGACCTGAATGAAACTCGCTTATTTTGATTGTTTTTCCGGCATTAGTGGCGACATGACGCTCGGCGCTTTGGTTGACGCCGGATGCGCTGTCGAGCATCTGCGCGCCGAATTGCAAGGCCTCCAAGTTCCCGGATGGGAGATTTCCACCGAAAAAGTGTGGAAGAACGGCATGGCCGCCACCTACGTCAAGGTCAAGACCGAGGATCAGCAGAAACATCGCTCGCTCAGCGCCATTCTCGAGATTTTGCAGAAATCGCAACTCGCTCCGAGGGTGCGCGAACGCGCGGCAGCGATCTTTACCAAACTCGGCGAAGCCGAAGCCCGCGTCCACGACGTGCCGATCGAAAAGATTCATTTTCATGAAGTTGGCGCCGTTGACGCCATCGTGGACATCGTAGGCGCCTGCATCGGCTTCCAAGCCCTCGGCATCGAAAAATTCGCCTGCTCCCCCCTGAACGTCGGCGGCGGCACGGCGAGAATGGCGCACGGCGTTTTGCCCGTTCCCGCGCCCGCCACCGCGAATCTGCTGCAAGGCAAGCCAACCTACTCCAACGGCGTGCAAAAAGAACTTGTCACGCCCACCGGTGCTGCTATCGTCGCGACACTTTGCGATTCCTTCGGTCCGCAGCCGCCCATGAGCGTCACCGCCATCGGCTACGGCGCTGGCACCGTCGACCTCGAAGGCCAGCCCAACGTTCTTCGCATTATGATTGGTGAAGCCGCCGAAAAAACCGTCGCCGGCTTCGACGAAGAGATTGCCGTCATCGAAGCCAACCTCGACGATATGAACCCGCAGATCTACGGCTACTTCCTGGAAAAAGCTTTGGCCGCCGGTGCCCTCGACGTTTACACCACGCCCGTGCAAATGAAAAAGAACCGTCCCGGCACGCTGCTTACCGTTTTGTGTAAACCTCAAGACACCAACGCGCTGATGTCGCTGATTTTTGCCGAGACGACCACCTTCGGCGCGCGCACCTATCGCGCACAACGCCGCGTGCTGCCTCGCGAGTTTGTAAGTGTGGCCACGAATTTCGGCGACGTGCGCATCAAAATCTCCCGCGTGAACGGCCGAATCCTGCACGTCGCCCCCGAATATGACGACTGCCGCAAACTAGCCGTCGAAAAAAACGTCCCGTTGCAGCGCGTGATCAGCGAAGCGTTGCGCGCCTATCAAGGAGGCTCGTGAATTATTGTTGCTTCCGTAGGGGCAAGATACTTCGTGCCCCTCTTCGATTTTTTCTCGGAACTGAAAACGGACCACTGAAAACTGACAACATTCAAAATGCCCGCTAAACCCAAATATTATTTGACCACGCCGATCTACTACACGAACGGCTTGCCGCACATCGGCCACACCTATTCGACGATCGTGTGCGACACCATTCGCCGCTACAAGCGGATGCGCGGCTACGACGTGGTGATGACCACCGGTACGGACGAGCACGGTGTCAACGTCGAACGCTCCGCAAAAAAAGCCGGCGTTCCCGAGTCCGAATTTGTTGCGAAGATGGCCGCCGAGTGGCGCGCCCTCTGGGACGAACTCGGCGTGCAGGGCGACGAATTTATCCGCACCACCGATTTAAAACACGCTCATACCGTCCAATGGCTTTTCAAGCAGTGCCGAGACAACGGCTTCGTCTACCCCGGCCACTACACTGGGCAATACTGCATCTACGACAACGCCTATGTGGACGTCAAACCCGGCGAGAATTGTCCCGACTGCGGCCGCCCCACCGAAACCGTCACCGAAGCCAATTTCTATTTCAAGCTTTCCGCATTCCAGAAGCCGCTTCTCGATTGGTACGCCAAGCATCCCAATTTCATTCAACCCGAGGCGCGCCGCAACGAAGTTCTTAGTTTTGTCGAAGGCGGTCTGCGCGATCTCAGCATCACGCGTACTTCGGTCCGTTGGGGCATTCCCGTTCCTGGCGAGGAGCCACACGTTTTCTACGTTTGGTTCGACGCGCTCACCGCCTATCTCAGCG
>Ga0210410_10000410_pt1 | contig 49636 bp, 51 predicted proteins | sample IncBWC4MmetaG_FD_161058 | JGI IMG/M metagenome (GOLD analysis project Ga0210410, IMG submission 161058) | Forest soil microbial communities from Barre Woods Harvard Forest LTER site, Petersham, Massachusetts, United States - Inc-BW-C-4-M | ecosystem: Environmental > Terrestrial > Soil >...
GCAGATCGTCAATCAGCTTGCCCATTTTCTTGGCTGAATCGAGGATTGTCTTTATGTACCGCTGACTCTTGTCATCCAGCAAAGAAGCCGCCTGTTTCTGCAGCAGCTCCGAGAACCCAACGACATGCCGAAGCGGGGCGCGCAGGTCGTGGGATACCGAGTAGGCAAAAGACTCTAGTTCCTTGTTGCTCGACTCAAGTTCTGCAGCCCGATTGGCAAGTTTCTGGTTCAGTTTGCGAATTTCGCCCTCTCGCTGCCTGCGCTGTTCCACCTCAACCTGAAGGCGGTCGCGGGCATGACTAAGATCGTCCTCGATTCGGCGCCGAGCACCGGCGAAGGACGCAATAAGTAACGCCCATGCCGTGAAAATGAAAAAAGACGGAAAATCTTCGCGGGAAATTGCGAATGAAAATACGGGTGGGGAAAAGAAATAGTCAAAGCAGGCGGCGGATAGCACAACGGCAAGCACAGAAGGCCCCACTCCTCCATACCAAGCGGCAACGGCGATGGCCAAGTTAAAAGGTGGTGCGATCTCACGGAAGCGGTAGTGCCGAAATACAAGTGCCAGCCCCATCGCAGTTGCAACGCAAGCCGCTGAGAAGCCGTAGCGTAGGAGACGTGACCCGCCCATTTTTGATTGCAGGTTCCAGGGTGCCATTATCCCTCATTGCCGGAGGTCTGTTCCGCGAGGCCCTTGGTTGTAGCACTCCCTATAGTAGTCGCGATTGCAGCGAAAGTGCTCACTCCATCGTAAGCTGACTCAGTCGCATCTGCACGTCACATTCCACTGAATCGTAAGCATCCCGGAATCGATAACTACTCACTGCGGGTTCATTTGTGCACTAGAATGTGTCTCAGGGCGTTTTGAAGGCGTGAAAAGCGTGTCTTCCTTTCGGCGCCGAGACGAAGACACGCCGTGACGCTATTTCGACTGCAGTCGTCTCGAGATCATGCCTGAAGTTGGCATGTCGCCTCGCACCACCACAGAAGCCAATGCGCACCTGCCATCACAACATCATTGACCTGCTGTGCAGGCCGGTAGCCCCATTCGGCTCGGCCGGGCTTCGTGTCACGGTTTGGGGTGTGCCGTTGCCGTCATAACAACGGACTGTAAAGGTGTGATTGCCTGACTGAAACAGCCAATCATATCTCCATACAACCCAGGTTAACTGCGACAGTGGCGAGCGTATCTGCGCCTGCTGCCACGGACCGCCGTCCACCTGCACTTCGACCTTCGATATTCCGCGGGAGCCCGCATGCGCAATCCCGCCAATCGGCACCAGTTTGCTGCGATCGGGGCGGATGATCGTCATATCTACTGCCACGGTGTCGATCACTGAAGTCGCGTGTATTTGCGCGACTCTATCCCATCCGCGCTGCACCCAGAAGCCCGGTTCCCAATGATCGGTGGCCTCCATAGATTCGATCCATTTGGGCTGTTTCATACCGTGTACGTCGGGGATATAGATTCTGAGTGGATAGCCATGCTCTCGTGTGAGCGGTACGCCATCCCACGAATAGGTCAACATGAGCCTGGGGTCGGCTTTGATCGCGTCTAGCGAAACCACCTCGAAAAACCCGTCCGCCGAGCGAATCTTCAAGTGGGTCACATTCGGCTTGAGCCGCAGATCGGGCAGTAATCGCTGTAAGCTCACCCCAGTCCAGCGTGTTGTACCGATCAGGTCACCGCCCACCGGATTCGAAATGCACGACAGCGTGACGAACTGGTGCGATGGTTTGTAGCGCTGCAGATCTTGTAACGTGAATCTCAGCGGTTGCTCTACCAGGCCGGCGATTTGCAGTCGCCAGCGGCTCTCGTCAATGTTCGGCGGAATCGTATTGATATCGATACGGTAATGAAGTTCCAGAGGAGTAAATTCGGGCCGGGTACCGGGCGCAGGTTGCACCGCCGCATTGGCGTTCGGCAGCGGATGCGTAGCTGACCAGCGCATCGACTCGCCGCTTCCCAACGCCATCAGTGACTCTCGGCGCCGCGACCCGGCCAATTCCCCTACAGCTGCCCCCCCGACAGTGATTACAGCGGTCGCGCCACCCAGGGTTATCAGGAACCGCCGTCGATCTATCCGTTGTACCGCCCGGTCAGCGATGGCATCAGTTGCCTTCTCCATATCTATACGAATCAGCCGTTCCTCCGCCGCGCCGAGAACTACGCCCCAAACGAGAAACGCCCCGAGTGTCCAAATGGCACTCGCCACCGGCCCAACACTGGCAGTGTTGCTCGCGTGCAAACTGATGAGCATAGCTGGTATGCCCAAAACAGCTCCAAGGGCGAGTCCCACGGTAAGTCCATTTCCTCTGCGTCTAGCGCGAAGAATGAAGAACAGAATGACGCCTCCGACAAGCCCGGCGATAAAAGCACCGGTTATCGCCATTGCCTGTTCTGCCGTTTTCGCACTCGCTGCCGTCGGACCCAGGTGCAATGCCCGAATCACGGTCACCATGGTCCCGATGCCGAAGGCGATGAGACCCCCGGGGAGTACGCGTGTCACCAAGTCGAACACGTCGAATGGCACAAACGGCAGTCCCGCCACTCTCCACGCGAAGAACGACGTACCAATCAGAGCAGCCGTCAGCATCGCGGCCACAAACAAGCCGCCAAGAATTCCCGGACGCCGCATATTCACCTCGAGCGTTTTCCCCCAGTCGTCCAGGTCAGAGATCGGTGATGAGCTCGTTCCCAAGTGAAATTTCGAGACCCTTCCGTTATTTGCTCATGCACATACCCTGCCATTCCCAATAGTATTTTCTTTCGCATGAATGGTGCTCTCTGCTAAGTTCGGGTGAGTGAGTGTCTGGCAGAAGTCTTCTGTTGCTGTAACGACGCGACATGCAGGACGGTAAGCCGGATTTTCTGGATTCGACAGATAAGGCGTTGATGGGGATGGGCCTTTGCTATGCGGCGGATTTTGCCAGGCCCCCCTTATGAATGATGAAGTCTGCGATCGGTTCGACGCCTTCCCCGCTTTTTAAATTCGTAAATATAAAGGGTCTCTTCCCGCGCATTCTCAGCGTGTCCGCTTCCATTACCCCAAGGCTTGCTCCGACAAAGGGAGCCAGGTCGATCTTGTTGATAATGAGAAGATCGGAGCGCGTAATGCCAGGACCTCCCTTACGGGGGATCTTCTCACCTTCAGCAACGTCAATCACGTAGATCGTCAGGTCCGCCAGTTCGGGGCTGAAAGTTGCCGCCAAATTATCTCCGCCCGATTCTACAAAGCACAACTCTGCGTGCGGAAATTTCTTGTTCATCTCTTCGATCGCGGCGAGGTTCATAGAAGCATCTTCTCGAATGGCAGTGTGAGGACAGCCTCCGGTTTCGACTCCCATAATGCGCTCCGCCGGCAGTGCATGCGCACGGGTAAGGATGAGCTGATCCTCCTTGGTGTAGATGTCATTCGTAATCACATAAATGTCGTATGTGTCGCGGAGGCGCTTGCAGAGCGCTTCAACGAGCGCCGTCTTGCCGGACCCGACAGGGCCGCCGATACCGACACGCAAAGGATGGGCATGAGAATCGGAACTCGAAGTATGAGTCATGACCGAAACAACCTCGTGTATTGGGTTTCATGAGATGCGGAAGCAAGATCGACCATGAACGCGGCTGATCCCAGCTCGTGAATTGTTGCCTGTTCAGCTTTGGAAGCCGCGGCCAGCACTGCGGGCTCAAGCTCGGCAATACCAAGCTGCCCGTCAGTTTGCCCCAGAGGAATCAAGCGAACGCCGGCTGTTACCAAGTTGGCGAGATAGCTCTGCAGAAAAGCGGGCAAAGCCAAGGTCGCCGGAATGTCTTGTCGAGCTGCGCGAACTCCGAGGATGACCGAAAAGACCGGGGCAATTCTGAGGTTCGAGAGCAATTCTGAAAGACTCTCTATGAGGGGATCGGGCCACACGCGGCGCAATGTAGCGAGGCAGGCCGTCGCCTGCTGCGATGTTTCAAGTGCAAATTCGGATGTGCTTCGAAAGGCGGCTGCGAGTTCCGCAATTTCAAGCAGCTTTTCGCGGTCGTCATCGGTCGCCGAGCGCCAAGCCTCAATGAAGAAAATCGCTTCGTTTCGTCCTGAGCCGTAACAGAGATCTGCTTCCAGCCAATCAATAAGGCTTTTGCGATCATGAATGTGTCCCGCTTCTATGGCCCATTCGATACCGTGAGAGTAGCTGTACGAGCCGGTGGGAAATGCAGGCGAAAGCCAGCTTTGCATTCTCAAGAGCGACGCCGGCGGCAACCGGCACTGTTCTCCGGCCGAGCAACGATCTGACATAATGGAGTTCCTCTTCTCCAATCTTCCAGAAATTTCTATAGCATGTAAGGGACATCTGATCCGCGCGTCGGATAGGCGTACAGCATGTCTCTGAGCTCAGTGGCACGCATCCCTGAGCGCATCGCCACTCCAAAGAGATTGATTGCCTCGTCGGCCTCGATGCCCAGCAGATGGGCGCCCAGAATGCGATCTGTGCCTTCCTCAACGAGAACCTTGAAACCTGAATACTTCTCCGCGATTCGACGAGATGAGTACCAATTGGAAGTCATCTCTGTCTGGACCCTGAACTTGAGAGCCTGCTTCCGTGCCTCGTTTTCCCTGAGCCCCACAGCAGCTAGAGGAGGAATCGCAAAAACCACGGTCGGAATCCCCAGATAATTCGGTTTCTTGGTATTCCCCTCTAGCAAATTCGCCGCTACGATGTTGCCTTCGTAGCTAGCTACCGGAGTGAGGGGCGGGCCTCCGCTTGCAGCAGCGTCGCCCGCTGCATAAACGGCAGGATTTGACATGCTTTGCAAGAACTCATTGACTTTTACACCTCGGCGGTCCCGTGCAACTCCTGCTACATCCAAGTTCATATCGTCGATTTCAGGTACGCGACCCGCAGCATGGACCACCATGTCTGCCTCGAATGTGCGCTGCTGACCAGAAGCGGAAGCTCGAACAGCAAGTTGGCCAGAGGCTTTCTCAACGCCTATGACTTCGATGCCGAGCTGAACGTCAACCCCAAGCTCGCGACTGCTCTTCACAAGCTGATCGACCAGATCCGGGTCGAAGCGCGGGAGGGGGCGCGGTCCGCGATCTGCGATGATGACTTGCGCTCCGGCACGCACCGCCACGTGGGCGAATTCAAACGCGATATACCCGCCACCGACAAATAAAATCCGCTTTGGCAGTTCATCCAACTCCAAGAACCGTTCGCTCGTCGTTAGGTGTTCGGTCCCCGCAATCTTCAAGTCGGCCGGTTTTTGCCCTGCTGCGATAACGACATACCGCCCTTCGAGCAGCTCATCATTTACTTGAATCGAGGATGGGCCAGCGAATCGAGCGCGGCCGTGGAATGCGGTGATCCCGGCTTTCGCAAACTCATCTTGCCGGTTTTTGGGCACCGGCTCCGTGAACGAATGCTTGAATCGCATCAATTCCTGCCAATCAATGCAAATCCCCTTGGCCCGAATCCCTTTTCCTTTCATTCGGCGGACCCAGTCAACAGCTTCTGCAGCACCGACAAGAACCTTTTTTGGGACGCATCCCCGGAGCGCACACGTCCCGCCGAAAGGCCTGGAATCGATGACTGCCACCTGCCATCCAGCAGACCGGCACCCCGATGCCACGGGAGATGCGGCTTCGCCTGTTCCAATGACAACAACGTCAAATTCTCTCGTCATGCCAAGGTTCTTCTTTTGCGCAGCATTCGAAGGTACTGTTTTACGCTTGTCTATTTCTGTCATTTAAGGCAATGAGCGAACGGCTTGTGCAGATCATTACTCATGATGATGCCCATCCTCCCGATGAGCGCGATGGTGGCCGTGGCCGGTGTACGCGCCGCCTTCGGGCTGGAAAGGGACCTGCACCTTTATAAGATCTGCACCGAAACCAAGGAGCATGTCTTCGATCACGTGGTCGGGCCGAATGCGAAGAACCTGGTCTCGAATTTCAGTCGGCAAATGCCGATTTCCCAAATGCCACGCGAGGCGAGCAAGCTGGTTGGGGTTTTTATGCCTGACTTCGACAATGAGCTCCGCCGCAGCCTGAATTTTGAGCCATCTACCATCTTCAAGTTGCAGGCCATCTCCATCGGCCATGGCAACCGCTTGGGGAAGGTCGAGCAAGACATCCTCGCCTTGATCCCCAATCAGGCGAATGCGGCGTCGATGGCGCGCGTCAAAATCAAGAGTAAGGGAGCCTGCAGCTTTTTCTGTCGGCCAATCCCCGGCCGGCCGATGAATGGAGGCGCGATGAGTGGGATCACCGTGAATGGAAGCGTTATGCGTAGTCATAGTCATACTCACTCAATACATGAAGTAACGTTGAGCCAGGGCTAGTACTTTGGCCGGCTCGCAAGTAAGAAGGCGGCCATCGGCTCGAACTTCGTAGGTTTCGGCGTTTACTTCCATGCGAGGCGTTGCATTATTCAAAATCATCGAACGCTTGCCGATCTTGCGCGTGTTGGAGACAGGCAGGAGTTTCTTTGCAAGGCCAAGCGCCTCCGCTTTGTTGAGTAGCGCCTGGCTGACAAATGTCACCGAGCTTTCCGTCAAAGAACGACCGAACGCACCGAACATAGGCCGGTAGTATTCCGGTTGCGGAGTAGGAATGGAGGCGTTGGGGTCTCCCATAATCGCGGCCGCGATCGTGCCGCTCTTTAGTACCATGTCGGGCTTCGCCCCGAAAAAGGCTGGATCCCAAATACAAATGTCGGCAAGCTTTCCAATTTCAATCGAACCGACATATGTAGAAATACCTTGAGCTATGGCGGGGTTGATCGTGTATTTCGATACATATCGTCGAGCTCTGAAATTGTCGTTCTCACCCTTCTCCTCACGCAGGCGCCCAAATTGTTTCTTCATTTTGTCTGCGGTCTGCCACGTGCGAATAATGACTTCGCCAACACGGCCCATTGCCTGACTGTCTGAGGACATGATCGACAATGCCCCAAGATCCTGCAGAATATCTTCAGCCGCAATGGTTTCCTTACGAATCCGGCTCTCGGCGAAGGCGACGTCTTCAGCCACTCGCCGATCGAGGTGATGAGTGACCATCACCATGTCGAGGGCCTCATCAAGCGTATTTGCAGTGTATGGTCGCGTTGGAGTCGTAGAAGCTGGAATAACGTTTGGTTCGCCGCAGACCCTGATAATGTCCGGTGCATGCCCTCCACCGGCCCCTTCCGAGTGAAAAGTGTGAATGGTTCTTCCCTTGAAAGCCGCGATTGTGTTTTCGACGAAACCGCTCTCGTTGAGCGTGTCTGTATGGATAAGAACCTGCACATCCATGTCATCCGCAACAGACAAACAACAGTCAATGGCAGAGGGCGTCGTACCCCAGTCTTCGTGGAGCTTGAGGCCGCATGCCCCGGCCTCGATTTGCTCAACGAGACCAGTTGCTGAGCTCGCATTGCCCTTACCGAAAAAGCCGAGGTTCATGGGGAAGGCATCGGCCGCCTGGAGCATCCGCTGAATATGCCACGGACCTGGAGTACAGGTGGTCGCGCCGGTTCCGACTGAAGGTCCAGTCCCGCCGCCCATCATGGTGGTCAGGCCTGAATAAAGAGCCTCCTCGATCTGTTGTGGGCAGATGTAATGAACGTGGGTATCGATGCCGCCAGCTGTGACAATCTTGCCTTCGCCGGCGATCACTTCCGTTCCCGGTCCGATCACAATGGTGACGTTCGGTTGGACATCGGGATTTCCAGCTTTCCCGATCGCAGCAATCCGGCCGTCTTTGATCGCGATATCTGCCTTCACGATTCCCCAGTGATCGAGAATCAGAGCGTTCGTAATCACCGTGTCGACTGCGCCTTCACTGCGCGAACGCTGCGATTGACCCATGCCGTCGCGAATCACCTTCCCACCGCCGAACTTCACCTCCTCGCCATAGGTCGTGTAGTCCTTCTCTACCTCGATGATGATCTCGGTATCCGCGAGGCGCACCTTGTCGCCGACAGTCGGGCCAAACATTTGCGCATAAGCGGCGCGGTTCATTTTGTTAGGCATTTTCGATTACCTCGCTGGCCCTTGCGGCAATGCTCCCATCACCACCTTGTTGAAGCCATAAACCAGCCGTGCGCCTGCGTATGGAATCAACGAGACTTCGCGGGACTGACCCGGCTCGAAGCGCACGGCTGTTCCCGCCGGAATGTCTAAGCGATATCCAAGCGCCGCTTTCCGATCAAACCGGAGAGCCGAGTTGGTCTCAGCGAAGTGGTAATGACTGCCAACTTGTATCGGCCTGTCGCCAGTGTTTGCGATCTTAATAATGATGGCAGCTCTGTCCCTGTTTAGAACGATGTCGCCACTTGCTGCAAAAATCTCGCCCGGTATCATGACAGTCTCGCCTCACCGAATTGGGTCGTGAATGCTCACGAGTTTCGTTCCATCAGGGAAAGTTGCTTCCACCTGCATTTCGGGAATCATCTCGGCGATGCCTTCCATCACCTGGTCACGGCTTAGGACCTTGCGGCTGTCCGACATAAGCTGAGCAACCGACTTGCCATCGCGGGCCGCCTCCAGGACAAAATCGGTTATGAGCGCAACAGTCTCGGGATAGTTAAGCTTGACCCCTCTCTTAAGCCGCTCCCTAGCGACTATCGCGGCAAGTGAGATCATCAGCTTGTCTTTCTCACGCGGCGTGAGGTTCATGAAATTCTCCGTTCTGTGGCAATTTCTAACATGACCACATTTTTGGCACTCGGAAGGGTCCGGAGCCGAGTTCTGGTCCAAATTGCTCGAGAAAACTGCGCAAGGCAAGCTTCAAATCTGAGGACTCCTTCGCGGCGAATCGAACGACGATCAGTCCGCTTACCAACGTCGCAGCACAATTGCATCCTAGGGAAGGAATAATCTCGCGTAAAAAGTCTAGTCGTTTGTCTAGATCAGGTCCGAAATAGATCAGTGTTGCAATCGCATTGTGATTTGAGAGCAAGGCCTTCTTCTTAAGATCCCGATAGATTTCGTCGGTGACGCGAAAACTGTCCCCCCAGACCAGCCGACCGTCTCTTTTCACGCGCCAGCTGTCGGTTATGCTGCCGCCAACCACGACTTCGCCATGGGCGGTACGCCCCAAGACAAGCCACTCGAGGGCAAGCAACTCCGCTCCAGAGAAAAGTTCGATCTCGGTCGTCCGGTGAAGACGTGCCTGATTGAATACGATTGTTTCCTGCGGAAGCCATGCAAGCTTGGCGGACATCTGTGTTTTCAGCTTGGTCACAACGCGCGCCGGTTCATGCAACGCCCGATAGACTTTTTCCGCTGCTTGTGAAGTCACGGCAATCGAGGCGCCAGGTAGCGCCGCCACAGAACATTCGAGCCGGTCGCCGCCCGCAACGCCTCCTCCGGTATTAATAATGACCGCCTCTTCCACTCGACGATGTTCGGTTCTTGGGAACATGATGCGAATCGGAAATCGTTCAAAGACATCCTCGATGCGGGTACCGTTTTCGGAGCCACTCAGTACCATCCGGCCGAATCCGTCCGCGCGCTGCAGATCTCGATCCGATGGACGATCCTTATTCAAATCTGGGGTACCAGAAGAGTTCAATTCGTCGGTGAGATCGCATGGTGACATCGCATCGATCATCGGCTTTCACCAACCGGTCGATAGATATGTGGCGATGCCCGGCCCGTCGGTGACGGGCACCGCCTGTCCTCGGTCAAACTGCCTGCGGTTCTTGGTGGCGCTCTCTGGGATTGCGCTTACTCCTCCCCAATTCAATCGTCTTGCGCACGTATCTGTCGCGCGACCCGTGCGCCAAGTTTCCTTCGCGCAAGGCCAGATGACTGGAACTGGATCACCGCGTCCCCTTTGAGCGTAATCAGAATCCCGCCAAGCCTTCCGGGCTGTTGTAGGGGATTGTGACGCTTGTAACCTCCTCAAGCGAGCCGTCCGGCTTAGTGGCGTAGCCCACCAGTTTCGAAGCATTCCCGTAGATCTGGTAGAGGTACTCGCCATCCGGCGTCAGCCAGTTATCGCTAGGGCCGCTGCTAACCGTTCCGTTGATCGCCCTGAAGGTGCCGTCTCCCGGAACCTTCGGGCACGCAGGGTCCTTCGCGACGGTGAGCACGTTGCCGTCGATGCGGAAGCTACTGAGGTTGCTGTAACCGAAGTTTGTAGCGAACACCGTCCGGTCGTCCGGGGAGACCGCCAGCCAGCACAGTTCAGAGGGCACGCCGGCGCTCGTGTCGACCGGCACGACCGGGCCAACGGTGACTTTGCCGTCTGCGTCGATGCGGCCGATGGCGATCCCGTCTGAAACGGCTTCTCCGATGATGAAGGTATCCGGCCGGCTGTTCAGGAAGGCGATGTAGAAAGGAGAAGCGCCTCCGCCGTCGTAAAATGAGGGCTCGCCGAGTGAGCCGTCTGCGCCTACCGGGAATACGATGATGCCGTCGGGGTCAGGTGCATTCGAAGCGATGGAGTGCAGTTCGCCGTTGTTTCCCCGCGGGATCCAGAGAATCAGTGAGCCGTCCGGATTTTTTCTGCTGGGCAACTCGTCGAAGGTGGTGCCTAGAATGAGGAATTTCCCGTCGGGCGAGAGCACCGCCATGGTGGGCACACGATTGGGCCATTCCATCGTGCTCACCGAGTATTTTTCCGGGCGTGGCGTGAGGTTGCCTTCGTCATCGACCGACAGCAGTCGGAGATGGTCGGGGCCGAATGTGTGCACCACGTAAAGCGTGCGACTCGATGGGGCATAAGCCACCGATTTGGCCCCACCGCTTTGTGGGTTCCCCGTGCGCTTCACGTCCAACAGCGTGAGCCAACCTTCCTTATCTACAGCGAAGCTGGAGACGGAATTATCGCCGCCGTTGGTGGCAAACAGAAAGCGCCGATCCGGCGTGAGACGGACACTACCCGCACCCTCGAAGTGGTTTGGCCGGGCGATGTGGTAGATGGGGCTGATGCGCCCAGCCCCGGCGCCTCCCGTCGCGACACGTTCCACTTCGGCAAGCGCGCCGTTCGCAGACCGATGGTAGTGGATGATGCAGTTCTTTACCTCGTTGGTCTGCATGTAGAGATGGCCGCCACGACCGTTCATGCTCATCTCTTTTGACATCCCCATCTCTTTCGACACTCCCATTTCTTTCGACATACCCATGTCTTTTGGCATATTCATCTCCCTTTTTTTTCCTTTGAAGTTGGATTTGATTTTTGCGTGGCTCAGCCACGCGAATAGAAATCTCACTACCTAGTACCCTGGCTTGTCACGAAGCAACGGATAGAACTGAATCCATGTCATGTCTGTGGCGGCGACATTGGCGATGTGGCATCCGGCACATTCGGTCACGGACTTTTCAGCTGCGGTCTTGTCATACGGCATTGGATGATGCCCAAAAGTGAAGAAGCCCCAGCCGTTTGTCTTTGCAAAACGCTTACTGTCCTTTACTGTCAGGTCGATGCCGTTGTACTCGCCATTAAAGTACCCGCGCCCAGAAGGTTCCTTGCGAGAGCCGTCTGGAAACGTCGGATCAAGAACCCGCGTCAGCTCCTTTACGATGACCGTTCCTTCGGGAAACTGGCCCGTCTTCAGATACGCATCGACGTTTTTCTGTTCGATGTATACGTGATGGTATTCGGGGAAGTTCGCCTTTCCATCATTGAGGCCGTTGGGCGTTAAGGGGGCACCCACAAAAACCCACTTGCGAAAACCGGTTGGCAACTCTAACTTGCCGTCAGAATCGAAGACGGCGCTCGACTGTTCAGTCTGGGCCGCCGCCACCGGTTTCGCGACCACGAGGTATACAACTGAGGCGGTCAGTCCAAGTCCCACGATGACTAGCAACAGATACTTTTGCATTGCAATTCTCCTTCTGAACGTTTTTCGAATGAGTCTCTGCGAGACCGTTCTGGTTATTTCGATTTGAGGACCGGGTAGCCTTGTACGTATACCCAATCGGTTGACTGCGCTGGAACATGACAGCCCAGGCAGTCTTTTTTGTAGTTCGTTGCGACCTGCTTATCGGGTGCGTCGGCTTTGAACAGCGCCCATCCCCATCCGTCACCCCACAGCGGATTGCCGGGATAGCGTCCCTTGTCGTCTTTGATCATGACGAACCACACTTTCGTTCCCGTAGCCCAATGTGCGTCCCCGGTCGTCAGTTGCGCGTGATCAGTTGCAAAGACCTCTTTCACTAATACGGTTCCGTCCGCGAACTTTCCAGTCTTGCGGTAATACTCGGCTGTGCCCGGCGATGCATACGTGTAGTGCATCTCGGTGTTGTTGTTGAGATCGACCGGTGTATATACTCCGAGCGACTGATAGAGATCTCTAACATCGGCCGGCTTGCGAATATTCCCCGTGTTGTCGACCAGATCAAAGCCGTTGGCGCTGCCCTTACTTTGGGAACGGACCGGCTGCTGGCCCGTTAAAACAACGAGGGCGACAATTAGCGATGCAATGCGACCCATTTATTCTTCCTCCTGTCCAAACAAACGAATGAAGCTGAACGGCCAAAGTGGCGGTCTCACAAAGGGTAAGTATTCCGAGCTGCCGCCGAAGGACTCGGCAAGTTCAAAGTCTGTTGGCGCATAACTCGACAGCTCCTGCCCGCTCTTCCTCTTAGCGATGGCCTCATTGCTCTCGACGGGCGACATCTTTTTTGTAGTCACTGTCAGTTCCTCGCAGCGAGTGTCGCTGCGCAGCTCATGTCAGCAACTGACTTTCCAAACGTGTTTCACCGCAGAAACAGCAGGCTGGTTCCGTCTGCATCGCTGTTCTCAGGCGGGCGTGGAGCCGACGGGCGGCGGCGAGCACGAATTCACGGCGATTGCGATGAAGGCATGTGCAAGTTGCGGCCGTGACGAAATAGAGACTGTGTACTGCCTCCGCGTTGTTATGGAGACACCGCGAATTGAATAAGCGATTTCCGTTGTCGGCTCTGGCCCTGTTGAAATCCGCGTTGCAATCCATGCCCGTTCAGCGAGGTTTCCGGGCTTCCACAATTTATGACGTCGACTGTTGCTCGGTAAGAGTCAACGCGGAGCACACATCCGACCCGGCTTCGGACACCCTCCAACTTCTCGAGGAACTTGTATTCCCCTTTTCGGTCTCTCAGTTGCAGAGAAGGGTGCGAACACTACGGCTTGTGACTCGCCGCGGAAGAGAACCCAATGCGGTCGCGAATCATTTTGGCCCTGGCAGCCAATGGCAAATGCATGTGAAGGGTTGTGATCTGGAATCGCTGCGACACAGAGTAGTCGCTACTGTTAATCAGGGACTGGAAGGAGAAGCACTGTGGCAACAAAACAGATTGACACTCGAACCAACCACCGCATCAACGCTCAGCCCCGCCTCCATCAACGTGCGCCGGAGATTCAGTCGTACGGAACTGTCAACCACGCTCTGCCGCTCGAACTCGAAGAGCCTGTGCGCCTGGAGATGACGGAACAGTTAAACCAATTGCTGGCGGATACCATTACTCTTCGTGATCTGTACAAAAAATCTCACTGGCAGGTTGCCGGCCCTACCTTCTATCAGTTGCATTTGCTCTTCGATAAGCACTCCAGCGAACAAAGCGAACTGGTCGACTCGATTGCCGAAAGGATTCAGGTGCTTGGAGGTGTGAGTTTGGCGATGGCAGCAGATGTGGCGGAAACGACCCGGATTGAACGACCACCTCGCGGGCGCGAAGAAGTTCCTGTTCAACTGTCGCGCTTGATTGACGGTCATCAGGTCATTGTACGTCAAGTTCGAATCCTGGCGCGCCGTGCAGCTCAGCTCGGCGATGATGGCACGAACGATCTGGCTGTGAGCGAAGTGCTCCGCACCAATGAACTACAAACTTGGTTCTTGAGTGAGCATCTTGTGAACATGCCATTGGTTAAGGCAGAAGAGCCTGCCGTGGGTACGGGTGCTGCATGAGCATGAACCTTGGCGCGCAGCGGTGGGCTCCGGATTACTGTTGATTTGTGGACGTAGTCTTATGCAGCCGACTGATGATTTAGTCTTCGTTCACAAGTGGGTACCTGCGGAATCGGGTTCTCCCGATCCGGTCACGCTTCTGCTCCTGCACGGAACTGGAGGCGACGAGAATGCTTTTCTACCTCTGGGAAACGAACTGTGGCCTGGTGCCGCGCTCCTCGGATTACGGGGCAAGGTCCTCGAGAACGGCATGCCTTCATCATTTCGACGGTTCACCGAGGTTGGCGCTGAAGAGATCAAGTCCAGAACGGAAGAACTGGCACGATTTATCGATGCTGCCTCCAAGAGATACGATTTCAGCAGAAGACGTCTGATTGTCGTGGGCTATTCCAATGGTGCAAATCTCGCCGCCAGTTTGATTCTGTTTCACCCTCATTACCTCGCAGGTGCAGTTCTTTTCCGGGCGATGGTGCCGCTGGTGCCCGATCTAATCCGGGATTTTAGCCGTCTTTCGGTGTTTATCGGCCCCGCTCGCCTAGATCCGCTCATTCCCTCTGGGCAGGCTGAAGAACTGGCCGCTCTTTTCAAAAGCGGTGGCGCGGATGTCACCATTTCATGGCACCAGGGTGGACGCGAGCTCGGCGAGGATGACATTCAAGCCGCCAAGCAGTGGCTGTCTCGCGAGAGCATTCGACGAAAAGTCGCCGCCTAAGCTCGGCAGAGATTCTGCTTTCGCGGGTGAAACGAAGGAGGAAAAAATATGACTGAGAAAAAGAGATACAACCAACTAGCACCGACTTCTTCTTCATCAGGACAGTCCGGTGGTGATCAAGGCTTGCCGCGCGATGCTGAGGCAGATTCTGAGAGCGTCGAAGAATTGCTTGAAGAGGGCAATTCGTTCGAGGCAGGCGTTGTCTTGGGTGTGGAGGGCTCCAAAGATCCTAGCGTTTCCGAAGTGACTACGCACGAGTTTCCGGAGGACGATGTTCCCGGTGAATATATAAACCAGGACTAATCGGTCGCGTTTAGAGAGTGGCTTCAGACACAACCCGAGGTTCTGATGGCCTCGAAGAGTGAATTCGGATTACCGAAATGAGTGGTAACGACCTCTCCACGTTGCACAAATTCAATGGCTGGCGCTGTGACTCTTGCGGAGAACCCATCACCAGCATCGATGCCGGCTGGGTAGAGTGGCTCTCATCTGAGGGTGATCGCGGAGAGGACGTCTTGAGTGGGCTTCAGCTTGTTCACCATGGCTCGGTTCTGCCCAACGGGGCAGGACAAGGCTGCCGCTACGATCGCCTCAAGGAATTCAGAAATCGCAAAACAATCGTGGAGGGCTTGCCGATGGAGCGTTTTGTCGGACCCGACGGCCTCATGATGCTGTTTTCGCTCCTCGCTGATGGGAGTCTGCCTCGGGACGAGATTCTTGAGCTTGCAAAACGGGTGCAAATTCCCGGCTATGAACTCGCCCGGGATTTGCCGGCGGATTTGACTTCCTCAAACACTGTGTCGCAGTTCCTGGGACATCGCTGTTACCTGCAATTGGAAATCCGCGAGATGATTGCGTTGGCATTGTACCGGGTCTAGAATAATCGCAGCGGGGTTTCCCCAGAGATTGAAAGTCAACCGGCAACTCCTGCTTCTCGAGCCTACGGCTGGGCCTTGGTTAACTGTGATGAAAGCCTCTTTCGACAAAGTCGCACTCGGCATTACCGACGATGAAGTCCCACTCGGCAGCCACCTCATCCATTTTTGGCACAATGACGACGAATTCGAGCGCGGAGTGCGCTTTCTGAAGTTGGGCGTCGAGGACGAATCTCAGTACTGCGTTCTATTTGGACATGACAAAGCGAATGACCGAGTTTTGCAGATTCCACGGAAGACCGGGCTCGACCTCGATCGCGTTATTCAAGAGGGCCGCTTAGTCATTCTGCGCCGTGAGTCTTCCGCAGCCGCGACCCTGGCCAGCATCGACGCGGCGTTTTCGAGAGCCGTCGGCAAAGGAGCAATCGCGATCAGGTATCTAGGCAACCTCGGCATGGGGCAGGCTCCTTTACCCGGCAGAGGTGCCGACGAAGTGGTCGAACTCGAAAATGGGGCAACTGCACTGGCGGATGGTTATCCGTGTGTGATCGTTTGTATGTACGACATCAACACAGTTTCTGGACGTCTTGTGCTTGACGGAGGATTTGGAACTCACCATCTCGCTGTTTGCCGTGGTGCTGTGCGACACAACCCGTACTACGCGACAGACAACAAAAGCATAGCGGCGTAGCGCCTGCAAAACATGAGTGCGGAAACACAATCAGCCGCCCAGACTAGCGAACCGCTAGACCTGCAAATGCTGATTGAGACGATTCCCGCGATGGTGGTGTGCGCACTGCCCAACGGCTGTGTCGAGTTTGCGAACCGCGCTTGGCAGGAATATACAGGCGGGTCTTTGCAAAACTTGAAGGGTTCAGGCTGGCAAACCGCCATTCACCCTGACGATGTTCGAGGCTTCGCTGAAGAGTGGAACGCCAGTCTGTCCACCGGAAAACCCTTTGCGACTGAAGCGCGCTTGCGTCGCGCTGACGGCCAATATCGTTGGTTCTTAATCCGGAAAGCTCTAGCTATTCCACCCAACCAAAGCGACGACTCGTCATTGCGCACTTTGATTGCTTGCGAGGACATCAACGACCGCAAGCAGGCTGAGGCTAAACAGCGACAAAGCGAAATCCAGCTACAGGTGTTTTTTGAAAACAGCCCCAACATGATTTTCTTAAAGGATCGGGAGGGCCGATATCTCTACGCCAACCGGGAGTTCAAGCGTGTCCGACATATCACAGAAGAACACATCAACGGTAAGACCGACGATGAACTTTTTCCAGCGGAACAAGCTACCACCTTTCACGAAAGTGATCGACAGGTGCTGGAAGCGGGGGTACCGATAGAGTTTGAGCACGTCACAATCCAGAATGACCGGGAGCATACGAGTATTGCCCAGAAGTTTCCCCTGTTCAACGCAGATGGTGAGATCTATGGGATCGGCGGAATTATCACCGACATTACTGAACGTAAACGGGAGGAGGCTGCGCGCCGCTACATCGAGGAGAGCCATCGGCTGGTCCTAGAAACGGCAAGTGACGCCGTAGTCACCATGGATGAGATGGGCCTAATTCGATTTGCGAATCCCGCCACCATGAGAATCTTTGGTTACGATCCGACGGAATTGATCGGGAAGCCATTGACTGTGTTAATGCCCGAGTGGATGCGCAAATTGCATGATGGTGGTTTCAGACGCTACCTGGCTACCGGCCAGCGGCACATCAACTGGCAAGGTACCGAACTCAGCGCGTTGCGGAAAAATGGAGAGGAATTTCCGGTGGAGGTCTCCTTTGGTGAACTGACCAGAGACGGTCATAAGATATTTACCGGTTTCATCCGCGATATCAGCGCGAGGAAAAACGCGGAAGAGAAGCTGCGCGCGAGCGAACGCAGTCTCCGTGAACTCACGGAGACCATTCCACAGATGCTTTGGAGCGCTGAACCGAACGGAGCAGTTGACTATTGCAACCAGCGCGCACTGGACTACACGGGATTATCCGCGGAACAGGTGCGAGGCGCGGGCTGGATGAAGACCGTCCACCGGGACGACATTGAAAGTATGTCTCGAGCTTGGACGGCTGCAGTTTCCAGTGGCGAACCGTTTCAACACGAATTTCGCTGCCTCAGAGCAGCGGACCAGGCATATCGTTGGTGCATTTCGAGGGCTCTGCCGCTGCGAGATGCAAGTGGTCGAATTCTGAAATGGTTCGGAACAGTCGTGGATCTGCACGACTGGAAAGAGGCTCAACAAGCTTTGCAGATGACCCAGGTAGAGCTTGCGCGTGTTTCAAGGTTGACGACGATGGGAGAACTGGCAGCATCGATCGCCCATGAAGTCAATCAACCCTTGACTGCCGTTACGAACAACGGCAGTGCGTGCCTGAGACTGCTCGCGAATCGTAGCCTCGAACCTGAAGTTTTGCGCCGGGCTTTGGAAGAAATCGTTGCAGATGGCACCCGTGCCAGCGCTGTTATAGCTCGGATCCGCGGATTCATCAAGAAAGCGCCGGCCGAGAAGATCGAGTTGGACGTAAACGAGGTGGTTCAGGAGGTGCTGGCTCTAGCCGGCCATCAGCTTCACAAGAATCAAGTCTTGGTTGAGTCCCAATTGACAAACACTTTGCCACTGGTGCGGGCTGATCGCATTCAACTACAACAGGTCTTGTTGAACTTGATCATGAATAGCATTGAGGCCATGACTGGAGCCACTAATCAATCCAGAGTACTCGGTGTGAAATCCCGGATCGATGAATCTGGCGACGTACTGGTTGAGGTACGCGACTCAGGCACGGGCCTCGGCCCAGAGGCAGATCGTTTATTCACTCCTTTCTTTACGACAAAGGCAAATGGTATGGGTATGGGTTTACCCATTAGTCGCTCACTCATTGAACATCATGGCGGACGACTGTGGGCCACAGCCAACTCACCTCACGGCGCTGTGTTTTCCTTTACGCTGCCAGCAGCTGGCGAGAGTCCTTCATGACCGCGGCTTCGCTAGTTTTTGTTGTAGACGATGATCCATCGGTACGTTCCTCTCTCAAGTTCCTGTTGAGCACAGTGGGCCTGCAGGCTGAAACCTTTGAGTCAGCGGATAGTTTTCTCCGCAGAAAGGCTCCTGATATCCCTAGTTGTCTTGTGTTGGACGTCCGGCTTCCGGGATTGAGTGGACTTGATTTCCAACGAGAGCTAGCGACGCGAAACATTTGTATCCCAATAGTTTTTCTTACCGGCCACGGCGACATTCCCATGAGCGTGCGTGCTATGAAAGCCGGAGCAGTCGAATTTCTTACGAAGCCATTTCGCGACCAGGATCTTCTGGATGCTGTTCGCGTGGCACTTGACCGAGACCGTGCCAGGCGCAAACACGACAAGGAAGTGGCGGACCTTCGGCAGCGCTTCGACTCGTTGACCTCTCGCGAGCAGGAAGTGGTTTCCATGGTCGTTGCGGGAATGCTCAACAAACAAATCGCTGCTGAACTCGGAACCGCGGAAAGCACCGTAAAGGTCCAGCGCAGCCGGGGGATGGAGAAGATGCAAGCTGCATCGCTCGCCGAACTGATAAAAATGATCGAAAAGGTCAAAGCTCCTTCGGAAAAAGCCTCGTAAGCCAAAGCTTACGAGCATCCTTCTTTTTGCCAATCTAGCAATACCACCAACCAATAGATTTCTTTCCCGCCTAGGAATAATGTCACTTCAGTTGGAGTTGAGAATGTCAAAGAATCTAATCTCGGTGGTTGACGACGATGCCTCCGTCCTCCGAACCACAACGCTGCTGATCGAGTCTATGGGGTTTCGAGCGGCAGGGTTCGAATCTGCGGAACTTTTCCTGAGCTCTGTCCAGCTGCATGAGACATCCTGTCTTATCGTTGACGTCCGAATGCCCGGGATGAGTGGCCTACAACTTCAAAGCCATCTCGCTGGCCTAGGCCACAAGCTTCCAATCATTTTTATCACCGCTTACGACGATACAGTATCCCGTCAGCGCGCCTTGCAAGCTGGCGCTGTCGCATTCCTCGGCAAGCCGTTCACTGACCAGATTTTACTTGAAACCATTGATTCAGCTTTACGGGGACAGTTGGAGGTAAGAAAGAATCTCATATCGCTAGTTGATGACGACGAGTCCATCCGCAGGACCACAAGGTTGCTTATCGAGTCTTTTGGCTTTCGCGCAACGGCCTTCGAATCTGCCGAAAGTTTCCTGAAGTCTGGTCTGCTGCACGAGACATCCTGTCTCATCATTGACATTCAGATGCCGGGCATGAATGGGCTACAACTGCAAAGCCGTCTTGCCACCTTAGGCTACAAGATTCCTATCATTTTCATCACGGCTCACGACAACAAAGAATCGCGTCAGCAAGCATTGCAAGCTGGTGCGGTCGCATTTCTAGGTAAACCGTTCAGTGACGAACTCCTGCTCCAGATCATTCGTGCAGCCTTGCTGCAGGACGACGGTACTGCGAAGACCAAGTGACCAAGGAGTCTACAGATGTGCACATCCCGTGATTTCGCTTTCATTCCTGGTTTACAGGAGATCCCGGTGAGATGAGTTATGGAAGGTGGAGTGACTTATGGAATACAACAGAGTTCCTCAAAATGAACAGAATCGCCTTGAACGCGAGTTTGAACAGATCATCGGCCACAGCCCCGCTCTGAAATCGGTGCTGGCAGAAGTGAAACGTGTAGCACCGACCGATTCCACTGTGCTGGTTCTGGGAGAAACCGGAACGGGGAAAGAATTGATCGCCCATGCCACTCACAATCTGAGCCCGCGATGCGGACGCCCCTTCATCAAGCTTAACTGCGCTGCTATTCCCTTCGATCTGTTGGAGAGTGAGTTATTCGGCCACGAGAAGGGCGCCTTCACGGGGGCCGTCGCGCAAAAAATTGGCCGCTTCGAAATGGCGGATGCGGGAACACTGTTTCTTGATGAAATCGGAGATATTCCTCTGGCGTTACAGCCAAAGCTGCTCCGGGTTCTGCAAGAAAAGGAGTTCGAGCGGCTTGGAAGCGGGCGGACACATCAGATCGACGTCCGCCTGATTGCAGCCACACATCGTGATCTCACAGAGATGGTGAGTCGGAATGAGTTCCGCAGTGATCTTTATTATCGGCTGAATGTTTTCCCTGTCCTGGTTCCACCCGTGCGAGAACGCCGAGAGGACATACAACCTTTGGTCTCGCATTTTGTCGAGGTATTTGCCCAACGCATGGGTAAACACATTGAACAGATACCTCAGGCAACGATGAATGCCTTGATAGCGTACTCGTGGCCAGGGAATGTTCGAGAATTGCAAAACCTCATTGAGCGGGCTGTCATTCGCTCGGATAACGGAGTGCTTCCGAACCCGCTGCCTAGATCAAAAAAGGAGGATGCGGAGGCCACGACCCTTTCAAACGGCACATTCCTGGAATCGCAACGAGCCTTGATTTTGCAGGCGCTCGAGGCGACAGATTGGGTGATTGGAGGACCGCTTGGTGCAGCGGCGCGTCTGGGACTTAAACGTACAACCCTAGTCTCCAAGATGAAGAAGCTCGGGATTTACCAACCGCGGCGGCAACGAGTCCTGGATGAGTTCAATGAGCGTTCGGAATTAGCGATATGACGCCGCGTAATCAACTTTCGTCGCCGCTGTCGGCTATTTACTGGTGTGGATGAAAACCGAACGGCCAAGTTGGCCCTCTGTACCACCAACTTCTACACGGCCGCTTCATCAGAAGCACAAACAATGTTTCGGTGCGCACCGGATCTCTCGTTGAATTCACTCATGGATTGCTGATGCCGCGGTCGGTAAATCCTGAGCTTCTTCATCTCGGAGACTAGGGTTGTACGCTTAAGCCCAAGCCGAACAACTGCTCCTCCCGACGCTCCTGTCATTCCTCCGACAGCCCCAAAGTCTGCAGACCTGGTTGAACTGGGATTCCAATATCAGTTTTTTTCGGTTTCGTGTGATCGATTGTGGAGGGGGCGTTGCTCAGATTGAGCCGTGAGCGCGGTTGCCAGCGCCGTCAAAGCCTTTGTTGGGCCTCTGTCTTCCCTTCGCCTCTCGGTGACACAGCCGGCCAGTCCGCTCTCCAGGCATCAGGACCGGTGGCACTGGCGTACCTGATTCGTACTGGCATGGCGGCCAGTCGGTCGGAGAGCCTAGCTTCATTGCGAATCGGCCACCAGTCGTACAAGAATACTTCAAGTGGGCGCCACATGGACACCCAGCCGCCGATCGTAAGGCTTTCACGCAAAATCTCTCCAACACGGTTGCCCTTCATCAAAGTAGCAAGAAAATCGCCCAACGCAATCGCGCCCGCCAAAGCGACGAGACCGATCATCAGGCTCGTCCGGCCCATCCGGAACAGTTCTCGGAGCCGTTGCCTATATGTTTGAGCGCGATGCCGGAAGAACTCATGAATCGCATCTCGCAAAACAGCAGCCTCGTCGGGTAAACCCGCCTCGCGATCGAGGTCCACGACCAACGCAAGCGACGCGTCACGGGGCAGGTCCTTGGCCCAGCCTACGATGAATTCCTCCGCTTTCGGATCGAGGTCTCGATCGCGGAATGGCGAAGGATCGATGGCATCAAACAATTGCCTCAATTCCCCTACGTGCACCTCAATGACAGCGCACTTGGCAGGAATCGGGTCACCGGCGGACGCCTTGTCCTTCGAGAGATTTGTCACCGCATTGGTCTGTTTCTACCAAGATCCTAAACGGGAGGCAGTCGCCCGCCTAGTGGATTCCTTGGACGATATGTCGGAGCACCACCACCACCGGCACACGAATACTTACCAAGTTTTCGAGAATCTGTACCGAGCATCATGCCTTTGGCTCAAGACGGTCGGGATCGGCAACATTGCCAACAAAGACTTCTGGGAAGCACTCTGCACGTGCGCCGGGTACGATCACGTCTTAGCGCGCTCAAATTGACAGCTTGGCTAATAACCATGCGGAACCTCAGATTGCTGCTGAACGTAAGGGGCAGACGATGGGACTGAACTTGTGGTGGAACGTAACGCCCTGATTAGGTCCTGCCGCAGCAAATATAGAGACAGCGCCAGAAGGCCGATATCCTTCATAAGGAAAGCGACCATGTCAGTCATTGCGGGAAATCCACCGGCGGATTTTGCCCAGGCGTCTGGCAGAAACGGGATAATCGAGATGGTCGAGATGAACGCAAAACAAGCCCCGAGGGCTCCGAGGACGCCCAGTTTTTTGTTCCAAAACCCTGAAAATAAGAGCACGCAAAACAGCCATTCAGAAGTTCCCAAAAAACGACCGGCACCTCGGATGCCGAAAACCGGGTAGAGCCAGAAAATAAGTGGTCCGTGGCTGATCAGAGGAACCAGGCCCTGAGCCTCATAGCTAAACCATTTCGAATATCCGAAAAATAGGAGAATGATCACCATCGATGCACGGATCACGTGGTAGTCAAGATCGTTTTTGAGGATGCCGAGCCTAATCAGAATCCTAAAGAGCAGGTTCACTGTCGTCTATCCTCCTAGTTCAGGCGCTGGTTCATTCGATTCGTACGTTGACTCAGTGGCATCTGCACGTCACATTCCATTGAATCGCAAGCGTCCTGGAATCCATAAGCACCCACTGCAGGTTCACTTGTGCACTAGAAATGCTGATGCGGACGTTTTCAGCACTACCACTCGTTTCATCAACCGTTGATTGGATTCAGCCTCGCGGCATGTCGTCCCTAAGTCGCGTGTCGAGATAGCAACACAGCCAGTCATCGGACTGTTGAAGAAACCGGGCTCGGCCTTGGCGACTGCGTAGCAATTCCAGGCCTTTGCAAACGTCGAAGATGCTGAATTGAAGGTGGACCCTGCGGATCGATGCGGCAGAAAGCCGCCGAACACGAATTGGAACCCGGCATGCATTGACACTAGAAGATCACCGGAGTTCCATTTATGGCAGCGACAGCTCTACAACTGAGTCCAGAACCAACTGCAGTCGAGTGTTATCAAAGCAAAGTTCAGGAATTGACCCATGTTATTACCCACCACTCGGCACGCTTTCGCCGCATCGCGCTGGGTCATCTGAGCAACGTTGCCGACGCTGAGGATGCCGTGCAGGATGCTTTGCTCTCGGCCTTGACACATGTTCACCAGTTCAGCGGGCAAGCGAAGATGTCCACGTGGCTCACGACGATCGTAATCAATTCCGCACGGATGAAACTGCGGAGGCGTGTAACGTGGGTGCATTTGGCGTTGGATGAAACTGACGGCCACCCGGATCTCCCGTTGGAAGACAGCGTGTCGGATAAGCGGCCAGGTCCGGAAGAGGCATTTCGCGAGCGAGAAATTGCGGAGACACTGGCTCGTGCAACCTCACGGCTATCGCCTACTTTGCGCACAACCTTCCAATTGCGCGACATCGATGGCTTGAGCATTCGCGAAACCGCAGATCTCCTCGGAGTGCCCACCGGAACGGTCAAGGCACGGCTCGCCAGGGCTCGCGTGAGACTTAGAGAAGCGATGAGGAACAGCATCCGGCGAAGACATGATCGAGTGCATCAGTCGTAAGGGCAATTGCTAACGAACGACAGTCGCGCGCAGATGGTTTCGCGCCAACTGACTGGTCTTGCAAGACTGGGATCTCTGTTGATTTAAGGAGGCGTTTGTGGCCTGCGATCTCAATTCAGTCAAATGAGAATGTACGATCTGCCATCGTGAACTGCGTGTGTCCCGAATGCGGTGGGGCCATTGAACTTCACTCCAACCAGTTCAGATGCGTGGGGCGATGCGGAAGACAGTGGCGAGCGATTTGGGAAAGCACAAAGCGCGACGCTGCGCAACCAAGGTCAGCCGGCAAATACGGTCGCGTTCGCAAAACTCGAAGGTGAGCGCTGGCTGGACGAATGGGCCTGCCGAGGATACCGAAGTTCCTCGTCGGGATCGCCCACCTCTTTCCTGTATTGCTCACATGGTTTCGCCCTGTCGACCGCTCGCACAGTTTGCAGCGAATGGTGCCATATACACCATACACATTCCTGACCATTGAGCAGAATTTGAGTTAGCCTGATTTCTGTTCGATGGTCGGAACTCGATAAGTTTCCCACGTTCCTTGCGGGCTATGCAGTTCGATTTTTTCGGCCAAGAATCCGAAACGTAAAATTCAATCACTTTCGCCATGACGCCCTCCATCGTCTGCCGCCTCGCCTACTGCTAACTCGGCTCGCCGTTAAGTCAGTGTTTGTCCAGGTTCGCAATTGGCGTCTGCGGCTTTCTCACCATTTTGAAAGCAAATGGAGTGCCACGACGACACCCTTCCGATCGGCATTGCCTGGTGCACCGCGCGGCTGGGCGCATGCGCAAACGCCAGCGAGCAGCGATTGTCGCTGGTATCGGCTTCGCATATGCGGAGATGGTGAGTGGAGGCTAAGACCGGTGTGGCCGTCCGCTTCAGGCAATTGCAGGCGCCCCCGACGATCCTCAATTGTTGATTCCTATCCGAATGACGTTCTAGAATCTCCTCCAACCGTGGGGCACTGCCGGCAATTGTCCAGGCTGCCGCGCTTCACTTCCAGTTCCAGCAGAGTGCCCGAGGACGCGGAGACCATCATGGTGGAGCTTTCTCGGTACTCGCTCGACCTCGTCCGTGAAGACGCGGAGTTCATTCTGTACCGGGCTCACTCGAAGCAACTAGAACCACCCTCCATTCTGCTGCTAACGCCTTCTTCGACTCGGCCCAGCCCCGAAACCCTCGAGAAGATCAATCATGAATATTCATTGAGCAGCGAACTCGATAACCTATGGGCGCTTCAACCGCTCGCGATCTCAAGCTACAACGACAAGAGAGTACTTGTGCTCGAGGATCCGGGCGGCATGCCTCTCCATCGGTTGGTTGAGGGACCGATGGAAATAAAGCTGTTCCTGCGCCTTGCGATTCAGATTTCGGATGCAGTTGGCCAGCTGCACAGGCGCCGTCTCATCCATAAAGACCTGAAGCCTTCGAATGTCTTTGTTGCACTTGAAAGCGGTCGAGTATGGCTTACGGGTTTCGGAATCGCCTCACGCTTGGCCCGCGAACGGCAGCCGCTGGAACCTCCCGAGTTCATAGCCGGAACCCTCCCCTACATGGCGCCCGAGCAGACCGGACGAATGAATCGCTCAATCGATTCCAGGAGTGACCTCTATGCCCTGGGCGTCACGCTCTACGAAATATTGACCGGCCGTCTTCCGTTCACTGCTTCCGATCCGACGGAATGGGTGCATTGCCATATTGCCAGGCCGGCAATTCCTCCCGCCGAACGGATGCCAAATATCCCTGGCCCCGTCTCAGCCATCGTCATGAAGTTACTGGCCAAAACTGCCGAGGAGCGATACCAGACCGCGCTCGGCCTGGAGCGTGATCTTCAGCGCTGTCTTGCGGAGTGGGAAACGCAGCACGGCATCGACGAATTCCTGCTCGGAGAGCACGACATACCCGACCGCTTGCTGATCCCCGAGAAATTGTACGGGAGAGAATCGGAGATCAAGACACTGCTCGCCGCCTTCGACCGTATCGTAGCCGGCGACAGGCCCGAGTTGGTGCTGGTCTCTGGGTATTCCGGTATCGGCAAGTCCTCCGTCGTCAACGAGCTCTATAAATCCCTTGTTCCGCCCCGCGGGCTTTTTACATCGGGCAAGTTCGATCAGTACAAACGTGACATCCCATATGCCACTTTGGCTCAAGCCTTTCAGAGTCTTCTCCGTCAACTTTTGACAAAGAGCGAAGCGGAGTTGCACAAATGGCGCGACGCGCTTCACGAAGCATTAGGTCCGAACGGACAACTCATTGTGGATCTCGTTCCCGAGTTGAAGCTAATCATCGGAGAACAGCCGCCGGCACCTGAACTTCCGCCACCAGACGCGCAAGGCCGCTTCCAGCGGGTATTCCGTCGATTCATCGGGGTATTCGCGAGGCCTGAGCATCCGCTCGCTCTGTTTCTTGACGATTTGCAATGGCTCGATGCGGCAACGCTCGATTTGCTGGAGGATCTGCTGACCCGGCCGGATGTGCAGCATCTGCTGTTGATTGGCGCCTACCGGGACAACGAAGTCAACCCCAGCCATTCCCTGATGCGCAAGCTCGAAGCCATCCGCCAGGCTGGGACGATAGTGCACAACATTGTGCTTGCGCCGCTAGGCCGTGAAGACATCCGACAATTGGTTGCGGACTCTCTTCATTGCGAACTGGAGCGCGCCACTTCGTTGGCACAAGTGATCCACGAGAAGACTAATGGCAATCCATTTTTTGCCATTCAGTTCTTTTCTGCGCTTGCGGATCAGGCATTGCTCACCTTCGATCATGGTGAAGGGCGATGGTCTTGGGACCTGGGTCGTATTCACGCCAAGGGTTATACCGACAATGTGGCTGACCTCATGGTGGGGAAATTGAGCCGCCTGCCTGTCGAGGCCCAGAACGCACTAAAGCAGCTCGCCTGTCTGGGCAACAGCGCGGAATTCGGCTTGCTCCGGATGCTCTACCAGGACTCAAACGAGGAAATGCACGCCCAGCTTTGGGAGGGGGTTCGAGCGGGCCTCATCTTTCGCTCAGAAGATTCTTATCGATTTCTCCACGATCGTGTCCAGGAAGCAGCCTACTCGCTGATCCCGCAAGAATTGCGCAACGAAGCTCATCTCCGAATCGGAAGACTGCTCTTCGCGCGTACCCCTCGCGAGAAGAGGGAGGACAGAATCTTTGAGATCGTGAACCAGTTCAACCGGTGCGTCCCCCTGATCACCTCGCCACGTGAATGTGAGCAAGTGGCAGAGCTCAATCTGATCGCGGGTAAACGAGCCCAGGCCTCCACCGCCTACACCTCGGCCCTTACATTTTTCACAGCCGGCGCGTCGTTGTTGCTCGACAACCGGTGGGAGCAGTTGCATCAGCTTATGTTCCAACTGGAATTGCATCGCGCCGAATGCGAGTTCCTGACCGGCCACCTACGGGCCGCAGAGGAGCGCTTAATTGTACTTTCGTCGCGCGTCGCAAATACTGTCGAGCGAGCCGCGCTCACATGCCTGCGCGCCGATCTGTACACGGCGCTCAACCAGAGCGACCGCGCGGTCGTTGTCTGTCTCGAATACCTGCGCCACGTGGACATCGAATGGACTGCTCACCCAACACCAGAGGACGCACGCTGGCAATATGATCGGATTTGGTCACAGCTGGGAGACCGCCCGATAGAGCAGGTCATTGAGCTCCCACTTATGAACGATCCTGCCGCCCTGGCGACGCTCGACGTTCTAACCAAGATCTTGACACCGGCATTGTTTACCGATGCGAGCCTTCTTTCTCTGGCCATCTGCACGGCCGTCAATCTAAGCCTGGAGCGGGGCAACAGCGATGCATCGTGTGTTGCCTATGTGTGGCTTGGCCAGATAGCCGGACCGCACTTCGGCAGCTACGAGGCCGGATTTCGATTTGGCCAGCTAGGTTATGATCTAGTCGAACGACGCGGCCTGGCGCGGTTCCACGCCAGGACCAACATGGTCTTCGCAAGTCACGTGATGCCCTGGACGAAACACGTTCGGGCTGGCCGCGAGCTCCTGCGTCGGGCCTTCGAGACGGCTAACAAGATCGGCGATATAACTTTTGCCGCATACAGCCGCATCAACTTGAACACAAATTTGTTGATCGCGGGAGATCCGCTGGCGGAAGTGCAACAGGAGGCCATGAATGGCCTCCAGTATGTTCAAAAGGTCCGGTTTGGTCTTGCCGTCGACCATATCAGGTCACAACTCGGCCTCATCTGCACCCTTCGCGGCCTGACTCGTAAATTTGGATCCTTCAACCATGATCAGTTCGATGAGGTTGGGTTCGAGCGGCATTTGGCGAGCGATCCTTCACTGGCGCAGTCCGAGTGCCTTTACTGGATCCGAAAACTGCAGGCGCGATTCCTTGCGGGCGACTATGCGTCTGCTCTGAATGCTTCGGGGAGAGCGCAGCGCCTGCTTTGGTCGATACCATCAAATCTGGAAGCTGCCGACTATCACTTCTATAGCGCACTTTCCCATGCTGTATCGTTGGATTCCGCATCTGCCGACCAGAGACAGAAGCATTTCGAGGGTGTAGAAGCTCATCACAAACAGCTCGAAATATGGGCGGAGCATTGCCCGGAGAATTTCGAGAACCGCGCTGCATTGGTGGCGGCGGAAATAGCCCGGATAGAGAGCCGGTTGCTCGACGCCGAGCAGCTCTATGAACAGGCGATACGCTCAGCGCATACCAACGGCTTTATCCACAACGAGGCGCTTGCTAACGAAATCGCCGCGCTCTTCTATCTCACACGTGGGTTCGAGAAGATCGCGTACACCTATTTGAGAGACGCTCGATACGGCTATTCGCGTTGGGGCGCCACCGCTAAACTGCACCAGCTCGACGAGCTGTATCCGGAGCTCCGAGATGAACAGTCACTGACCGGATCTGCAAACACGATCGGAGCGCCTGTCGAACTCCTGGATCTGGGGACAATCATCAAAGTCTCGCAGGCTGTGTCGGCCGAGATGGTTCTGGAGAGGCTGATCGATACCCTCATGCGCACGGCGATTGAGCATGCGGGGGCTGAACGAGGCCTGCTGATTCTCCAGCGAGGCGACGAACTACGGATCGAAGCGGAAGGAAGAATCAGCGACGATCGCGTAATTGTGCGCCCAAAGGAAGCACCTCTGAGCGAGGCGCCGGAATCCATTCTCCACTATGTGACCCGGACCCGGGAACACGTGATCCTCGACGATGCTGTGGCAAACAGTTCGTTTTCCGCCGACGCGTACATACGCCAACGCCATGCGCGTTCTATTCTCTGTTTGCCGTTGATCAACCAGGCGAAACTTATCGGTGTTCTGTACCTCGAAAATAATCTGGCGCCCCAAGTCTTCACTCCGAACCGGATCGCGGTGCTCCAACTGCTTGCTTCGCAGGCTGCGGTTTCGCTGGAGAATGTGATCGAGAGCAGGCGGGCCGACGAAGAGCGTGAAAGACTGCGTCGCACTCAAGCAGAGCTGGAGCAGATGAGTCGGGTGAGTAGATTGGGCGAACTGACCGCCTCCCTGGCGCATGAAATTAAGCAGCCCATTGGAGCGGCCGTTACCAACGCGGAAGCGTGCATGCGATTACTTCATCTCGACCAGCCCGATATTGACGAAGCCCGAGCAGCTGCTTTAGAAATGGCCAAAGACGCCAAGCGTGCAGCCGACATCATCGACCGTGTCCGTTCGCTCTTCCAAAAAGGTACTTCGCAACGGGATGTTGTTGACGTAAATGAAGTCATTGAAGAAATGGTCGTTATGCTGCAAAACGAAGCGAAAGAGCACTCTGTTGCCCTCCGTACCGATCTCTTCGAAGGACTCCCTAACGTAATGGCAGATCGAGTGCAGCTGCAACAGGTGCTGATGAATCTCATGCTCAACGGTATTGAGGCAATGCAGGATACCATCGGCGAACTCAGCATAAAATCGCAGTTGGGCGATGACGGCCAACTGCTGATCTCAGTCGCGGATACGGGCGTGGGACTACCCGCTGGGAAGGTAGATCGGCTCTTTGACGCTTTCTTTACGACAAAGTCTCAAGGTACAGGACTGGGATTGGCGATTACCCGTTCCATCGTCGAGTCGCACGGTGGCCGAATTTGGGCCACGTCCAATTCTGGGCGTGGTGCCACGTTTAAGTTCACCTTGCCAAGTACACTGGCCGCGGCGGCATGAGTTGTTGCGATACTTCGACTGCTTTCGGGAACACTCGGAGTGCGATCAGCCAAATGGAATCATCTGTTGTGAGATAGACTTCGTTAAAGACAAAGGGGTTGGGATCTCCCAAACACGAGATGGGCGGAAACGCTCACATTCAGACACGAAGTGACGGACGACGCTACGAAGCTGTGCTTCGCCTCAGCGAAGCCCTTTCGGTGTGCACAGAACCCGAGGACCTGACGAAGATTCTGTCCGAACAGTTGCGTGAATTCCTCGACTTCTTACAGTTCTACATCATTGTCTACAAGGAGAAATCCTCGGAAGTCGAATGGGCTGTGGTGGGGCGAGAGAAGAGCCTAATGGCTGCGTATGCGGATGTGCCAGTTGAACAGCGACCATCGTGGCAGGCATATACCACGCAGGAACCGTTCCACATTCATGACTGGAGCACCGATGCAAGAGTACCGACGCGCCTCAAACAAGGAATTGCCGCTCACGGACTCGACGTCGGTCCTCTCGTTTTTGTTCCCCTAACCACACCCCATCGCCGGCTGGGCGCATTGGGCATGTCCGGATCGCCTGGAACTGTCTACAGCAATGATGACATTAGCTTTTTGAGACTCGTTGGTCGCGTGGTTGCATTCGCGATTGATGACAATTTCAATCTCAGGCGGGCCGAGGTCGCGCAGCGGGAATTACAACGCCAGAATGAGCTGCTGCAACGCAGTGAGCGAGAACTGCGCGAAGTGATTGAAACCATTCCGTCCATGGCATGGTCCGCCGCACCAGATGGTTCAGCTGACTTCTTCAACCAGCGCTGGCTGGCTTATGCTGGCCTCACGGCGGGTCAAGCACAAGGATGGGGCTGGACAGTTGCGGTTCATCCTGACGATTTGAGCGCCCTTGTTGATTATTGGCGGAAGATTATGGTTTCAGGCCAGTCGGGTGAAGTCGAAGCGCGCATGCGGCGTTTCGACGGAGTATACCGCTGGTTTCTGTTCCGCGCGACTGCATCCCTCGACGAAAACGGAAGAGTTGTCAAATGGTACGGAACAAATACCGACATCGAGGAACGCAAACGAGCAGAGGGTGCTCTCAAGCGCAGCGAAGCTTATCTGGCCGAAGCGCAGAGGCTAACCCGCACCGGCAGTTGTGCTATTGATGGCACAAGCCGCGAGATCTTGTACTGGTCCGAGGAAATGTTCCGACTTTTCGACTTTGATCCACAACAGGGCTTACCCCTGTGGGACCAATGGATACAGAGAATACACCCAGAAGACCGGGACACGTTCAGGATGGCAGGAGATAGGACGTTCCTCGAGAAAGTACATTGCGACGTCGAGTTCAGAACCGTGAAACCCGATGGCACAGTCAAACAACTTCATGGCATCGGCCACCCTGTTTTGGGCCCCTGCGGAGAGCTTGTTCAAGTGGTCGGCACGATGGTCGATGTCACAGAGCGCAGGCGTAGCGAAGAATCCTTGCGTCGCAGCGAGAGTTACCTTGCGCAAGCGCAGCGACTCGCTCACATAGGCAGTTGGGCGTGGGAGATTCCTAGTAGAAACGCGCTCTACATCTCAGAGGAATGGTACCGCATACACGGCCTCGACCCCAAAGACGGCATGCCTAGCTGGGAGCAACGGCTGCAGCGCGTAGATCCAGAAGACCGCGCCAGATTTCAGGCAACTATCGATCGAGCAATCGCCGACAAGACGGATTACGACGTGGAGTTTCGAACTCTGCCCGCGCATGGGCCGGGTAAATACATTCATTCCGTGGGTCGCCCAATTTTGAGCTCTTCTGGGGAATTAGTGCAATTCGTGGGCGTCTCGATGGACGTCACCGAGAGCAAGGAGGCCGAGCAAGAGCACGAGAGATTGCGGCAAGAACTGGCGAATCTCGCACACCTGAACCGAGTCAGTACGATGGGCGAACTGACCGCATCGTTGGCTCATGAGATCAAGCAGCCCATTGGGGCGGCGGTAACCAACGCGGACGCGTGTGTGCGATTACTCGACCGCGACCAACCCGATGTGCCGGAGGCGCGAGAAGCTGCGTTGGAAATGGTCAAAGACGCCAGGCGTGCTGCCGACATCATCGACCGTGTCCGCTCGCTGTACCAGAAGGGTTCTTCAGAACGAGAAACAATTGAGGTAAACGAGGTCATCGGCGAGATGGTGGTTATGTTGCAGAACGAAGCGAATCGGCATTCGGTTACGATACGCGCCGATCTCGAGGAGGGGCTCCCCACAGTGATGGCAGATCGAGTGCAGTTGCAGCAGGTGTTGCTTAATCTCATGCTCAATGGCATTGAGGCGATCCGGGACACGAGCGGTGAACTCAGCATCAAGTCGCAGTTGGGCGACGATGGTCAACTGCTGATCTCGGTCACCGATACGGGCGTGGGACTGCCCACTGAGAACGCAGACCAGATTTTTAACCCATTCTTTACCACCAAGTACAAAGGTACAGGCCTTGGACTAGCCATTACCCGTTCCATTGTCGAGTCACACGGTGGCCGCATCTGGGCGACTCCGAACTCCGGACCGGGGGCCACGCTTTACTTCACGCTGCCCAGTAGAGTGGCGGTAGCTGCATGACCTCTGATCCTCCCACTGTTTTCATTGTCGATGATGATGCCCGCATGCGTGCGGCTATGCAGCGTTTATTAAAGACGGTGGGTTTGCATTCCGAGTCGTTTGCCGCGCCTCGGGATTTCCTGCGTCACAAGCTTCCGAATGGCCCCAGTTGCCTTGTGCTGGATGTGCGACTTCCTGGAATGAGCGGACTGGACGTCCAAACTGAATTGCACCAGGCGGGAGTCCAGATCCCCATCATTTTCATCACCGGCCATGGAGACATCCCCATGAGTGTCAAAGCGATGAAGTCTGGAGCAATGGAGTTTCTGACAAAGCCGTTCCGTGATCAGGATCTGATCGATGCGATTCAGCAGGCGCTGAAGAGCAACGCAGAGACGCGACAAGAACAGCACGAGATTGCGCAATTACAAGAACGCTACGCAAAGCTAACGGCGCGCGAGCGCGAGGTCATGCGTCACATGATTTCCGGTATGCTCAGCAAGCAGATCGCCTCGACACTAGGTACGAGCGAAATTACAGTGACCGTCCATCGCGGCCAAGTCATGCGCAAGATGCAGGCTAATTCCCCAGCTGAGCTGGGAAGAATGGCGGAAAAGCTTAAACTTCCGACTATGACTAGCGCAGACCGCTGAAAACGCCTCCCAACTCGCCGCAGTATTACGATTTCCTTATACAAATATATAGGCGCCCCTATTACAAACAATAATTGCGTTCTGCGAAGAGCGGATTAATCCTGTACCTGTATGGTTAGTGAGAGGAAGGGAAAAATGGTTGCAGTTATCGAGGACGACGACTCGTATCGAGTCGCCGTACAACGTTTGCTGAAATCGGCGGGTTTTTCAGTGCAATCGTTTGCCTCCGCCGAGGATTTCTTAAGCTCTGGACGGCAACACGAAACTGGGTGTCTGATCAGCGATATCCGCATGCCGGGGATGTCTGGGCTGGACCTCCAGGCTAAGTTGAATGCTGATCGCTGCCCGATTCCAACCATTTTCATTACTGCACACGGAGACGAAGACATGCGATTGCAGGCTATGCGAGGCGGTGCAGTGAAATTTATGGTCAAGCCTTTTGATGGCGCAATTCTACTTGAGAGCGTTCGAGTGGCCTTGGATGATCAGGCCTGATTTAAGTTGATTGCAGGGTTTTCGGTGGGAGGTAGTTGTGGGCACGTTTGACAGATTGCGCTCTGACGAACGGGACGACAGAGACCGACAATTTGATCACATTGTCGGCAACAGCCCTGCTCTTGAATCAGCTCTCGCCGAAGTGCAACGTGTGGCGCCAACTGATTCCACTGTGCTGGTTCTGGGAGAAACCGGAACGGGGAAGGAATTGATCGCCCATGCCATTCACAATCTGAGCGCACGCTGCGGACGCCCCTTCGTCAAGCTTAACTGCGCTGCCATCCCCTTCGATCTCCTGGAGAGTGAGTTGTTTGGGCACGAGAAGGGTGCATTTACCGGGGCCGTGGCGCAAAAAATCGGCCGCTTTGAAATGGCAGATACCGGCACTCTCTTTCTGGACGAAATCGGGGACTTGCCGCTGGCCCTGCAGCCGAAACTTCTGCGCGTTTTGCAGGAACAAGAGTTCGAGCGCCTGGGCAGCGGCCGTACGCATCACATCAACGTGCGTCTGGTTGCAGCCACTCATCGCGATCTGGCCCAGATGGTTGCGCGTAATGAATTCCGCAGTGATCTTTACTATCGGCTGAACGTTTTTCCGGTCGTGGTTCCGCCCCTACGAGAGCGCCGGGAGGACGTACGCCAGTTGGTCCTTCATTTCGCCGAGCTATTTGCCCGCCGTATGGAGAAGCACATTGAACAAATACCGGAGACAACCATGGACGCATTCATTGCGTATCCTTGGCCCGGCAATATACGGGAACTCCAAAACCTCATTGAACGAGCCGTAATCCGATCGGACGACGGCGTGCTTCCGAATCCTCTGCCTCCATCACAGACGAATCCAATCTCTACGGTTGCCCTACAGGGCACATTGCGCGAGCACGAAGTAACTCTGATCTTGGAGACATTGCGGGCTGCCGGAGGAATGATAGGAGGACCGCGCGGAGCGGCTGCCCGGCTGGGGCTTAAGCGGACAACATTAGTCTCCAAGATGAAGAGGCTCGGTATCTACCGACCGCGGTATCAGCGCACCGGGGAGTTCAACGAAGGACCCGAGTTGACGGTTTGAAGCACGGGCATGCACTCTGCACTTGTGTCGCTATTTCGCCACGAGAGTCGAAGCGGCGATACCAAGACGTGAGCTGATATTAAGTCCTTTCCTCAGCCGCCTTTTCTGAGGCGTCGATTCCACGGACATCGCGCATTTTGGAATGAACTCGAAATTCGCTGATTGGTAGTTCGAGTGCAACACCGTTGATCAGCATGGTTGACGGCGGGGGATCAGTCTCTCTCCTCTCAAAACATTCTCGAAACTGGAGGATCAGAGTGAAATCGAACAATCGAAATTGGATGATGCTATTCGCTTACGCGTTCGCCGCGATCCTGTCCCTTAACCACGGATTGGCGGATAGCGCCGGCAAAGCGCGCCAACTCTCGCAGGGCGAAAGCGCGAAGGTCTCAGGACTGATTTTGTCTCGCGATGGAGAGCTCATTCGCGTTCACGACAAGAAATCAGGCGAGCTGGTTGTCGTAAGAATTGACGACAGCACGAAAGTCGAGCGCAATAAGTACAAGTTCCCCTTTTATCGTCACGTCGACATGGATGTAACTGCGCTTCTCCCCGGTCTGAACATCGAGGCTGAGGGAGTCGGTAACTCCGTTGGACAACTCGACGCCCGCAGGGTCTGGTTCAGTCCGGATGACTTCGCCATCGAGGTCGCCGAAGAACAACAGATCTTGGCCAATAAGGTGTCAACGGAACGTGCACAAGCCAGCGCTAACCAGAGCCAACGCGTTTCCAATCTCGATGGCTACAAAAACGAGTTTGAGGTTGCCATTTTCTTCCAGGAAGGATCATCTGTCCTAAGTGAGACCGCCAAGCGAGATCTGGACAACCTGGCCGATATCGCGAAATCCCTCAATGGCTACATGATCGACATTTCCGGCTACGCCGCGCACCACAAATTTAGTATCGCGGAGGATCAGAAGCTCAGCGAGGAGCGAGCGGCTGCTGTAGCGCGATATTTTCTTGAGGTCAACAATATCCCGATGCGACGAATCTTGGTACCGGTCGGATACGGTGCGACTCATCCCGCTGCAAGCAATGAGAGCGCTCACGGCCGCAATCTCAATCGTCACGTGGACATTAAAGTTCTCGTCAACACAAATGTAGAACAAGGTATGTAGATCGAGGCAGCATTTCGGGCGCTTTCGTCTGATGCATGACGCGCCATTCACGACAATTACTTTCATAAAGGAGTCATATGTCAAACAAATTTTCAGGAAAGATCGCGGTTGTCACGGGAGGCTCGGCGGGAATGGGCCTGGCTACCGCGAAACGGTTCGTCCAAGAGGGGATGGATCACGTGTTCATTACGGGCCGCGGTAAAGACGCGCTGGATGCTGCGGCTGCCGAGATTGGAAAGAACGTGACGGCAGTACAGGGCGACGTGGCCAAGCTTTCTGACCTTGATCGTTTATACGACGCAGTAAAAAAACACAATCGACAGATCGACATCATTTTTGCGAATGCCGGCCTCGCGAAGTTGGCCCCATTTGGGACGGTGGACGAGAAGTTTTTCGACCTTCATTTCGACGCCAACGTGAAAGGGCTCTTCTTTTCCGTGCAAAAGGGTCTTCCGCTAATGAAGGACGGAGGCTCCATCATCCTTAATGGATCCATTGCCGACATCAAGGGCTTTCCCGCGATGAGCGTGTATAGCGCCACCAAGGCCGCGGTACGTTCCTTTGCGCGGACCTGGACTAATGACCTGCGGGACCGCCGCATTCGAGTAAACGTGCTCAGTCCGGGTCATATCGACACCCCGATTCTGGAAGACCTTCAGCAGGGCGAGGCGCTCCTGCAGATGAAAAAGGAAATGGAAAACAACGTCCCCCTCGGAAGGTTGGGAGACCCAGACGAGATTGCCAAGGCTGTCTCATTCCTTGCTTCCGATGAGGCCAGCTATGTTTCGGGTTCGGAGCTTTATGTCGATGGCGGAGTAGCTCAAATCTGAGTGCTGCAGCATTGCTCTATGTCGTATTTGAGAAATGTGAAAAGGAGCGAAATATAAATGGCAAGTCTTCAATCACGTTTAGATGAATTCAAGAAAACATTCGAATCCGGAGCTCCGCCATACAACGCGCCGCAAGAGGTAATCGAGACGATGCATCGGGCGACTGCCGAGCTCAAGTCGTCGGGGATTGAGGCGCACGCATTGAAGGTCGGTGACCGCGCTCCGAGTTTCAGCTTATTCAATCAGGACCACGTGCAGGTATCCTCCGCGAACTTGCTGCGGGAAGGACCGCTGGTGGTCAGCTTCTTTCGAGGCCACTGGTGACCCTACTGCAATATGGAGCTGGAGGCTCTACAGCAAATCCAAGGGGAAGTCCGAGCATTGGGAGCGCAGATCATCGTGCTCACTCCTGAACTCGAGCGGTACACCCGCGCTCTGCACAAGAAGCTGAACCTGAGCTTTGACATCTTGACTGATCTTCATCTGAAGACCGCAGAGCAGTTTCGCCTAGTCTTCACGCTTCCCGATTACCTGCGTGATCTCTACAAGTCGTTCGGCAATGCGCTGGACAGGTTTCATGATGAACCGGAGTACCGATTGCCGATACCCGCGCGGTATGTGGTCGACAAGCAAGGGATCATCCGCGCAGCCGATGTGAACGCAGATTACACAATTCGTCTGGAGCCTTCCGAAACTCTCAGGCAGTTGCGGATGTTAACCGGGTGATTGGCTAACCACACTTGCGAGTCTCATTCGATCCGACGGGACGAGACAGAGAGGAAAAATACTATGAATGCACTTAAAGCGAACTACTTCGATGGCTATCAAAGCCTCAATCTCAAGCGAGATGCAGCTGGTGTGCTGGTGGCCGAATTTCACACCAACGGTGGGCCGTGCATTATGACCGCGCAATCTCACACGGAATTTGTCGATGGGTTCTACCGGATTTCGCAAGATCGCGCGAACAAGATCGTAATCCTTACCGGCGCCGGTGGGGAGTTCATTACTGACGTTGATTGGTCCTCCTTCGGCAACGCCGCCGATCCCGGCGTCTGGAGCCAGGTTCACGATGAAGGTGTCCAGGTTTTGGAAAACATCGCGAATATACGCGTCCCAGTCATCGCGGCAATCGAGGGACGTGCCCATGTGCATTCCGACTACGCGCTACTTGCCAGTGTAATTGTGGCGGCCGATGGCGCGACTTTCCAGGACGTGGCCCACTTCTCCCAGGGTGTTGCGCCCGGCGACGGAATTTTCACCACCTGGAGTTATCGCGCGGGAGCGGGGCGAGCGGAAGCTTTTCTGCTCAATCCCCGCCCGCTGAAAGCGCGCACCGCGCATGAGTGGGGAGTGGTTGCCGAGGTTGTGCCGAACGGTAAGGCTCTCAGCCGGGCGCGGGAATTGGCCGAACTGTACCTGAAAGCTCCGGAGGTGACCCGCCGAAACACCCGCATCCACTTCATTCAACCATTGAAGGAGCGCATCGTTCGGGAAGTCGGCTATGGGCTGTCGCTCGAGGGAGCATCCGCCGCCGACCTCGTGAAGTCAAAACAAACCAGCGCAGGACGTGCTGGTTCCAGAGAGCAAGTCGCATGGACGTAGAAACACGTCCGTAATTGCGCCCTGCAAAGCTCAAGAATGAATTGGAGGCCTGTCATGCGCAAGTCCGTCGTGATTACTGGTGCATCGAAGGGGATCGGCCGCGCCGTGGCCGATCCCTTAGCCGAACAGGGATGGTCGGTTATAGGCGTAGCGCGCAGTTCCCCCCGACATTTTCCCGGAGTTTTTATCGAGACAGACCTTGCAGACCAGAATCAGACCCATGCTCTCGGCAAGGACCTGGCCGCTCGCGGAGACGTGTTTGGAATCGTGAACAATGTGGGCCTCGTCAGGCGTGAGACGATTGATGCCGTGGATTTCGAGGTCTTCACCGGGGTGATGGATTTAAACGTGCGCCCGGCGTTGCAACTCACCCAGGCTCTTCTGCCCAACATGCGATCCGCTCGATTTGGACGCATCATCAACGTCACCAGCCTCGTTACTCGCGGGCTCCCGTTTGTTTCAAGCTATGCGGCAGCAAAAGCAGCACTAGAAAGCCTCACGCGTACCATGGCGATTGAGCTTGCGGCCGACGGCATTACCGCGAATGCCATTGCGCCTGGCCCAACCGAAACAGAACTATTCCGCGCTAACAATCCGCCGGGCAGCGAAGGAGAGGCACGCTATTTGAAAGGCTTACCGATGAGGCGTTTCGCGCAGCCCGCGGAAATAGCTACGGCCATCGCGTTTCTTGCCGGGGACAAAGCTTCTTTCATCACAGGGCAGACCCTGTTCGTGGATGGAGGTGCAAGCCTGGGGCACCTCTAGGGCTCGTTACCCGCGGATCGAATTCTTGGATTGCACACCAAAACCGTTTTCCGACTGTCTTCAGATGGTGCGATGCCTGCACCTCAGATTGCCACGACCATCTAGAACACAGGTCCAAATGGAGGTGGACTGTGAGTGCGGTCATACAAGCAACAAGCGTTCAACCAACAAGGATAGTGTCTTTACCACAGGCGGGCTCGGCTTTGCTCGTGATCTTTGGCGCTTCGGGCGACCTCACACGACGTAAGTTGATTCCGGGACTTTATGACCTGACCTGTGTCGGCTGCGTGCCGCGCAAGTTCGAGGTGCTGGGAGTTAGCCGCAGTCCAATGACGACAGAAGAGTTTCGTGCGCGGATGCGCCAGGGAGCCTTGGAGTCCGGTGGAATCCGCCACGTTGATCATGAGCAGTGGGCGAACTTTGAGAAGCGTCTTTTCTATATGGTTCGAGATCCCAGCAATATCGGCTTCTACCGTCAGCTCGGCGCGAAACTCGAAGAAATGCATCAAGCAGGTTCGAGCACAAACCATCTTTTCTACGTGTCGACGCCCGCCTCCGTCGCAGCCCCCGTCATCGAGGGCCTCGGCTCAACGGGCCTGAATCGTAATGATCAAGGTTGGTCGCGTATTGTGCTGGAGAAGCCGTTCGGTCGCGACCTAGAGAGCGCCAGACAGCTCAACCGGACGGTCCTAGGCACCTTCGATGAGAGCAACATCTATCGGATTGACCATTACTTGGGCAAAGAAACGGTACAGAACATCCTCGTATTCCGGTTTGGCAACTCTTTGTTCGAGCCTGTCTGGAATCGCAACTATGTAGACTATGTCGAGATCACCGCAGCGGAGACTGTGGGCGTTGAGAATCGTGCCTCATTCTATGAGGAGACCGGTGCGTTACGTGACATGGTGGCAAATCACATGCTGCAATTGGTCGCCTTGACCGCGATGGAGCCTCCGATTGCCTTCGATGCCGATGCCGTCCGCGAGCAAAAGGTCCAAGTGTTCCGTTCTATTCGTCCGATGAGCGTCGAAGAAGTGGCGCGTCGGACTGTGCGCGGTCAGTATGGCCCCGGTGAAATAAACGACCGCGTTGTGCCCGGTTACCGTCAGGAGCCTGGCATTCGCGAAAACTCCTTAACAGAAACCTACGTCGCACTGGAGTTCTATATCGACAATTGGCGGTGGGCTGGCGTGCCGTTCTTCGTGCGTACGGGCAAACGGCTCGCGCGACGCATGACCGAGATCGCTGTTCATTTCAAGCGCACGCCGCAAGCCCTGTTTGCGCGCACTCCAGACGAAGAGATCGACCCGAATGTGATCACGCTGGGTATCCAGCCTGATGAAGGGATTGCTGTGAAGTTTGGTGCGAAGAGACCGGCCGCGCAGATGCAGATGGCCCCGGTGCAGGCGGAATTCTGTTACCGGACGGCCTTCAGCGCGGCAACACCAGAGGCGTACACCACCTTACTGCTCGACGCCATGCGTGGTGACGCTACACTCTTCACGCGCGGAGATGAAGTGGAAGCCGAATGGCGCATCATCACGCCCATCGAAGAAGCGTGGGCGCAATTGCCTCCGCCATTCTTCCCGAATTATGCGGCTGGGAGTAGCGGTCCGGCGGAGGCCGACACTCTCATCGCCAGCGACCATCGTCGGTGGCGTCGCCTCGAACAGTCGGTACAAATGGCCGCATGAAATATGGTCGATTTAGCTCCAAATCTCGACCTCCTGCGCAAAGCTGAAAGCAAACCATGAGTCTCTCAATAGGCACTGTCGGCATTTCGACTGGCTTACGACGTCAGTGGGGCGCCGATTGCCAAGTGGCTTTCGCTTTCCGTGAGTCCTCTGTGCCAGCAGCACTTGCTGGACGCTATCTGCGCCTCAAAAAGCACCAAGAGTAAGACGCCTTCGCAGTGGAATGACGGTTCTATGGAGGCGGGACTGCGAAGGCGACTGCCACTCTTGGCGAATTGCCACAGGCTTCTTTTGCTGCTGTGGCTCATCACTCAGTTACATGAATGCTGAAACCAATCTCTGTCTCTTGAACCGATCAGGACTTCGTTCCGTGCCTTTTGGAACGGGAAATGCAATCACCAGCAGCATTGCAGGTCACGTTCTGTCAGATACGGCATGTCACAGATTCCTGCGGCGCTTCGCCGTTTGAATTGGTTCTCGATGCCTGCTGATCATTCGATGTGATGAGTGAGGTGTTATATGAGGTTTATCAGATTGAGTGCGATCAAAGCGACTGCCGATGTGGTCTCCGGCATTCTGAATTGGGTCTGTCCGGAATGTGGAGGAAGAATGGGTGGCCGCGGAAAAGAGTTCAAGTGCCAGGGTCAATGTCAGATGGACTGGCGTCAGGTTTGGGAGCGGGTTCTCGCAGTTCGACATTGATGTGAAGTGGAGTCTCTGATGGGTGTGACTGCGCCTTGCTTTCTCCTACTGATCAGTATCGTACGGAGGAATTTCGTGGTCATCCTAAGCAATTCTTGTCCTGCGTATGCGTCTATTGATTTAGGCGATCATCTAAATCGCTAATACGACCCCGATGTTTTCGGGTCCTAGTTGACTGGCTTCCCAGGTTTGGGCGGGCTGAAAGGTTGAAATCGATAGGCCGACACGAGCAAGTGTCAAGAATGAAGTCCTGATATAGGTGAAGGCGGCCCGCATCAACTTCGCGGAACTCCTCGACGACAACCGCCGAAGCTGGATCTCCACTGCGTACTAGGCAAAAGCCCTGATTGATGAGCTAGAAGCGCCGAAGTACACGCGGCGTCATTTGTCGGTTGCTTATGAGCCGCTGCATCTTCCCGCCGCCGAAGAGAATCTGATACCGGTGAGTGCGCGAGGAACACGGCGATGTTATTGGCTCTGGCTGTTGTGAGTGTTGCGACTCTTGGGATATCCCTCGCCCTTCGCGTAAAACGCCTACGGGACCGACGCCAGATGGAGAAGCACAGCATCTCGGCGGAGGAACTTCACGCATTGTTGGTCTCAGATCAAGACGTGCTCCTGTTTGATGTTCGCCAGCCGCTGGACCTTTTAGCCTATCCTGAGATGATTCCCAAGGCTCAACGGATCGCCCCAGATGAGGTGCTAACAAGACCCACACTGATCCCAAAGGAAAGAGACGCGGTTGTTTACTGTACCTGCCCTAGCGACAAAACCAGCCGCATGGTATTGCGTCGCGCATTCACGCTAGGGTTGTTCCGGATCAAGTTCCTCAAAGGTGGGTTGGCGGCCTGGAAGGCAAAGGGCTACCCGGTTGAGCCGTACACGGAGGTCTTCCACCTCAACCCAAGCTGGGTCCCGCGCTCTCACTGATCTGGGCCCGAACTGCTGGTTCCACTTCAAGTTTGTTTCTATTGCTGCCTAAGGATGCTTACTTTTGATTCCTGGCTCTGTGCGTGACGCGATTCAGGATGAATTCCTGTGCCAGGTTGGCGGCGGCTCGTTGGCCGGTTCCGATTAGGAAGTTCCCGAAAAACAATCCGAGACCTCGATTCGACGCTGGATAATAGGCATTCGCGATGGCAGCCGAGCCGAGGTCGCCACCAATGGTGGAGTAGTTCGGCTGCAGCCGCCCATTGTCTCCCCTGCAGATAAATGGGAAGGAGACTGCGTGGAGAACGCGAGACTTCGATGTTCCCCTACCTTGGTAGAAGTAGCGCGGGTCCTGGTGCAGAAGCGATGGCAGGATAGCGCCACCTATCATGATATCGGTAAACCCGTTGGTGTAGGCAGCGCCGTAACGCTGACCGAACCCCTTCCAGCCTTGAGGGTAGTTGGGGTGGTCTCCGGCCTGCTCGGCGCCCGCGGCTATGCCTACTCCAATAAACGTTATCGGATCGAAGGCGACCTTGGCGGCGAGCTGGAACTTTAACTTCGCGGTGAGCGGTGCAGCGTTTTGATCATAGCTCACGTAGAAATTTGGAATAATCCCGAAAATGCGCTGCTTCTCCTCGAGCTTAACCTGCTCGGTGGCAACCTCCTCCGCGGAATAGCCTACAGTCACTGAGGTAAATGCGGTTGCGATCTGGAGCCTGGGAACCGACACAATTATGTATTGGCCCGGTTTGAGCGCTAAGTCCGGCGAAATCCAGTCTCCGAATCCCTGGGCGCTGATCTTGACACGATATGTTTCAGGCTCGACACCTTGGAATTCGAAAAATCCCTGTCATCCGACGCGAGCGTACGCGGACTTTTGAGAGCGGCGCCTTGGAGGACGACGGTGGCGCCGGGAATGGCATCGTCGTTTACGTCAATTACGGTGCCGACAATGATCCCTGGCTCCGGCGAGGCCGCGTTAGGCAAGAGAGTCAGTTGCTCCTGAGCCGTCGAATTCCTTGATGCACCAAGGCATAGCAACACAACAAAGAAGGGCCACGCCCTCCCGTGGACGATGAAAATCTTTTGAAGCATAACTCTCCGCACGACAAGAGAGTTAAGCATCCGATATGCCAAACCAGGCGCCTGAGGTTCTCTGAGCAAAATCGCACGCTCCAACCAATCATGAGAGGAAGGTGCCAACGATGCCACGCCTATTTCGACACTTTCAACGCCTTCGACACTTGTGAATGCTTTGGTAACTCTCGGCCACTTGGGTCAGTGCAAGAAGCATGACCTTAGAGGCCAGAATGCCTACCCAGGAGACTTCTTATGGATGGTTCTTTTCAAATGCGACAAAGAGAGAATTGCGACACCAGTGTCTTAACTTCGACACGCGTCACAGGTTCGAACAGAGGCTGGCACCGGCCCGTGAACCCAAAGTCAGAAGCTCCACCATTTGGCCTCCCTCTGCGAAGCTTGCGGTAGTTCTGGACGCTCGCAACATGTTTCAGTGAGGGACTTCCGTACAGAGTTTAGCTCACGTGATTTTGGCATCTTCCTTGCATGAGACTCGGGCAGTATCGGCGGCTTTCACGATAGAGGAACCGTCTCATACGAATCTTGTCCGAGGTGACTTGCAAATGGCCACCGCCGCCAAATTCCGAATCGACGTAGCAATTCACGACCTTCTCATGAACTCCACACAGCGCTCTCCTGCGCCGGCCGAAGCGAAGGGTCTCACTCTTCCTGAACCGATCTTTCCGCAATTCCCGGAGCGACTCAGGGATCTCGGGCCGGAGACTCCGCCGGAAAGGCGGAAATGGGGCGTGAAGGATGTCTACCGCACCTCGCGAGGGTGGTTGTTTCCCTACGTCAGATCGCGAGTTTTACCGGGTGACTTCCACCCTATCACCGCTTATCTATTTGTCGAGTACAAGTGCAACCTCGATTGCTGGTATTGCTGGTCGTACAACAACAAAGTCAAGGGCATGACCGAAGATGTAGCGCGGCGTTCGATCGACTGGCTGCACGACAATGGCTGTCGCGTCCTGGCGCTGATGGGGGGCGAGCCTCTCCTGCGGCCGGAATTCATCCACAAAGTTGTCTATTACGCAGCGAAGAAAGGCTTCTGGGTTTATATCGCCACCAACGGACGTTTGCTGAAGCCAGACTTCGCAGACCGACTGGGCGACGCCGGCGTAGCGGTCTTCAACTTCGCGCTGGACTCGTGGGATCTGCAGCCCAGCCTGCCCAAAGCATTTGTTCCCGCGCAAAAGAATTTGGAACACATCCTGCACAAACAATACGTCGACGGCTACCTCGTCTTTTTCAACATCAACATCTGCCGCAACAACCTGGACGACGTCAGACAGCTCACCGAATACGCGCATGACCACCGTATCGCCACCGACTACCACATCAACGAAACCCCGATGCTCGAACAGGACGATCACTTCAAGCACTTGTATGACAACCCCACCTACATCCGCCCGGAAGATTGGCGAGCGATCGACTCTCTGGTCGATTGGCTGATCGAGAAAAACCGAGCGGGCTATCAGATGGTGAACTCGGTGCAACGGCTGCAAGAGATCAAGGCCTTTATACGCATGTCTTCCGGGCTTGATTTGCGGCAGTACGGCTGGAACGGTGACGGCACGAATGGCAATGGACACAAGACGAAGCTGCTTGCTTCGGTGCCTGGGATTGTGCAGGAGGACAATGGCGAATTGCACTTTGCGGAATGGAACTGTCGGGCGGGCCAGAACAACGTCATCATCCGCACCGACGGCACCGTCGCTCCCTGCTTCCCGATGTACGGGGCCACCTTCGACTGGGGGAACATCGACGAACCTAAATTCGATCAGACCCAGCTGTCTGCTATGAAGTCCACCTGCCAGCGTCATTGTTTCTCGACTCTGAACCATAACCTGGCCTACTGCTATAACGATGCCCGGGTGATCAAGTGGCTTTGGACCAACGCCAAGAACAGATTCCAGGGTGGGGTGCGCAGCTTCGAGGACTAAAGGGAGAGCTCATCGTGCGACGAAGAAACACGACAACGCCACACACGAAGATCAGACGATGTGTTGTCGGCGCTGCATTTATTGCGATGACAACGTTCGCCGTGAGCGCGCATGCGCAGTTCAACCAGCAGGGTGAAACCGAACTTACAACCCTGCTCGAACCTCTGCGACCCGGCGTCACCGCGGTCCAGATCTTTGACGAGTTGCTCGCCCATAACGCTCTTCGCGCCGCGACGCTCGTGAACTATACTGCCTTCAGGACCTATCAGGTGGTGGACCTGAAGGGGAAGGTGCATGCCGAGGAAGTCGGGCAGATGGAGTACCGGGCACCGGACCAAAAGAAGTTTGCGGTCACGTCTGAGAAGGGGTCAGTCCTGGTTCGTCGTCTGGCGCTTAATGCATTAATCGCCAGCGAGATCGAAACCGCGGCGGGTAAGCAGCATCACGATAGCGCCATCTCTCCTGCAAACTACACTCTGGACCTACTCGGTGAGCAGTTGGTGGGACCCTACCACTGTTTCGTCGCGGAGTTGATTCCCCAACGGAAAGACAAGTATCTGTTCGAAGGCAAGGTATGGATTGACACACACGATTATGCAGTTGTCCGGATTGAGGGCCATCCCGCCGAGAAGCTTTCTTTCTGGATCCAGCGGGCAGACTTTGTGCGTCAATACCAGAAAATCGACAACTTCTGGCTTCCGCAAAGAGATATGACATTCGTTGACGTTCGGCTTTATGGCAAGAAGGTTCTGACCATTGATCACAACGACTACAGAGTGAATACCTCGCTCGGTGTCGATGCGTCCGTCGAGAAAACGCAAAGTTTTTGAGATTTGTTTTTATCTTGAGCAAATCTGTGTCGCCGCGGCATTGGAACCGGCGGCTCAATTCGATAGACCGCTGGAGAAGCTTATGGCAGAAGCATTTTAAATACTTAGCCGAACTGAATCTCGCGACGATCTCGCACCATCCTAAAAAACGGATGTTATGAATTCCAAAGCACCGAAATTGTTGGTGGTGGAGTCTGACGATGTTTTGAGGGAGCAAATCGTCGCTGTGCTGCGCGATGCGGGATATGCAGTCTCAACGGACTACCAGCTAGGAATGAAAGCCGTCCTCGCCTTCGATCCCGACATAGTGGTTCTGGGTGCGGATCCGCCCCAGCTCGATTGCTGTGACCTTCTCTCCGAAATCAAGGGTTCCGAGAAGACTCACCATATTCGCGTTGTGACGCTGTCGCCGGGAGGATCCGCCGACCGTACTCGAGGCCTCGATCTCGGCGCCGACGATGTGCTGTCACTGCCCGTCGACTCACATGAATTGCTATCGCGGGTGCGTTCCCAGCTGCGGGATAAATCCGTTGCATGCTGCTCCGCTTCGCGGCCGCTCGTTTTCCGAATGCGGTGCGCGCCTCTGGGCTCGTTCGATGATCGGCACCAGCTGTTCCGGCAGTTCGCTCTTCATCACGTATTCATCCACCAACCATAGTATTCGCTCTGGCATCTCGGAGTAGGCTGAAAGGAGGATTATCGGCAGATTGGGAAACCGTTGCTTGATAAGGAAGGCGAGTGCTTCCGCGTCCATGCCTTCCTGTTTATACTCCACTAGAACCGCGACCACGGACCCTCCCTCCAGCATCTTCATCGCGGTGTAGCCGCTCGACGCGATCTTGACTCGATAACCGTGCGATTCCAGAGTTGCTTTGCGAAGATCTAACACTTCTGGACGGTCATCGATGCACAACACGGCGGGGAAGTCCATTGCCAGATGTCCTCTAGATAGTTACGGCTGCATTTATCTCACCGTTGCCGTCGTGCCTAACACGCCAGATACAACACGCCGGCAACGACGACCTGATGAAGCATACGGAAACGGCTCTGCGCTTGAGACACACCATTCATTCACACATTAGGGCCGACTGGGCGTTGCAGGTGTAGCTTCATCTTAGGTCAGCCGTCGCAGTCGCGCATTTAATTTGATCCTGCAGCTCTGGGTCGGTTGCATTCTTCTGCAAGTGGCAAATCGCAAACCCGCAGTTTGGGCTATCGGCACATGTAAGACGGTCTCGGAGATGCTTGAGCGCAATCACAGTGAAGTTTTCCACGAGCATTGTGGCACTCAACGCGCGCAGCTTCGCCGTCGCGTAAGACTTGGACCTTGAGGGCTATGCAGGCTTCTTAGTCTCGGCGCAGAACACAATGACCTTTCCCTTCTGCAACGGCGAGATGAGCGGCGGTCTTTTTTGGAATCTCGCAGGTACGTAGAACTCAATTAAGCGCGCCATTACCGCTTCTCTCCTTCTTGAAATCATTTGCCTTTTGGCTTTCCAATCGCACATTGGTTTGGAGCTGAGAAGCCAGCCACCAGCAACAACCAGAATGATGCAAACGAGTCTTTTCATAATGGCTTCTGTCGAGCGTCCGGCCTCATCCAGATGTCTTCCCCAAGTGACGATTCTCCTAGGCCGTGGAGCACTTGGGTTGCCAAAGGTCAGCACAGGAGCGTGCAGATGGAGAGCGAATTGCTGGCAGATTAAGTCGTAACACATCGCTGAAGATTTTGAGCAACTCGTTGGCGTTGAGATACAGGGATGAGCGTTAGGTAGCATTTATGTCGGACCAAACTCCAACCGCGTGGTTTCACAGCAACCGTTACAGTGCCCAGGCCGCGTGTGAGCACTGCGGCAGCTCCGTTCGCCACGAGCCCTGGTGCATGACGCTCAACACAGAGATTTTTTATGCCTACAAGATTGTTATGGATCCCGCCGCGCTGACTGTAGGGGATGCCCTCATACTCCACTCGCTCGGCGCCGCGTGGTCGAAGCAAGGTTGCCAGGGTGATTGCGCCCAGCAATAAGTAAACCGGTAATTCCTCAGAACCTTTTCGACAGCAGAGGAATTTTGCTTAACCCAGAGGGCCAACGTGCGCATGCAAGAGGCAGACCGAAAACGGAGAACAAATTGCCAGGGCAACAAGTTGTGAAACTTAGAGTACAAACCGTCCTCGAGCGGCTCTTTGGCTGCTGGCATCGCAACGTGAGCCGTCCATTCACGATCTCGGGCCGGACTTACGAAGTATGCCTCGATTGTGGAAAGCAGTTTGCGTACGCTCGCGTTGACTTTCAGCACGATGCACTGGGCGGAGCCCGATGACTTTTGAACGCGAAAGCTACCGGTCCAGCAGTTCTCCTGGTTTTGTGCACGCATCTCTTGACACAGTCCCGGTCGAGACCGAGGGAGTTTTCGCCGCTTTCCAATCGGCTGAAGGATTAAGGCTGTGTGTTTAGCAAATTGGAATCTGTGGGGTTGAGACAGCCTGCCATGAGGCTAACTAAAGCGGCCTGACGATTGACGCAATCTCGGCATTTCGAAGGCCGAAGTAGCGGGAGGCGTATTGGGGGGGGCAAGTCCTGTTTCCGCCACCAACCTCAATGAACTCTTAAGATCGCCTTCAGAATTTGCTGTACTTTTACCTGCATTGATTTTACATATGCTTCTAACCTCTCCTTATCAGCAGGATCGGCTTCTTCCATTTTGTCGAGGATTCTGTCAAGACTTTGTGTGGCTGCATTAAATTCATCCATGAGGCTCATGGTACGTTTCCTCTTGTAGCTTATAAAGTCCTGTTTATACGCTGTTGCCTGCTCTCTGAACTGCAGTCCGTAGTTCAACCCGGATTCGTACTGAGCCTTAAAACTGGACGGGTCCAGCTAGCGCCTGCGAGATTTGATGATGAAGGTTGGTGCATCGATCTCCTTTTCTGAGTGGCACTATAGGTTCCATATTCTTGTTGCATCAGCGTAATCGCGATACCTGATGTTCATTGCTATTCCGTAGCCTTGATTTTCGAGAACCCATCCTCCGTGGCATTTGCTCTCTTCTGCAAGTGAGGTTGTTAGCAGTCGTCACGTCCGAAGCGGACCCCCCCCGGTGTTTCTTTGAGGCCCCTTCGAGCATCGTCGCGGGGCGGGGGCTGCACGGGGTCGGATTGCTGTCCCGGTGCAACCTGGGTGAATGGGCAGATGAGCTCAATGATCAGCGTGCAGAT
>Ga0210410_10000411_pt1 | contig 49636 bp, 57 predicted proteins | sample IncBWC4MmetaG_FD_161058 | JGI IMG/M metagenome (GOLD analysis project Ga0210410, IMG submission 161058) | Forest soil microbial communities from Barre Woods Harvard Forest LTER site, Petersham, Massachusetts, United States - Inc-BW-C-4-M | ecosystem: Environmental > Terrestrial > Soil >...
CGTCCGTCGAAGGCGCCGCCGATCTCCTCTACGGCATTCCTAATCTCCAAGTAGATTTGCACTCGCCGAAAATCGGCGTCCCCGTACAGTGGTGGCGCTCCGTCGGCCACTCCCACACCGGCTTCTCCGTCGAAGGCTTTTTCGACGAAGTCGCTCACGCCGGCGGAAAAGATCCCTACGAACTCCGCCGCACGCTTCTCGCCAATCAACCCCGCATGTTGGCTGTACTGAATCTCGTCGCCGAAAAAGGCGGCTGGGGAAAGCCCCTCGCACCAGGACGCGGCCGTGGCATCGCCACTCACTTTTCCTTCGATACTTACGTCGCGCAAGTCGTTGAAGCGTCCGTCGAGAAAGACGGCACCGTCCGAGTCCATCGCGTCGTCTGCGCCGTGGATTGCGGCCGCACCATCAATCCGGACATCGTCAAAGCCCAAATGGAAGGCGGCATCGTCTTCGGCCTCACCGCCGCGCTCAAGACTGAAATCACGCTCGAGAACGGCCGCGTCCAGCAGCACAATTTCTACGACTACCCCATGCTCCGCATGTTCGAATCCCCGGAGATCGAAGTCCACATCGTCCCGAGCGAACAGAGTCCCACGGGCGTCGGCGAACCCAGCGTACCGCCCGTGGCTCCTGCGCTTACAAACGCCATTTTCGCCGTCACTGGCAAGCGCATCCGACGCCTCCCGATTCGCGCGAGCGATCTGGCCGCTGGAAGTGAGACCAAGTCATGAACGCCACAAGCGCAGGTCGCAAGAATATTTTCTCATTTTTGATTTCCGCGCTCATTCTCGTTTTTTTGTTCGCCGTCTGCAAAATCGCTACCATTCACGCCGCGCCTCCAAACCCAAAACCGGACGCCGCCGCTTCTCGCGAAGCCTTCTTGCAGGTCTACAAAGTTTTCACCTCGCCCCGCTGCCAAAACTGTCACCCCTTCGGCGACTCCCCTCTGCAAGGCGATGACAGCCACGTCCACCTCCAAAATGTCGTGCGCGGCAAGGACGGCCACGGCGTCTACGGCATGCGCTGCAACACCTGCCACCAGTCCGCCAATCTTTCCGGCGAACACCTGCCTCCCGGAAATCCCAAGTGGTCTCTCCCCGCTCCGGAGCACAAAATGATCATCGTCGGCCGCACACCCGCCGAACTCTGCCGCCAACTCAAAGATCCCAAGCAAACCGGCGGCCGCAGCCTCCCGCAATTGCTCGAACATGTCTCCACCGACGATCTCGTCGGCTGGGCCTGGAATCCTGGAACCGGGCGTACCTTGCCTCCGCTCTCGCGCGCAGACACCGTGGCCCAGATGAAGATCTGGATCGACGGTGGCGCCGCCTGCCCTCAATAGTCAACCATCGTGAATAGCTTAGAATCAGGCTAGAATCTGGCGAGTTCAATCATGAACGAAGAAACACAAAATCCCGCTGAGCTATCTGCGTCCACCGCCGCAACGTCCTCGGCAAAGATGCCGCTCGTCAACATCAAGCTCATCAACTGGTCCGCGTTGCTCTTCGCCGTGCTTCAAAGCGTCTGCAGCGCCTTCATCGCTCTCAACGGCGTCCGTCTCTTGATTGGAATCGGCGCTTTCGCCGCTGCCTCGGGCGCATTGAAGTTCGCCGACCGCATGCACATTGCCGCCATCCGCATCCCCATGATGCTTCTTGCGCTGATAGGCTCTGTTCTAAACCTAATTGTACTTTGGCAAATTTGGAGACTGCGGAGACGCCCCGCTTCCGCCTGGCGTCAGCAACCGGTATCCACGCAAAAGAAAACCTCAGAATTTTTCCAATTCACTCTCTCCGTGCTCACTCTCGCCCTGCTCGCCACCGAATTCCTCGCCCATCGCTACCTATTCCCCGGCCGCTGACCTTCCGCTCCCACACCTATTTCTTTCGCGGTTCTTTATCCGCTTCCTCTAGCTCCTTCGCCAGCCGCGCATGCAACCTCTCGCTATATCCAACCGGCAATTCAAACGTCCGATCATCCGCCGTCAACACCAGAATGTTCCGGGTCGAATCCAGAATCGCCGAGCAAATTTCGCAGTGTTCCAGGTGCCGTTCAATCTCTTCTCGCAACTTGGCATCCACCGCGCCGTCAATGTATTCGGAGATGTGCTCCCAGACGTGTTTGCACTCGAGTTTCATAGCGCCCTCCCGAAGAAGCCCCTGCGTGCGGGAGCAGTCGTTTTCAGGTATGGCACAAGTCGTTTTTGCAGCATGATGCGCGCGCGATGTAGCCGCACTTTCACCACACTAACACTGATTCCCATTGCCTGTGCCGTTTCCTCGATGTTCAGTTCTTCCAGGTCTCTCAAAATAAATACGTGCCGGTAGAGGTCGGGAAGCTCCGCCACCGCCGTCCGCAATGCTTCCCTAAGTTCCTTCCGCTCCAAAGCCTCGAGCGGCACCTCGCGCCAGTCTGTTAGCGGGGCCGGAGTGTAGTCCCCTTCCTGCCCCTCCACCTCTTCTTCAATCGAGTCTTCCGCCGACGCCTTCGCCTTCCGCAGCCGCTTGCGCCCTTCATTTATCGCAATCGTCGTCAGCCACGTGCTGAACTTGGCGTCCCCCCGAAACGACCCCAGATGGCGATACGAACTGATCACCGCTTCCTGCGCCGCATCCTCCGCCTCCGCCTCGTTCTTCATGATGGCCAGTAACGTCAGATAAACCATCCGCTCGTAAGGCCGGATCAACTCATGAAACAGTTCTTTCTCCCCCGCAAGAATCCGCGCGATCAGTCCAGCCTCGGTTGTCGCCTTCGTTTCCATAATAACTTTGCAGTGGCCGCCTTCGGAGGCCGGCGCCTTTCAGTTTTCACCGCTCCCTAAAACTTCTCCAACTTCGCCACTCCAAAAATCGCGTGAAACCTCTCGCAATAAATCACCACCGCCTGATACTGATTCAAATCCGCCGCCGCTGGCAAATCATAATTCTGATCGCCCTGATTCCCCTTCAACGTTCCAAGCTCCACGCTATCCAAATTCCCTTTCACAATCTCCTGCACCAGCGTCTTGTCCTCCGCCTTCGCCAGCAACACATGCACGTCCGGCCCATTCGATGTCGTGAAATCGGAAAGCCTCAGGTACATTTTCCCGTCCGAGGTCTTATAAATCGTCGCCCGCCCGCTCGTCTGGTGAACTTTCCCTTCCAGCCGTCCGGTATAAAGCGCTTCGGGCTCCGAACTCAGCGCGGCCGGCGCCGCCTCATTCACTTTCTGGTTGATGAACAGCTTCTCCGGCCGGAACGCCCACCATGCGCCCAACAGCACGGGAATCCCGATCGCCGCAAAAATCCATTTGTTACGCGACACCCACGATCCTGCATTCATATTCATCGTTTTTCTCCAAAGAAAAAATCGGGCAGTTTCACCTGCCCGATTCCTTCTTTTTCGATTCCTTAGAACTTCTCCAGCGGCGCCGCCCCAAAATTCGCGTTAAACCGCTCGCAGTAAATCGAAACCGTCCGATACTTCGACAGATCCGTCCCCGCAGGAATCTCATAATTCTGGTCGCCTTCATTCCCCTTGAGCTTCCCCAACTCGATCCTTTCCGTGTTGTCCTTGAGGAAGTTGGCATCGTCCATCGCGTCCTTCGTGGCCACCAGGATCACGTGGACATCCGGCCCGTTCGAAGTCTTGAAATTGGTCAGCCGCAGCACCAGTTTCCCATCCGCTTCTTGATAGACCGTGGCGCGGCCCTCGGTCTTGTGCACTTTGCCATGGAACTTTCCCGTCTCCAGCGTCTTGGCCTTGCCGTCGTGCATCATCTTGTCGTCCTGCATCTTGTCCTGCATCTTGTCTTGCTTCATGTCGTCGTGTTTCATGTCATCTTGCTTCATGCTGTCTTGTGCGCGCAGCGTCGGCTGAAGCGAAAGCGCCCCCGCCAACCCCGCAAATGCCAAAGCTGCCTTGATCGTGCGAATCATTCGAATCTCTCCTCTGTTTTTTTAATATTGGGGAGCCCCTCTGGGCTCTCCTCCCGTTCACCCATGCGAGTCTCCGACCCCCCAAAAGTTACAGCCCGTAAGCCAATTCGAATGCCCGCCCCCTGTCCGCTCGGACGGTTACTTTTCGACGAAAACCTTCCCGGCCGCCGTTCTGCTTCCCTGCCCAACGGGTATGATGGGAAATTGTGGGGTTTCTCTATGCCTAGAAATTTTGCCGTCCGGCTTGCGTGCCCACGCGGGGATAGCGACTCCTGGGTCACGCTCAAGGATCGCGAGGAATCCTTTGAACAGGTCCTCGGCCAATCCTGGGAATTCAAATGCCGTGAACACGGCCTCCAGCGCGGCATTCCCAGAGAAGTCATCGAAGTCGCCCCGCTCGACGACATCAAGCCCAGGAAAAAAGAAACGCCATCGCTCCCCGTGCCCACTTGGGCCGCTCCCAACAAAAAAGTTCAGCGTTCCAGCGAGCGCGTCTCCATGCGCGTTCCCGTCGTTATTTATGGCTTCGCCAAAGGCAGCGGCGCGTTCCACGAGGACACTGAAACGGTCGTTGTCAACGCCAACGGCGCCCTCGTCATTCTGAAATCCAAGCTCGAAATCGGCGATACCGCTTTCCTCATCCATAAAGGCAGCCGCCAGGAGCAGGAAGTTCGCGTTGCCTATCTTGACCCGTACTCCGACCGCGAAACGCGCGTCGGTCTTGCCTTCAAACAGCCCATTTCCGATTTTTGGCGAAAGAACCGCAAGAAGCCTCGCGTTCCCAAGGCTCTTCGTGTCACCGTCAAAGGCACCGATCCCAAGGGCCACAATTTCGCCCAAACCGCCTACACCGTGGATCTCAGCAAAGATGGTGCGCGTTTGGACGGCATCGGTTTCCTGACCACTCCCGGCCAAACCATCGAAGTCCGCCGCCGCTGGCGCACCGCACGTTTCCGCGTTGTCTGGATTGGCCACGTGGGCACCAGTGAATCCAACCAAGTGGGCGTCTTCGGACTGCAGGCCGAAAAAGACATCTGGGGCGTGCCCCTCCCGGAAACCGATCCGGGCAAGCCCGACCCAAAATCCAAGTCGCCGAAAAAATAATTTCTCCTTCTTCTTCAGAATTTCTCCGGTAAACTCTGCCTGTCCGCTATGTCTAAACTGTCCCGCCGCGCCGTCCTCAAAACCGCTATCTCAGGAGTCACCGTCGCATCTCTCCCGGCCGTTTCCTGGTCGCAGCAAGACGCTCCGGTCAAACGCAAAGGCCGCATCCGCCAATCCGCCTCTCGCTGGTGTTATCGCGAAGTTCCCCTCGACAAGCTCTGCGCCTACGCCGCTCAAATCGGCTTGCAAGGCATCGATCTCTTGAATCCGGAAGAATACGAAGTTCCGCCCCGCTATGGCCTCATCTGCAGCATGGCCTATGCCGGAGGCGGCGAAATCCCCAGCGCCATGAACCGCCTCGAAAATCACGCCAAAATTGAAGAAGGTTTTCGCAAATATATTCCGCTAGCCGCCAAAGCAGGCGTTTCGAACGTGATCACCTTCTCCGGAAACCGCGGCGGCATGTCCGACGACGAAGGCGCCAAAAACACCATCGCGGGTCTCAATCGCGTGAAGAAAATCGCCGAGGACCACGGCGTCACCATCTGCATGGAACTTCTCAACAGCAAAGTCGACCACCACGACTACATGTGCGACCACACCGCCTGGGGCGTCCAAGTCGTTCAGGCCGTCAACTCCCCTCGCGTCAAATTGCTCTTCGACATCTATCACATGCAAATCATGGAAGGTGATCTCGTCCGCACCATCCAGAAAAACATCGAGTGGATCGGCCACTTTCACACTGGCGGCGTTCCCGGCCGCCACGAACTCGACGGCACCCAGGAAGTCCAATGGGACGGCGTCATGCGCGGCATCGCCGCCACCAATTTCCACGGCTTCGTCGCCCACGAGTTCGTCCCCGCGCGCGACCCGCTCACCTCCCTGCGCGAAGCCGCTGACCTGTGCGACGTCTAACGCGGTTCGCGCAATCGGAATCTAATCGCGTGAGTTCCGTATTCGCGAAAGTAAGAAAGCGAGGACCAATGAAAGTTTCTCGGCGACAACTTCTGCTCTGGATTCTCTTTCTCCTCGCGTGCCCCTACTCGCTCCGCGCGCAAAACGCCACCGTCAACCGCAACGCCATTCTTCGCCGCGACCCGTCTGCCGCCAGTCCCGTACTCGAGCATCTCCCCGCGAGCACGCGTGTAATGCTCGTGGATGAAAAATCGGATAGCGGTTTCTATCACGTTCGAACAGAAGACGATCAAGTCGGTTGGATCACCACAAAAGCTGTCACGGTTTCGAACGCTCCGCCGAAACCGACGCCACCCTCGCCGCCGGGCCCTCTCCCGCCACCGGCCACAGGCTGCGACTCCAGCTTGGAAGCACACGTCTACCATCCCACACGCCTCATCGTGAAACTGCAATGCATCGCCGTAACTGGAACGTTTGTGGACGCCACTGCCGGCAAAGAGCCCGACGGAGTTCGGCACGAGCCTGATGGCGACACGCACGGCTGGCTCAAGCTCGACCCTGAATTTCAAAATTTAGTGAACGCCGGAAACATCAGCGATGAAGGCGGGAATCTGGTCTTCGAAATTGTCTGCAAATACACCGTCACTCAGTCCGACGCGAAATCCGCCTGCCAGGGCTACACCAACCAAGTCAAGCTTCCGCCCGTCGGCTCTCACGTTCGAATCTTAGGCGTCTACGTCCAGGACACCTTCCACGCCCAATGGATGGAAATCCATCCGGTCACCAGCATTACGGTCGTTCCCTAAGAAGCCCTGAGAGGGCGCGGCGCGATTTGTCCCGCCCGGGCGGTCAGGCCAATTCTGCCCGACATTTAAGGTCTTCCCCCGATTGTTCGTTACCCGTTCTCTAGCTAACCTCTGCCATAGCCTTGCGTGGAGTCCTTCGTTTCAGAAGGACCTGCCCAAGCCCGCACGGCCAAAGGAGATTCGTGGCAACCGCATTTGCAAAACTGTCCTATTCCCGAAGAATGATTTCTCGCGCCGAAACCGCCGAGAATATTTGGGTCATTTGGCGCTGTGAAGGAAGGCATGACATTTCCCGCGTTTGTGACCTCAGCGTGGGCGGTCTGTTCGTTTCCACGCCAATCCCGCCTCCCGTCGGCGCAAAAGCCAGGCTTGATTTCCTTGTAGAAGAAGGCCAGATCAGGGCCGAAGCCGTCGTGCGATATCATATTGCCGGCGGCGGGCTGGGCCTGAAATTCACTGCCATCACCGACCAGGACTGCCCCCGCCTTGTAGCGCTGATCAACAGGATCCGCGCTTCATCCCGCAACCCACGCCCGAATCCTTGCGTTGTCTCGCTCCCGTAGCCCGCATGTTTCTTTGGCAGGTATCACTAGGGGACGCGTAGATTCTTTCCGGCATCTTAGCGTTGTGGTTGAATCATTTTCGCCAGCCTCGCCGGCCCAGGATCCTGCACCGCGATGGGAGTGTCGAAGAAACGATTCATGGCAATCACATTCCCTGTGGACCCGGTCTCCTTGAGAATGCCGATTGCCGCCTCCGTGATGACGTTGTCTTCCAGCACGTTGTTGTTTCCCATCACGAAAATGCCGGATTCGGCCCCGTTAAATACGCGGTTGCGCCGGACCTGCGCCTGATTGCCTTCCACGCGAATGCCATCGAACACGCTCGCCGCAAAAGTCTCATTTCGTTCGACTGCCGCACCATTTCCATCCACGAAGATGGCCACCTGGCTAATCCCTGCCCGATTCCCGGAGACCTCCACGCCATCGGATTGCGTGACGAGAATATTTGTCGCCACGGCTGTGCAGGCTGCCACCGCGCTGCACGCGGAATACACGTTGTTTGTCACCACATTTTTTGCAATCGCTCCCCCGGCGCCAAATCCGATTTGAATGCCGTTTTGCGCGATCGCCGGAGTCGGCCCGATTCCCGTAACGACGTTCCGCCGAATGATCGCCGTAGTGCCAATCTCATTCGCGGTAATTCCGTTCTTTTGAAAATCGTGAATCGTGCAGTCTTCGATTTCCACTCTTGAGACTTTGCCTCCGCCGCTCTGCACAAAAAATCCCGTCCCGGATTGACAGCCTCCCAATCCCGCGCCCAGCTTGAAGTTCCGAATTGCCGCTCTCTCGACTCTTCCCGATGCGTTTTGGAAAGTTATTCCTTCCAGGTCCGGCGAACACTCCGACACGCCGCTATTCGCACCATCCACTGTCAACCCACTGATCGAAACACCCGTAGTATTTGCAACGAGAATAGCCGTGGCGATCGGCGTTCCATCGAACAGGCTTGTAGTGTTCTGCAGCATAGCATTGGGCATCAACACCGCTCCGCTGTCCGCGTCAATGTCCAGCGCTTTCGGGATGGAAAGCTGCTCCACATAGGTGCCCTTGCAAATATGGATCTGATCGCCCGGTGAAGCCGCATTAATGGCGTCTTGAATGCGCGTGAAACCAGCATTCGGACATTCCGCCTTGTTGTTACTCACCACCAGCCGCGCTCCGCTCGCAGGACTGACCAGGCAAGACAGAAGCAACGCCAGCGCGAACAGCAACGAAATCTTGCTAACCGTTGAAAAGTTGGCTTTCATGGGAACCTCCATTGCACAGCAAGGCCGCTACCGGAAATCTCGGCGCGCACATCGTTTCGAAAGCGCTTGCGCGACGCGGAAGATTGCGACCGGTCGGGTCTTTAGAGGTTGAGAACTTGGCTCGCACAATGTAGCAACTGCGTTATCCGGAGGCAATAGTACGAGTTCCTTCAACAGTTCACTTTCCGCTCCCGCCGAACTGCGGTCTTACGATTGGAAAATTTGATTTTGCGTTTGATTTTCGCTTCTCAACGCGGTCACGCGTGCAAGAATTTTGCACAATCGTCCACAGATTTGCACAGTGTTTCATTCACTTTTCGATTGACGCAGAAAACAGGAAGATTTATCTTCCGCACCAGATTGAACCGGGAAGCGTAAGAACTTTACGGCTCAGTTTAGAAGGCGCAGCAAGCCTAACAGCGGTTGCGCCGCGAACTTGAACTGCAAAGCTCGAAGCCTTGAAGGTTCCACTGAGAAGGCGCGACAAGCCTCACGGCGGGTTGCGTCCCCAGATGGAATCGGCAAGGTGAGTAGCTCTGTTGGTTCCGTTTGGAAGGCGCGACAGGCCTCACGGCATTTCGCGCAGCCAAAGGGGATCAGCAAAGTGAGAAACTTTCTAGGTTCCCTTTGGGAGGCGCGGCAAGCCTCACGGCTGGTGGCGTAGCCAGAGGGATCGGCGAAGTGAATTACTTTCTAGGTTCTCTTTGGAAGGCGCGGCAAGCTTCACGGCTGGTCGCGTAGCCAGAGGGAATCGGCAAAGTGAGAAACTCTTACGGTTTAGTTTAGAGGGCGTCCACCGCGGTGGACGCCCTCATTTTTTGCCATCGACGTCTTGCGGCGAATTTTCATTTTCACTCTTCCAATTTCGATTTTCCGTCGCTATCTCTTCTCCATGTACTTCGCCACCACCCCCGCGCACGCCTCCACAAACTCCTGCTCCGCATTCGTAAACGTGTCCGCGAAATAGCTCTCCGCATCCAGCTCCCCGGCCAGCTTCTTGTTCGCAAAAATCGGCACTACCATTTCCGACTTCACCAGCGATGACCCCGCCAGATACCTCGGATCTTTCGTGACATCCTGCACTACCACCACTTTCCCGCTGGCGGCTGCCGCTCCGCACAAGCCGCTGCTAAGCGGAATGCGTACGTTGGGCGTAAAGCTCCCCTTGTACGGTCCGACGATCAAGTAGTTGGAATCCGCGGGATCCACCAGATAAAAACCCACCCAGTTGTAGCGCGTCATCTTCTCGTGCAGCTGGTTGACCATTTTCTCCATCACGGCCTGCGCCGTCGGAGCAGTCTGGGCAAAACTTTCAAATTCCTGCAGAAGTTCTCGCTGGGCTGGCGTCATCGGTTGGGCCTCATGTTGAGAGTCATTTGGCAGTCCTGACGCAAGACATTTTCCTTCATACTCGCGCCTTTGCCCCGCAGAATCCGCGAGGAGTGCGCGAAAAACAAAACTGCGGCAATAGGCCAGCCAGGATGTCGCAACGAATCCAGGCTGGCCCATTTTCCTTCTCGTTAAAACGACAAGGTCACGGCGATCGCCACGCCCGGGTATGCCCGGTCATATAGGTAATATCCATCGTCGGTGTAATCAATGTATACGTCGTCGTTTTCGTACCACGTTGCCGCCCACCCTTCCGGCCACGGATCCACGAACGTCACCCAATACCCGTCATACTGGAAGCGCGGATACCCGCCAACAAACAACATCGGTAGCCGGCTGATGCGGAAGAAATGTTCGGCCCCAAAGTACTGCCGGAAGCGGTCATCCGGCACGCGGTACCCGTTGTATCCGCCGCGTTGCGCCCACGTACGGTGCTCCTTACTCCATGATTTGGCGCGCGATTGGGTGAACCCGCTGTGCACCTGCCCAACGTGTTGTGGCACGCCGCTCGGATGCACGCCTCCGTGGGTGGCTTCGGTGGGCCTGACGCCCGCATGATATGAGCCACCGTATGCCGGCTGCGGGCGTTGTGCCGGTCGTTGCGCCGGCTGCGGATGCGCTTGCGGCGCCGGTTTCTCTTGCTGATGTTGTTGTTCCTGCGGTGCTCTCCCCTCTTCCTTCTTTTCCTGTGCATAGCCCGTGGTGATGCAACCAGCAAACAAAAACAAGGTCCCCGCGCTGACAGCTCTTTTCATGTGCATGCGTCTCTCCTTTTGGTTATTTGGCTGGGAATTCTTTTTACTTCGACAACGGAAGGTCTTGCATGTGGCTTGCTATGGAAGCGCTTGTTCAGGGATCTTCTTGGATCAGGACGCGCTCCATGAGCCGGCTGCATTCTCCCACTTGCCCGCCGATAAGCAAAGCACTTAGTCCCTCGCCGGGCTCCCTCAACTCCGGTCTGGATAAGTTCCGCCACGGCCCTACACCCTTTGAACCGGAGGTCATCGCCGGTCATGGTGGCAGCCTACCTCTTTGCGCCGGGGCGCATGGGTTGGAGGTCGGTGAAAATGGGATGGGAGGGTGGGGCGTTATAACGTTCGCCGTGCTCATTCGATACGGGAGACGTGGCGGCGACATCGGGGTTAGGCGCTTGGGGCGATTGAGAAGATCGAAGGGGAAGTCGTACTCGATGGCTACGTCAAGGCGCGGACGTCCGCGCCTGAGGTGGTGAAACGGATCACGGAACTGGAGAACTGTCTGCAGCGCGTGGCGAGTGCTGTCTTGTCTTCCAGCGACCTCGATCAGCATCCGGAATTGCGCGCCGCCGCCGAGGAGGCAAAGCTGGTCCTCAAGAATCGCCTCGAGGTCGAAGACGCCAAGCATCGCTTCCACAGTGAATTGGGAGTGTTCCAGGACGACTTGCGAATCATCAAGGATTAATGCTTCGGAGTCGCCGACACTTGCAAAAACCAAAACCGCAGGTAGGCCCCCTCAACCTTTGAGCGGGAAACGGCTGGCGCACCCCCCTCACGGGATGCGCAGCTTCGCTAACTATTTGCGTTTAAACCACCAGCTCTGGTTGGTATGAATCTCGTCGCAGTCGGAGGTTGGGGTTAGCGAGACGTTGCGCCAGGTTTCGCCGTTGCCCCACTGGAGTTGGCCCTGCCAGGAGCTGCCTTCGCGGCGAAACTTGCCGGAGACGAAGCGATCGGTTCGCCAGATTTCCAGATTGTCGCCGCGGACTTCGAAAATCCAGCGGAAGGGATTGTCGGTTTGCTCATGCCACTGGCCGGCGATACACCGGGAGTCGAGAGGCAAAGGCGCGGCTTTAGTGTCGCGAGCCGGGGGAGTTGCGGCGGAAGTCTCCAGTTGAGCGGAAGCGGGAAAGGCGATCAGGATGTATACGAGAAAGAGCTTGCGCGCGTTTCGCATGGGTGGCTCCTGTTTTTAGTGGATGGAAGTCTTCCTTTCGGAGTTCGAACAATGGCGGATTATACCGCAAGGTATGTGGTGGCAGGCAAGAGCGCAAAAGCGTAGAGAGGAACAATGTATCCTGCTCCTACTCAGAGAACAGCGCACAGACAGGAATGTCTGTGCTACAAACGAAAAACGTTCAAGAGGGAGATGCGGGAGAGGTCAGAAGCCACATCCTCCTCACAATTGTCCGGAGAGCGCAATTCGGGCTTGCAAGCAAGGGGTGCGGGACGCGGCTGATAGAGCATGTGCGAAGCAGCGTGGCCGGATTATTTAGACCTTTGCGTTCCTGGGTCGAGGGTGTTCGGCGCAGACATGGGCGGCAAATTCTTTGTCGCGGTGCCGCTCGTAGATTTCCTTCATCTCGTCGAGGGAGTCGCCGGTGGGTGGCCCCGACGGATTGAATATCCATGCACATTCGGAGCAGCCACTACCTTGAATACGCGAGCCTTCAATCCATATCTGCTTGCGGCGCGTGGCCACCATGGGACGCCTCTCGGGGTGTGAGTCGTTGGCGGTTTCGGACATTCGTGGTCCTTGCCGGCCGGGTTGCCTTAGGTTTGTGAACCGACCAGCGGAAAAAACGAAAGTCGCATTCTTCGCAGCGATACGGCCGAAACCGCAGGAAAGCCAGCAGGGACTCCACAATCCCCCTGGTTCTTGATCTATGAATCAGTTCACCCTGACAGTCGGGGCAGGAAATCGGCACTGCAGCGCTCTTCAAGGAAGGCCGGAAAGACGCGTCAGACGGTAGCCTGGGATTTTGGATCGATGTCATCCCTTACTTTCTTTCAGGCAACAGACTCGCGGCAGGGGTTGTCCCTGTCTATCCGGTAAAACCCCTAAAATCCCGTCGGGTGAATCCTGAGCCGGCGGTGAGGGGCAGCGAACGGCGGGAGTTTGGGGAGGAAAGCAGAAACTAGAAGGTAGAAACTAGAAAAGGGAAACAAGAAGAGGGCAGGGCCGGCGGCGGCGCGGCCGCGTGACGATAAGCGGAACATTTGCTGCGCCGGTGTCCAGAACGGGACAGACATGCAGCTTCGGAGCGGCTAGCCTCCTGCTGAGGTGCTCACATGCACCCACAACGGCAGCAAAAAGTGGCGCGGGCTTATCGGGTCGAGGGGTCTATCGTTCTGTACCGGCCGGCGGCGAGAAATCAATTCAAGGCGGAACGAGCGCGTGCCCCCGCGGAGCCGTTGTGGAATATGGTCCTCGGGGTTCCGCTCTTTCTACGGACGCTGCTTCGTCTTGTATTTGTCTGTCTCCACCGGCACAAGGGCCCTCCGATCACACTTCGCGAGCCAATTCCATCAAACCTACCCGGATGGCGATCCGTCCGCGGCGGAGGAAGCTACATCACTTGCCTGGATTGCGGACAAAAATTCGCATACAACCACAAGACCGGGGAACTGGTAGATTTCTGGGGCGTTCATGATGCAGAAGCGCTGGCGGGAGTGCGCCGGAGAATGGCTGAATTGTTTTCGCCGCTTCGAGGTCTGAGTGCATGGATCGGCAGGATCCCTTCGGCGTTGCTCCCTTCGGCGTTGATCAGGACAGGCAGGACCAGGAGAGTGGTACGCCTGCAGTAAGAAGGGCGTTTCGAGGTGAAGACTGGCTTACTTCCAGCCGCGGATGGAGGCAGGGCTTATCAAGCTGGGGTGATGACTCTCGGCTAGGTTGCTCATGCTAAGCGAGTAACCGTTCGCAAGGTAGGAGGGGATATCGCGGTCATCGGAAATGGGGATATAAGGGCCTTCTTTTCCCAAGCTGACGTGGTAGCGGTTGTCCTGATAACGATGTGGGAGCAAACGGATTCCGGACTTCCTCCCGCGGGAGACAATGGCGAACAGCATGTGAGTACCTCCGTGCGTCGAGCGTGGGCCAGGTGGCGCCAATATGCGCGTTTGCCCTGAGCGGCACAAGAGGATGGCGGCAGGCAACTGTGGAAATGATGAGGAAGCATGAGGATTTGCTGTGGAATAGGTGGTGGCCCTAGGAGAGCATTATTTTAGGAAACATTACGTGAAGCAGGTTCGTACCTATCCTCAAGCACCCGGCTGGGGCTCATGTACGAGACTCTGGCGGGCCAGGAGGCAGGGGTTATGTCCAGGCTTACACAGAGTTTCTTTGCAAAGACTGCTATTACGACTGCTGCTGCACTTCTCTTCCTGCCGCTAGGGGCTTTGGCGCAAACGGCCGCCGCTCCGGCGAGCTCAAGTCCAACAAGCACTGAAAAGACAACAACTTCTAGATCGAAGGACCGCTGGCTGCACGTGCGCGTGATCAGCACGGACGCCAAGGGCGAAACCGTGCGCGTGAACGTTCCTCTGGAACTGGCGGAAGCAGTGCTGCCGACCGTGAATCGCGACCGCATGCACGACGGGAAGGTCAAGATTGACTGTGCGCACGTGAACGACGTGGATCTAAAGGCGCTGGTGGCGGCCGTGCACAACGCCAAGGACGGGGAATACGTGACCGTGCAGGGCCGCGATAACGACGTGCGCGTGGCCAAGCAAAACAACTATTTGATCATCCATGTGCTGGATAAGAGCGAAAGCAAGTCCAAAGGCTCACAGGTGGAGATCAAGGTGCCTATGAAGGTGGTGGACGCGCTGTTCTCCGCGGGCAAAGATGAATTGGACCTGGTCGCGGCGCTTCACGTCCTCTCCGGGCAGGGCGATATGGAACTCGTGTCCGTCAAAGACAGCGAGAACACCGTGCGCGTCTGGATGGACTCGAAAAACGTGACCGACTGAGGAGTAGTTGGGTTCCTAGCAGAAAGATTTGCAGGAATTTGGCCTTCAAAAAGTTCCGAGGAGTTGAAAAATGCTACTACTCGCGAAAGCAGCGCTGGGAATTGGCGGGACGCTCGTACTGGCAGGCGCATACACGTTTCATGAGGGCGTGGTCCGCGTGGACGTGGACGAATATCGCGATGGCGGCTCGCATGTGCACTTCTGGGTGCCGGCCGCGGCGGTGCCCATGGCCATGCATTTGACTCCGAAGCGAAACATGATGCATGGCGCGGAACACGCGCGGGAGTTTCTGCCGGTGGCGCGCGCGATCGTACGCGAAATGAAAAAGTATCCGGACGCCGAGTTCGTCGAGGTGACGGACGCAACGCAACACGTGCGCGTCCGCACGCACGACGGGAAATTGCAGATTGATGTGGACGCGCCGGGCGAGAAGGTCCACGTGCTCTGCCCGCTCTCCACGATTGACGACGTAACGCGCCAGCTCGAGGCCAACGCCCCCGCGGCATGATGCGTTAAGCGGGATTGACGATCAGCAAAGAAGCACCACGCTTCTCCTCGATGCTCCTTGCAAGCAAAAGCGGGCCCTGGAAGATTTTTCCGGGTATAGAGACCGACAATTATTTATTCGAACGGCTGATCAGGCGCGGGATCAGATGCACCGGCCGATCCGCCTTTTGTTTGCGGAAAATAAACTTCTTCGAAGATGGCGTCTTTTTTCCAGCGGGCGCGTTCCAGGATGCCGCGGCCGTTTTCCACCATGTTGGGGTGGCCGCAGAGGTAAACTGTCGTCGAGTCTGGCTGCAAGCCCCAGGCGTCCGCGTACTTGCGTAAGAGATCATCGACGCGTCCCGTCTCACCGGCCCACGCGGGATCCTCCCAGGGACGGCTCACGGTGGCGGCAAATTTGAACCACGGCGTCTCCGCGGCGTAACGGTCCAACTCGTCGCGATAACCAAATTCCCACGACCTGCTTCCACCCTGGAGGCAAAAGAGTTTGTGATTTCCGGGCATCGGCGTGCCGCCGTTTTTCCAATCGCGATAGAGCGTTCGAACGTAGCTGACGAACGGGGCGATGCCGGTGACGGTGGAGACCAGCAGATGATTCGAACGGCCACTGCGCAAGTCGAGAGTGAATCGGCCTTTGGCGATTTTGCGGCAGGAGAGCGTGTCGCCTGCTTTTAGTTTGTAAAGATGCGGCGTGAGGCCACCCTGCGGGACGAGCTCAATGAAAAATTCGAGCGTTTCCTCGTATGGCGAGGAGACGATGGAGTAGGCGCGTTCGATTCGAACGCCGTCGACTTCGAGGCCCAGCGTAGCGTACTGCCCGGCGAGATATTTGAACGGTCCGCCGGGATCGACGCGCAGGAGCCACAAGTCCGGCGAAAGGTCGCGGCGCTCCAGGATGCGCGCCACGTAATGCTTGTCCGAGGAGGGGGCCATGTCAGTCTCTCCGCTGACGATTCATTCGAATCTGCAAAAACGTTCCGGGCGGAGCCGTGTGCTGCTCCGCCCGGAATTCAATACCTTGCTGCCATTCAAAACTTTGCTGCCATCCGAATCTCTAGTGCGATTCGAGGCTTTGCCGCAACCGAAAGCTGATTTCCAAGGTGATGAATCCCAGGATCAGGGCTTCGGGGCCTGCTGTTGCTGCTGCATCCTTTCCATCATCTAGTGACGAAGCGCCTGTGGATCAAATTGCTGCACGGGGCCGGTGATGCGGTCCTTGGCTTCGCTGATGACCTTGGTAAGGGTCATGGTTTCGCCCGAGCTGACGTACTTGACCATGCCGAAGGGAGACACCTTGTCACTGACCCAAACGTCTCCGACGCCCTGGTCCTTTTTCCAGTGCTGGCAGGAAAATGTGCCGGCTGGGACCGTTATACTTTCCGTGCCGACCGAGTGCCATTTGTCCAATTCCTCTTGCTGGCGCTTCTGCGCATCATTCGGGCGCATGGGCATTTCCATGGCGGGTTGTCCGGGGCGCTGGACGACCATTCTGTGGAACTGAAAATCGTCCCTGGTGACAAGCATTTTGGCGTACAACATAGCGCCCGACCGATCGTCCAGGCGGCCGAATTCCAGCCAGTAGGCATCCTTGCCGTCAACGGCTTCTTTGCCGACGACGGTCATTTCCATGGGCTGTTTGGAGGCGTTCGCCGGATCGGTCTTCTGCGTCTCGTATACGCTGCCGGCGCCAACGACGGGCTTGAAGATGTCCGTGATGTTGGGTTTCTTGAAAAAATCCATGCGCATCTGGGAGCGCGCCGGCGCTGCCAAACATAGGCAGGCGGCCATCGCAAGCCAAATCCATTGCATCCGCTTCATTCCATTGCTCCTGTGCGCAGCTTTCAAATGACAGCCAAGACGTAGAAGAATCTCGCCGGGACCCGTTCGAGATGGACAAGAAGCTATCAAGTTCTTGGGCAGAGAGCAATGCCAAGCGCGGGTGCGCGTGCTATTCGTAGGCGAGGGCGACGACGGGATCGTAACTGGCGGCGCGCAAGGCCGGATAGAGGGCACCAGCGGAAGCGCCGACAAATGCCAGGAGAACGGACGCGAAGATCCAACCAACGGAAATAAGGATCGTCAGACCGGGATTTGTTTGCTTCAGGATCGTCTGAGTAAGGAACGTAAGGGCGATTCCTGAACCGGTTCCCATCAAAGTGAGAATAAACGTTTCGCCCAAAAGCATGCGGACGACGTCGAAGCGGGAAAAACCAAGAGCCTTGAGGATGCCGACCTCGCGAGTGCGCTCCATGACCATAGTGTGCATGTTCAGGAGAACCACGAGAAAGCTTACGACGATGCCGAGCGAAACCATGGTGCGCGTGAACGGGCGCAATTGCGGCAAGTTCGAGGAGTTCATGAGGGTCACATATTCGGACATGGAGCGGACGCTGTTGTCGGGCATCAGCGCCAGAATCTGCGCGCGCGTCGCCTCCGTATTTCCCTTGCTCCTCACGTAGAACATGGAGACGCGCTTCTCCGCGCCAGCAATGTCCTGGGCGGTCTGGATGGGAATAAAATAGCGAGCGCCCTTGCCGTGAGCGACGATGCCGCAGACCGTAAATGGATGATTCAAAAGAGTGATCTGGCTTCCCACTTTCAAGTGCTGGGTTTGCGCGATGATATCGTCAGCGATCACTTCGTCCGGAGCTTCGAAGGGACGCCCGGCACGGAAGAGAAAACCTTTGCTCAAGGCATTAAATTTTTTGAAGTCAATCCCATAAACGATCACTAAGTTCTTTGGCTCCGTGAGGATAACGGTCGGCGCGACTTCGTCGACGCCGCTGAGTGCTTCGAGCTGCCCGCCAAGCGATTCCTGCATCACGGCGCTGGAGAACGCAAAGAAAATAGAGGAGTTCGGCGGCTGAACAAGGATGTCGGCGCCAACTCCCTCGACACGCTTGCCCCACTCGGAAATTACTCCGGAAGTCAGACCAGCAATCATGAGGACGAGAATGACTTGAATGGCGATGGCCACAACGCTGAGGGCGCTACGCAGAGGCCGGGCAATGATACTGCCCCAGAACATCTGGAGAAGAGAAAAAGGGCCGTCGTAGGTTTCAGTCATGAAGAAATTCCAGAAAGCAACTGTATCATCGCAGTTTGTTGGCGGTCAAAATTACAGGATTGCGCCACAGTGCAAGACGAATGCCGATTTGCCATTAAAATATTTCTTCTCCGTTAAGATTTCAACACAAGTGTTGATAAGCATGTGGAAATCTCTGCTCCGGCGCCAGCTAACTTCCCGTTCTTCAACACTCTTCTCCGGTTTGCACAATTCCGGTGCAGGACTATTTCTTCCACACGCATTTTGCTGCATTTCAAAGTTCCAGCGGTGCAAAATAAATTTGCCAGGCCCATTTTTCGTGACGACGAGGGCAGGAATTCTATTTCCGTATTATTTCAAAATGGGAAGGAGCGTGCTGCCAGCCATCCGCCCGTATCAGTACCACTTCGGCGGTCGCTCGAGATGTATCTTGATGATTTGCTTGGGGTCGTTGATGTCGTACCATCGTCCGTAGGTCTTCCATCCGTCAGCGACTACTTGAATCAAAGCTCTACCGAAAGGTGTATCCGGAACGTGCGCAACGCCGTCCTGATTTGTTTTCACATTGATTTCCAGCTTCTTGTCCTTCTTGATCGCGTGTTGTTCGATGAACTTCACGTAGACACTGGCATTCTCGACGGGAACTTCCTTTTCACCGCCGGAGACTTCAATGGTGATGCGCGTCTGCTGCACGGAAGTGGTTTGGGGTGTTTGGGGTTTGGAGTCGGAGGGAGGTGGGTTCTGAGCTGCAGCGAGCTGCACGAGCAGCGCTATCAGCACAAGAGACAAAAAACTGGGAAACTTACGCTCGAATTTCATGGGTGCCTGGTTCCATCCTGTACGGAACGAGGTGCTGGGGTCAAGTCTCTCCGTTTCTCCGTTCGATGCCAAAGTGGCACAACACGATGCTCGGCACAATCGCTTGCGTGGAAACTTCCAGAATCGCGCAATTGACGGACTCCCGCGGCTCCTGTAACTTCTCAGGAATCTGCACGGCAGGCAAGGCCAGAACCGTTCCCCTGCGGAAGCTACCCACCTCTGACTCTCGCCGTTCGTGCTGTCTGCTGATATTCTGTGCATTCCCGCGCGCAGTGTACGCCGTGCCACAGACTCACTGCCGAGGCGAGCAAAACGCGAGCGGGCAGGAGTTTTCACCGGAACGGACCGCTTGGCGGTTCAGCAGGAAACGGTAAGGAGAGAACGATGGGTTTTGCCACCAACGCCATTCATGTCGGGCAGGAGCCGGATCCCGCCACGGGAGCAATTGTTGCGCCCATCTATCAGACTTCGACGTATGTGAACGAAGAGCTTGGCAAGAACAAAGGCTACGACTACGCGCGAACGAATCATCCGAACCGCAAGGCTTTGGAACGGACGCTGGCGAAGCTGGAGGGCGGCCACAGTGCGTACGTTTTTACTTCCGGGATGGCGGGGATCGATGCGGTTTTCCGGCTGCTGCGGCCCGGTGATCACGTGGTGTTGTCGGAAGCGGTGTACGGCGGCGTGTTCCGGCTCTCGACGCAGCTCTTGGTGCACTTCGGACTGGAATTCAGTTTCGTAGACACTTCGTCACCGGATGCAGTACGCATGGCGCTACGTCCCAATACAAAAATGCTTTATGTCGAGACGCCAGCCAATCCCACCATGGGCGTGGCGGATATCGCGGCGCTTTCGAAACTTGCGAACGAACGGAATGTCACCGTGGTCGTGGACAACACGTTTCTGAGTCCTTACCTGCAACGGCCCATCGAATTGGGAGCGCACATCGTGGTCCACTCCATGACCAAATACTTGAATGGCCACAGCGATTCGACGGGTGGCGCGGTGGTGCTCACGCGGCCTGCGGACGCCGAGAAAATCTATTTCATTCAGCGCTCCGCCGGAAGCGGACTGGCTCCCATGGACTGCTTCCTGATCTCGCGGGGGATCAAGACGCTGGCGGTGCGCATGCTGCAGCACAATGCCAACGGGATCAGCGTGGCGCGGCATCTGGACGCACATCCGAAAGTCCGCAAGGTGTTTTATCCGGGACTTCCCTCCCATCCGCAACACGATATCGCGCGCCGGCAGCAAAAGGGTCCGGGGGCGATGCTCTCGTTTGAACTCGGAACCCTGGAAGCGGCGCGGCGATTTCTGAACCACGTGAAGCTGTGCTCTCTTGCAGAAAGTTTGGGTGGAGTCGAAACGCTGATCTCCCTTCCGGCGGTGATGACGCACGCTTCGATGCCGAAGGAGGTTCAGGATCGTGTGGGCATCACCGAAGGGCTGGTGCGACTTTCCGTGGGCATCGAGGATGTGGAAGATATCATCGCGGACTTGGATCAAGCGTTGCTATACGTTTGATGCACAGACGCACGCCTCGCCGAGGCTTTAGTTTACGGAACTCGCCAGCCATTGGAGATAGCTCTTCGAACCGCCTACGATTGGCAAGGCGATGAATTCGGGCACGTCATAGGTGTGGAGGCGTTTCACTTCCTTTTCCAATTCGGTTAATTTTTTTGTGGTGGTCTTGATCACTAGCAAAAATTCGCGCGCCGCTTCCAGTTTTCCTTTCCAGGTGTAATACGAATCGATGGGACTCAGCACAACGTTGACGCACGCCGCGAGGCGTTTGCTAACTACCGAGCGCGCGATGCGCCGGCCTTCGGCCAACGTTCGGCACGTCACCAGCACAATGCGATTCTTTCCGCCTGCCTTCATCGGATTTCTCCTTCGATCCTGCTTGGGCGCTGCGAACTGCTTTGGTCTTTTGCGAACTGGGACTAGAATACCGCTCCATGAGCTCCCAATCATCTGCGGCCGCTGGACGGCCGAGTCCCATCAAGTTCGGCACTTCCGGCTGGCGTGGGCTGATCGCCGACGATTTTACGTTCGCGAATGTGCGGCTGGCGGTGACGGCGATTGCCGAGCACGTGAAAACGAAGGCCGAACGGCCGACGATTCTGGTCGGTTACGACACGCGATTCTATTCCGAAGAGTTTTCGCAACTGGCGGTGGACATTCTCGAGCAACATGGCGTTCGAACGCTGCTGTGCGAAACGTTTACGCCGACGCCGGCGGTGGCGTTCGAAATCATGCGGCGAAAGCTGGATGGCGCGGTGAATTTCACGGCGAGCCACAATCCGGCGCAGTACCACGGGCTGAAGTTTTCTTCGGCGGATGCGGGGCCGGCTCTGCCTGACGTAACCAAGGACATAGAAGCGCGCGTGGCAAAAATGATTGCGAAGGACGGACCGTTCCCGATGGCGCCGCCAGGGGGCTACGAAAAGCATGCGGCCAGCGAAAAGGTCAATCTGCGCGAAAATTATTTGAAGCGGATCGAGGAGCTCGTGCATTTCGATACGCTGCGCAAAGCGAACTTGAAATTCGTCGTGGACGCGCTACATGGATGCGGCGCGGGCTATCTGGACCGGGCGCTTGCGGATCATGGCGTGACGGTGCAGGCGCTGCGGACGAATCGCGATTGTTTGTTCGATGGCACGGGACCGGATGTTTCGGAAGAGAATCTTGCTCCGCTGCGGAAGGTTGTTTCAGATTCGAAAGCTACGGCGGGGCTGGCGACGGATGGTGACGCGGACCGCTTCGGGATCGTGGATGGTGACGGCACGTGGATCCAGCCGAACTTGATTCTCGCGCTTGTTTACGACTACCTGGTGGAGACGCGAAAGTGGAACATGCCGGCGGCGCGGAGCGTGGCCACGACACAAATGGTGGACGCGGTGGCGAAGTCGCACGGGCAGAAAACGCATCAAACGCCGGTTGGATTCAAATACATCGGACAGCTGATTCGGGAGGACAAGATCGCGCTGGGCGGCGAGGAGAGCGCGGGGCTGACGATTCGTGGACACGTGCCCGAAAAAGATGGAGTTCTCGCTTGCCTGCTGGTGGCGGAGATGATGGCGGCGCGCGGGGCGTCGATCGGCGAGCAGATTCGCGCGATGTTCAAGAAGTTGGGGCGCGAATTTTGGCCCGTGCGCGAAAATCTGCATCTCTCCGACGAACAAAAAGCAAACGCGGTGAAGAAGGTGGCGGTGGATGCTTCGACACTCGTAGGCCGGAAAGTCGTATCCATAGACCGCACGGATGGCGCAAAATTTGTATTCGACGACGGCTCGTGGATGCTTTTGCGATTGTCGGGGACGGAGCCGTTGCTGCGGCTCTACGTGGAGGCGGAAAGCGCCACGGCTTCGGCGAAATTAACGCGGGAAGCGACGCAATGGGTTCTAAGCTGAAGAACATGGACACCAACGAAAAGTTTCAGTCGTTATGGAGACGGCATGGCCGCGGCTTGCTGGGGCTGCTGGTCGTGCTGCTCTTTGTTCACGACATTTTCGGAACGCATGGCTTCCTGGCGATGCGGCGGACGCAGCAGGAAATCAAGAAGGTGAATGCTGACCTCGAGCAGTTGAACCAGGAGAATCTGAAGCTGGAAAAGGAAGTCATCGAGCTGAAAACCGATCCCCACAAAATCGAATCCATCGCGCGCGACGAATTGGGATTGGCCAGGCCGGGCGACATCATTATTAAGATTCCGCAGTCACAGCAGTTGCCGCAGGACCCTATCACGAAGCCTTAGCGGTCCGCTTTTTCCACGAAGTTCTCAGCAAAGAAAGCAAAACCATTGCTACGAAAATGGTGAGAAGGCCTCCGGTTGCTTTCAACCCGCTGCACCGGCCTTTTGGCAGAATTGAAAACCGGCCGTAGACGAATTCGATGTGCACCCAGTAGACGAGCAACGACGTCTTGCCCAATTGAATGATGGGGCTGAAGCCTTTTTGCGCGAATCCCCAGCGGCACCATGCGTACACGAGAAACAGAATCACCAGCAGGATGCCGCAGCGCATCAGGAAAAAATTGGGACCGGTGTGCCAGTAGTCGTACACCGCGTAGAGACGGATGGGAGACGAATCAAAAAGGACGGAAAGAATTCCCGCGAGGATTCCTGTGCCGCCTAACGCTGCGAACATCAGGCCTTCTCTGCGCTTGGTTACATCGGTGAAAAGAAAAAAGCCGACGGCGAGGCCTGCAAACGCGAACGCCGACCAGGGAAATAAGGGAAAAAGCCAGGGCTGCGGCTGATTGAAAATGTGCACGCCGTTGATGTAGGACTCCAGCGGCCACGGCAAAAACGTCGGGCGATGCGTGGTCCAAAGTGGCGGCGTAATCATGGCCACAGTGGCGGCGGCAAAAAGCCCGGTGACGAGCGTGCGGGCTCTGGCCACGGCAACAGCGCCGTCTCCGGTGGCCCAGCACAGCACGCCCATAAGCATCATCGAGAGACCCAGGATGTTGAGAACGTCCACGCGAAGCAGATCCGTCCACGGCGACCAAGGGTAGCCAAGCGCGAATTCTTGCACGCGAAAGAGCAGGCCCATGCCGAAGATTTCCGCACCGCGACGAATGGTTTGCCTGGCGATGGCGCCGCGCTCGATTCCCTTCTCGCGCAAACGCTCGGTCATCAGTGCGAAGGAGACCCCCGCCAGAAAAATAAAGAGCGGCGCGGGCAGTGTGCCTCCGAGGCGCGACCAGGCAATCAGCGACGAGGATTTTTTCGCCTCGGGGCTCATCCATGAGTCGTAGGCGTGTGTTTGAAACATCAGCACACACGCGAGGCCGCGCATCCAATCGATGTACGCGAGGCGCTTCATCGCGGGTTGAATTTGGTCTGCCATCTCACTGCGTTACAATCCTCGTTTGACTGCCACTCGCGAACTCGGCCCGCTCTCCATGCTCGGCCTATGGTCCGCGCTGACGCTCACCGGCGCGCTCTACGCGTCCTGGCTCGGCTACGGCGGCCGCGCCTTTGCGGCTACGCTGACGGCGTTCACGTTTTTCTTTCTGGTGATGCTGCTTTTTGCCGCGCGCGGTTTTTCGGACTGGATCGCGGCGCGCTTCGGCGCCGGCAGCGGCTACCTGCTGGGCGTCGCAGTGTTCCTTGTTTATCTGATTTACGCCCTGGGAACAAATAGTTTCGGGGTCACGCGTGCCGTGGCGGTGGCGGGATTGGTTTTTGTGCCGCTGGCGCTGGCCGCATCTGCGCAGCGGCGGTCGCCGGGCGCTTGGCAAGATTTCGTGACACTCGCGGGCATCTGGCTGGCAGTGAAGCCGCTGCCGAATCCATGGGGCTGGTCCTTGTCGCACTGGCTGTGGTCTTATCCAGGCGGGCGATTGGCGTACGTGTTCACCGTGGTGCTTTGCGTGAATGTTGCGCTTGCGTCGTTCGTCTTGCTGCGCAGAGTGAACGGCATCGGATATTCGATTGCCTGGGGACGCCACTGGAGTTTCTTCATCCTGGCGAGCCTGCTCGTTTTCAGTTGCATCGCAATCCCGCTCGGCACGGGCATGCACTTCATCCAATTCTCGCCGCAGTGGGGGCAGTGGAAGTCGCTCCCTCTGGTCTCGCTGGGCATTCTATTTTTCACCGCGTGGCCGGAGGAATTTCTGTTTCGCGGCCTCCTGCAGAACATGCTCTCGCGGGCCAGCAACAGCGAGCTGGCCGGCTGGTGGACCGCCTCAATTCTTTTTGGTCTCTCGCACATCACCAACATGGGCTTTCCGAATTGGAAGTACGTGATTCTGGCCTCGATCGCGGGATTTTTCTACGGCTGGACGTGGCGCAAGACCGGCTCGATTTTCGCATCCGCGCTCGTTCACGTCGGCGTGGACACGCTGTGGCATTTTCTCTTCCGCACAGTGTGAAGCACGAAGCGTGTCTTGCATCGCTGATTATTGCCGCGTTTGCAGAAAAAATCGCGGATAGCCCTCGACCGAAACGCGGAATACGATATATTGTCCGCGAAACGCAAGACCATTCCAGCGGACCTCCACAGGTCACGGGAGTATCCCAATCACCATGTCCCCGCCGTTAGAGCTCGAATTCGTGCTCGTGTCGAACGACTATGTGCTTGCGACTGCCGTTTCCGGTGGCGTCAAAAAATACGGAGCCAAGTTTAGCCTGGTACCCTCGGCGGAAACCGCGCGTGAAAGCTTTGCGCGGCGCAAGGTTGACGGAATTTTTGTGGACGTCGCGGTACCTGGGTCGCTCGGGCTGATGGAAGCCGTGCGCAAAGGAACCGCCAACGCCAAGTCCGTGATCTTCGCATGCATACAAGGCATGAAGGAATCCACGGCAGCACTCAGCGCGGGCGCAAATTTCGTTCTTCGCAAACCGATGACGGCGGAGGGCGTGGCCATGCACATCACCATCGCGAAGGAGCCTTTGCTGCGCGAGCACCGGCGCTATTTCCGCCACGCGACGCACCTGCCGGTGGTTTTGAAAGACGGCGAAATCGAGCACCATGCCCGGATGACCAATTTGAGCGAAGGCGGAATGGCGATACGCACGACAAAACCGCTGAAGCATTCTTCCGTGGTGGACTTCGCGTTCGAATTGACGCTGGGCGCGAGCATCAGCGGAAAAGGCCAGGTCGCGTGGACAAACACGGAGGGAATGGCAGGAGTTGTTCTCCAGACATTTCATGGCAAGGGCCGCGAACAACTGGAGGCGTGGCTAACGTCTCAGGAGCAGCTTTCTCGTGAAGAGGGCCCCTCAAAGAATCCTTCCCCTGAAGCCTAGGTAGAATCGCGCAACTCTTCAAAGGCGCGGACGGCGAGAAGAGCGCGGCCAGCGACCAAACAAAAGCTGGTTTCGAACGTCTAGCATTCCAAGATATCAGGAACATACCGGCCCTTTTAAGCGTACCTTTTGCGAGCGGAGGTGTGGCGTGCAAACCCTGTTGCAAGACATCCAGTTCGCGCTTCGCATGATGCGCAAGAATCTGGGCTTCACGATCGCGGCGGTGCTGTGCCTGATGCTGGGGATCGGGGCCACCACCGGGATTTTCACGGTGGTGAACGCAGTGCTTCTTCAGCCGCTGCCCTACGCGCATCCCGAACAGCTCGTGCGCGTTTACACCGAGTTTCCGACATTTCCGAACGGCGGCCTGCACCGCTTCTGGACGTCCGGGCCGGAATTTCTGGATCTGCGTCGTGATGCGCACTCCTGGGCTTCGCTGGACGCGTGGGTGAGCGGCGGAGTGAACTTGGCGGGCACGACGCAGCCGGTGCGCGTCACGGCGGCGTACGTGAGCGGCGGTCTTCTGGAGTCACTGGCCGTGACACCAATCAAGGGGCGATTGATTTCGCCAGCCGATGATGTTCCCGGTGTGCCAATGGTGGCCGATATTTCCTATGGCATCTGGCAGAGCACATTTGGCGGCGACCCCAACATTCTGGGCCGCGAGACAAGATTGGACGGACTCAAGTGCACGATCATCGGAGTTATGCCCAAGACCTTTCAATTTCCTCTCGGTGAACAAGATCCCGCGCAAGTCTGGGCGGCGTTGCAGTTGGACCCGGCCAAGCCGGGAGAACGGGGCAGCCACAATTACTACCTCCTGGGCCGGCTGAAACCGGGCGTCAGCGGCGGGCAAGCGCAGGGTGAGCTGGCGTCGCTGGTGCAAAGCTACGGCGAAAAAAAAGTGCCGAAGGTCCATAGCTTCGACCCGAAAAATCACACCATCGTCAGTTTCCCGCTACAAGCGGAAGTCGTTTCCAGCGTTCGACCTGCTCTCCTGATGCTGCTCGGCGCTGTGGCCTTTGTTTTACTCATCGCCAGCATCAACGTAGCGAACTTGCTGCTGGCGCGCGCGGAGGCCCGCCGGCGCGAGATTGCGATTCGCGGAGCGTTGGGGGCAGGCTTGGGGCGATTGGCGCGGCAGTTCGTAACCGAAGGCGTTTTGCTGGCATTTTGCGGGGCCATCCTGGGCGTGGCACTTTCGTTTGCAGGCGTGCGGCTGGTGCAGCTCACGAATGCAGGCGGCATTCCTCGCGCGGATGAAATCACCATGGACTGGCGCGTGCTGCTCTTCACGCTGGTAACGAGCTTGATCACCGGCGTGCTGTTTGGGCTCGCGCCGCTTGCGCCGCTGCTGATCAGCGGGATTTCCGAATCGCTGAAGGATACGGCGGGGAGCACGACGGCCGCCGCCGGAGCGCAAATTTTTAGGCGCGTCCTGGTGGCCGGTGAACTGGCGATGGCTCTTGTTTTGTTGATTGGCTGCGGGCTGATGCTGCGAGCGTTCTGGAAGCTGCAGGAAGTCCATACCGGTCTTCATGCGGACAACGTGATCACCATGCACGTCTCGCTGCCCACCGGGACCTACACGGATAATACAAAGATTACGGATCTCTGGACGCGGCTCGATGCCAGCCTGACCAATCTTCCCGGCGTGCAATCAGCGGCGCTGGTTTCCGGTTTGGCACCGATGCGCCCGCCCAATATGAACGACACGGACATCGAAGGATTCGTGCAAACAGAAGGCGGCCCGATTCAAAACGTGGATTTTTATCAAGCGGTTAGCAAAGACTATTTCTCGACGATGGGCATTCGCTTGGTGGACGGACGATTGTTCGACGAGCGCGACGCCCAAGGAGCGCCCGAAGTGGTCATCATCAATAAGACGATGGCGATGACGTTTTGGCCGAAGCAGAATCCCATTGGCCGGCGCATTCGTCCGGGCGGAGCCAAAGACTGGAACACGGTGATCGGGGTCGTGGACGACGTGAAAAATGCCGGCCTCGACCGGCCAGCCGGTACCGAACTGTATTTGCCGTACCGGCAACCGGCGGGCGGAAGCAGTACGGACATGTACGTGGTCATGCGGGCGCAGGCAGGTGATCCGCGATTGTTGGCCGGCGTGGTGCGCGAAAAATTGAGCGAGATCGATCCGTCGCTGCCATTGGCGGACGTGCGCTTGATGGAAGACGTGCTCTCTCGCGCGCAGGCGCGGCCGCGGTTTCTTACGCTGCTGCTTTCGCTTTTCTCCGGCGTGGCGCTGGCGATTGCGACGGTCGGAATTTATGGCGTGGTGTCCTACTCGGTGGCGCGGCGGACCAAGGAATTTGGATTGCGAATGGTGCTCGGCGCGCAGAGCGGCGATGTGCTCGGTTTGGTGATGAAGCAGGGTGCGGGAATGATTTTGAGCGGAGTGGCGGCGGGCCTGGTACTGGCCTTTATTTTTACGCGATTGATGACCAGCTTGTTGTTTGACGTGACCGCGACGGACCTTCCCACGTTTGCAAGCGTAACGGTTGTACTGTTTGTCGTGGCGCTGGCGGCTTGCTACATTCCTGCGCGGCGAGCTACGCGCGTTGATCCCATGCAGACGCTCCGGTACGAATAACGAAGATCGGATTCGGTGCGACGCTTGATCCACCCTGGAGTCTCGCACCCGGGATGGGGTTATACTTGTGCCCGGTGTGAAGGAGAATGAAATGGCGAACCCAATGACAGCGGAGCAGGCAGTCTTCCTTTTGCAGGGCATTATGCTGCCCGTGCTCAAGACCGAACAGCGTGCAACGAAAGCGGTGCTCGAAGCGGTGCCGGCGGAGAGAGCGGACTACCGGCCGGATCCCAACGCGAAGTCGGCGATGGAGTTGGTCCGGCACATTGCGGCGGCGGAGAATCGTTTCTTGGAAACCACGATCAATGGCGTGTTCAATACGGCGCCCGCGGCGTTTCCCGAGGGCGCGAAAACTCCGTCTGAATTTGCGGCGTGGTATTCCCAGCAGTTCGAGAAGAATTGCGAAGCTCTCAGCAAAATGAGCGGCGAACAACTGATTAAGATGGTGGATTTCCGCGGAATGTTACAGCGGCCCGCCGTAATGTTCTTGCAGTTCGGGCTGAACCACACGATTCATCATCGCGGGCAGTTGTCCACGTACTTGCGGCCGATGGGCAGCAAAGTGCCGGCCATCTACGGCGAGAGCTACGACAGCGCGCTAGCCAAAACGGCAGCTAAAGCGTAAGCGAGCCCCAATCACAGAGGATTCTTTGGCGACAAGTAAACGCGGCGGTCACTGCCCGTGTGTTACGCTTTACTCTCCCTGACGTTTACCGGAGGCAAACCATGAAGCGATTTCTACTGGCAGTAATACTGGGCTTGGCATTCGCATCAGGCGGCGCGGCGCAGCAGGCTCCTGCTGACGCTCCGGCAACCAAAGAAGACATTCAAAGATATATGGAGGTGATGCATTCGCGGGAAATGATTGATCGAATGATGGACGCGATGGCCAAACCGATGCATCAGATGATCCACGAACAATACCTGAAAGATAAAGACAAGCTGCCCGCTGACTTCGAAGCCCGCATGAATAAACTGACGGATGATATGTTAAAGGGATTCCCCTGGGATGACCTGTTGCAATCGCTGGTGCCGGTGTTTCAAAAGCATTTGACAAAGGGCGACGTCAATGCGGTTGTGGCATTTTATTCTGCGCCGACCGGTCAGAAGCTCCTCAAGGAAATGCCTGCAATGATGAGCGAAGAGATGGAAGTGATGATGCCGCTCCTCCAAAAGCAAATGGCAAGGGTGACGGAGCTAGCGCAACAACAAGTCGCGGAAATGCTCAAAGATTCCGGAGCCAAGCCGGAAGCGAAACCACAAGCCTCGCCGAACTGACAGATTCAATTGGTGCCATGCGGCTAACAAGAGCCGCCGAGAGCGCAACTCTGCCATGCCTCCTGGTGTTGTATGAAGTGCATGGCCGAAGAGCCCGGCGGTGCGTGCGTCAATTTGCAGGGACGCTTGCATCGTTCGAACCGGGCACATCTTATCGGCTGAACTTCAGGAGGATCGAGAGATGCTTCGCATGAACCGCTTTTTCGGGCCCTTGCTGCTTGCTGCTGCCATGCTTGCGCCGCTGGCTGGAAGTGGTTGCGCAGCGCGCGTACGTTATTACGACGAATATCACGCCGATTACCATCGCTGGGATGACGGCGAAGTTCGCGCGTACCACGTGTGGTTGGGAGAACGGCACTACGAGTGGCGGGAGTACAACCGGCTGAATCGCGAGGAACAGCGCGATTATTGGAATTGGCGCCACGGCCATCCTGGACGATACTAATTGCAGACAAAACTGTGCATGGAAAAAAGGCCGCTCGGGCAGTCCGAGCGGCCTTTTCTTTTTCAAAGATGTGCGCGACGCTGGCGGTTCAAGCGCGCATTCAACGAACGACGCCGGAGAGTGGCGAGGACGCAGAAGCGTAGAGGCGCTTGGGCATGCGGCCAGCGAGGTAGGATTTGCGCCCGGCGATGACCGCGTCGCGCATGGCTTCGGCCATGAGAACAGAGTCGGCGGCCTCGGCGATCGCAGTGTTCATGAGCACGCCGTCGGCGCCGAGCTCCATGGCCACGGCAGCATCGGAGGCAGTCCCGACGCCGGCGTCCACAATCATGGGAACTTCGGTGATGCGTTCACGGAGGATGCGGAGATTGGCAGGATTTTGCACGCCGAGACCGGAGCCGATAGGCGCAGCAAGGGGCATGACGGCAGCGGCGCCGGCGTCAATCAGTTTGCGAGCGGCGATGAGGTCGTCGTTCGTGTAGGGCAGAACGACGAAACCTTCTTTCACCAATACGCGCGTGGCTTCGATGAGCTGCTCGGTGTCCGGAAAAAGAGTCTGCTGGTCGCCGATGACTTCGAGCTTGACCCAATTCGAAAGGCCGACTTCTCGGGCGAGGCGCGCGGTTCGAATGGCTTCGTCCGCGGTGTAGCAGGCAGCCGTATTCGGCAAAATAAAAATTTTCTCGCGGTCAATGTAATCGAGCAGGGATTCCTTGGTGCGATCGGTCAGATTGACGCGGCGGACGGCGACAGTAACCATGTCCGCGCCGGATGCGGCATGCGCGCGAGCCATTTCCTGAAAACTGCGGTACTTTCCTGTTCCGACGATGAGGCGGGAGTTGAACGCGCGGCCCGCAATGACCAGATTGTCCGGCATGATGACCTCGATGAGATTTTAGACCTTCACGCCCGCGGGGACAAATGGGACCAAGAGAACCTAACCCGGAAGCGCAGAGAGAGTCGGGAAAATGACTTTCTGACGCTGGGGATGCGGTGTAGACTTCCAACCGAGAGACCAGGGGATAGGCAGAGCTCGTTGACCGGCAAAAATTCCACGTACAAGTAAGTTTCCTTGAGCTGCGGCCGTCGATGGCGGAGTTGGCGGTGCGCTCATCGGAATTGCGTGTGTGTCGAGATTGAGGTCGAAATCTTAGCGGAGGATTTTTTCAAATGAAGATGCGAGTGGCGCTAATACTTTTTGTTTTCGCGATGCTAGGTGGCAGGGCGTTCGCGCAAAGCGCGAACGTGGATATTCCTTACCAGAAATTTGTACTGGACAACGGACTGACGGTAATCGTGCACGAAGATCACAAGGCGCCGATTGTGGCGATCAACACGTGGTATCACGTGGGGTCGAAGAACGAGAAGCTGGGCAAAACCGGATTCGCGCATCTGTTCGAACATTTGATGTTCGGAGGTAGCGAACACTCGCCGGGGCGCTACATTGACGCGATGGAGAAAATTGGCGCGACCGACCTAAACGGCACGACCAACAACGACCGCACGAATTATTTTGAAAACGTCCCGACGTCTGCGGTGGACTACACGCTGTGGATGGAATCGGACCGCATGGGATTTTTGCTCGGGTCGCTGGATCAAAAAACGCTCGACCTTCAGCGCGGCGTAGTGCAAAACGAAAAACGGCAAGGCGAAAACCAGCCCTACGCCGTTTCGCGACAGCTCATCACGCAAAACACTTATCCGGCGGGCCATCCCTATTCGTGGACGGTTATTGGAGATATGGGCGATCTCAACGCTGCGTCCATGGACGACGTGAAGGAATGGTTCAAGACGTATTACGGGCCTTCGAATGTGACCATCGTTCTTGCGGGAGACATCGACGTAAAAACGGCCAGGGAAAAGGTCGAAAAGTATTTTGGAAATATTCCCGCGGGGCCGCCGGTGGCGCATCAAGAAGTTTGGGTGGCCAAGATGACGGGATCGCACCGGGAAATCGTGCAGGATCGCGTTCCCCAGGCGCGCATCTACAAGGTCTGGAACATTCCGGAATACGGCAGCGCCGACGCCGACTACCTCGACCTGGTAAGCGATGTTCTGAGCGTTGGAAAAACTTCGCGCTTCTACAAGCGCCTCGTCTACGACGATCAAATCGCCACCAATGCAAACGCGTTCGTGCCCTTGAATGAGATCGCCGGACAGTTTTACGTGCAGGCGACCGCTAAGCCCAACGGCGACCTGGCGCAAGTAGAAAAAGAATTGGATGAGGAGCTCGCGCGATTCCTGAAAGAAGGTCCCACTGCGGAGGAACTTGCGCGCGTGAAGGCGCAATACGAGGCCAACTTCATTCGTGGCATCGAGCGCATCGGCGGGTTCGGCGGAAAATCCGACAGGCTGGCGCAGAGCCAGGTGTTCCGCGGCAGTCCGGACGCCTACAAGATTTCACTGAAGCGCGTACAGGAAGCAACCGCTGAGGATTTGAAAGCAGCGGCGAATCGCTGGCTTTCCGACGGTGTCTTCATCTTGGAAGTGCAACCGTTCCCGAACTACAAGACGGCAGCTACGGGAGCAGATCGTTCGAAAGCTCCGGACACTGGCACGCCGCCGGAGTTGAAGCTGCCCAAGCTGCAGCGCGCGACGCTGAAGAATGGACTCAAGGTAATTCTGGCGGAGCGCCACGAAGTTCCGCTCGTTAGCTTCTGGCTTGATGTTGACGCCGGATACGCCGCGGACCAATTCGCCTCACCGGGAACGGCCAGCATGACCGCGGCGCTCTTGAACGGAGGAACGAAGACGCGGACAGCGCTGCAGATCAGCGATGAACAGGCGTTGCTGGGCGCGCAGCTCAGCGCCTCTTCCAACCTGGATTTGTCGATCGTGCAGCTTTCCGCGCTCAAGTCCAAGCTAGACCCTTCGCTGGATCTCTTTGCTGACATCATTCTAAATCCCGTGTTTCCGGAATCGGACTTCAAGCGGCAAAAGAATCAGCAGTTTGCAGCGATTCAGCGCGAGCAAGTCACGCCGGTGCAGATGGGACTCCGCGTGTTCCCCGGCCTGCTGTACGGTCCCGGACATGCCTATGGGAATCCGCTGACAGGATCCGGAACTCCGGCCAGTGTCGACAAAATGACGCGCGAGGATCTGGTGAAATTCCACGAGACGTGGTTCAAGCCGAATCACGCAACTCTGGTTATCACCGGTGACACTACTCTCAGCGAAGTGACGCCGAAGCTCGAAAAACTTTTCGCTAACTGGAAGCCGGGGCAGACGCCGGAGAAAAACGTAAAGAACGTGCCGATGCCGCCGAAGTCCGTCGTTTATATGCTCGACAAACCCGGTGCCCTGCAGTCCATCATTATTGTGGGGAGCATCGCGCCACCGACCGCTAATCCGAGTGAAATTGCGATTGAAGCGATGAATGACGGCTTGGGTGGAACGTTCTTTTCGCGCATCAATTCCAATTTGCGCGAAGACAAACACTGGTCCTATGGCACAAGGACTTTGCTGTGGGGCGCGCGTGCGCAGCGGCCATGGATAACGATTGCACCAGTGCAGACCGACAAAACGAAAGAGTCGCTGGTGGAACTGAACAAGGAGTTCCGCGGCATCGTAGGTGACCACCCGTTGACGCAAACGGAGTTGACTGCGATCCAGGATAGCGAAACGCTCAGCTTGCCCGGCTCGCGGGAAACTCAGGATGAAGTTGGGGTTTCCATCATCGACCTCGTGCAATTCGGCTTGCCGGACGATTACTACGAAACGATGGCGGGCAAAATTCGTGCGCTTAAGACCTCCGATTTGGCGAGCGCCGCAAAGACCATCGTGCATCCAGACAATTTGATCTGGGTAGTGGTCGGCGACCGCGCGAAGATCGAAGCAGGAGTCAAAGAGCTGAACTTGGGAGAACTGAAGTTCCTTGGCCCGGACGGAAAGCCAATGTAATCCGGTACACTTGAAACAGAATCAGTACTGAAAGAAATAGGCGGCGCTTCGCAACGAAGCTCCGCCTATTCTCTTTTTGGCTTGCTCGTCGCGCTGCGGCCTACTGCAAATGCGCTTCGAGAAACCAGAGATCCTTGTCCAAATCGCGCGTCAGTGTCGTGAAGAGATCCACGGTGATGTCGTCACTGAGATCGCCGGCCTCTTGCACCGCGGTGCGCATCGCATTGGCGTGATGGGCGACATTGTGCACCAACCACTTCAACTGCGCCGCGCCATCGGAGGCACTGAGATCGGCTTCCTTCAAGCCGCTTCTCGCGGCAACTTCGCGCGCGGTGCCATTGGCCACGCCGCCAAGAGCCACGATGCGCTCCGCGATGGTGTCGCTCTGGTCGTCGACGTGCGATGAAACGGAATCAAAGAGTTCATGGAGCTGAATGAAGTGCATGCCCTTCACGTTCCAGTGTGCCCACTTGATCTGGCTGCGAAGGTTAATACTGTCGGCCAGGCGCGAGTTGAGAAGCGCGATCAAAGCCTGGCGATTTTGTTCCGGTACACCGACATTGCTTTTATAAGTGCGAGCCGCAGAAGTTCCTGTTGCCGCCATGACGTGCATTCTCCTTTTTCCACCAAATCATTTAACGAGAAACCAGCCTGTGCAGAAATCCATGTCCACCAATGTAGATGCTTTTCGCAACGGGATTGATTCATGAAAAAAGCCAAAAGTGGACCAGCAAAGCCGCGCTAATCCTGGAGAATGGGGCGAGACTCGGCGACATCGGCATATAAAGATTCGATGACGTCGCGAAATTGCTCCTCGACGACGCGGCGCTTGAGCTTGAGCGTGAAGGTAAGGCTGCCGTTGTCGAACGTGAAATCTTCGGGGAGCAAGGCGAAGCGTTTTATGCTTTCGTATTGCGCCAGATTGACGGTGAGGCGTTTCACTTCCGCGTCAATCAGGGCGCGGACCGCAGGGTGCAAAATCATTTCTGCGTTCGAGCTGAAGCGAATTCCCTGCTCCGCCATTTTTGCGGACACCGTCGCGGGATTCGGAACGATCAGCGCGACGATGAACTTGCGTTTATCGCCGATCACCACGGCGTTCAAAATGTAGGAGCTGGTTTTCAGGGCGTTTTCGATGGGCTGCGGCGCAACGAATTTTCCAGCCGCTGTTTTGATTAAATCTTTCTTGCGATCGGTGATGTAGAGATAGTTGTCTTTATCCAGGTAACCGATATCGCCGGTGCTGAACCAACCGTCTTCCGTGAGCACTTCGCGCGTGGCTTCCGGATCTTTGTAATAGCCCTGCATGACGCAAGGGCCCTTCACAAGTATCTCGCCATCTTCCGCAATGCGGACTTGCACATCGGTGATCGGCTTGCCCGAACTGCCCAGGCGATTATCGGGAAAGTTGTTGGAAACAATTGGAGACGTTTCCGTCAACCCGTAGCCCTGATAGATAGGAATGCCGACGGTCCAGAAAAATTCGGCAAGAGCTTTTGAGAGGGGCGCGCCGCCTGAGCATATCAGGCGCAGCCGGCCGCCCATGCCGAGACGAATTTTCTTGTAAACGAGAATATCCGCCAGTTTCCACTGGAGCTTTAGGACAGGGCTTGCGGCTGCTCCGATGCTGCGCCAGGGCGTGGCTTCTTCGGCTATTTTAATCGCCCAGTCAAAAATCTTGCGTTTGACGCCGGTATTTTTCGAACCTTGTTCGACGAGTCGCACGTAGATTTTTTCAAAGACGCGCGGGACCGCAGCGGTAACAGTAGGGCGTACTTCCAGAAGGGCCTGAGCGACGGCATCCACGGATTCCACGTAGGCGAGCGGTGCGCCTTGAAAAATATAAATGTAATCCACGGTGCGGCCGTATACGTGCGCGAGAGGCAGAAACGAAAGCGCGATGTCCTCGGCCGGGTTGATCTGAAAATCCTGGCCGACGCCGTTGACGTTGGAGCAAAAATTGTTGTGCGTAAGCATGACGCCCTTGGGCTCGCCGGTGGTGCCGGAAGTGTAGATCAGAGAAGCGAGTTGCCCCGGGAGCACATCGGAAGCGCGCAAGCGATACGAGGAAATATCCGTTGCGCTTGCGCCGGCAATGAGGGTTTCGTAGCGAAGACAGTCGCCGGGAAGCTCGGGCCCCACATCGGCGGCGATGATTTGCTCGAGCTCGGGCAGATTCGCGCGAACCGCGAGGAGTTTCCGCAACTGAGGTGCGCCGGCCGCGAAGACGACCTTGGCGCCGCAATGTTTCAGGATGTACGTCATGCGCTCGGGCGATTCATTAAAGTAGACGGGGACGGTGACGCCGCCCGCGCCGGTAATGGCGAAGTCCGCGGTGTGCCACTCGGGCCGGTTGGCGGAGAAAAGGCCAACTCGGTCCCCAGGCTTCACGCCAAGTTCGACAAACGCAGAGGAAAGACCCGCGACGCGGAGAAGAAATTGTTGAGAGGAAATAGACTCCCAGCGGCCGTCGCGGCGAAACATTTGCGCGCGCGGGCTCGGCAGTTTGTCTACCGCATTCAGGAAACGAGAGGGAAGCGTGCCGTAGTTCATGGTCCAAATTTCACTTTACTCTAACGGATTTTGTGGTGCAATGTGACGCAAGAAAAAGCGAGCAGCGAACTTTTTCCCGTTCCTTGTGTTTAGTCTTATGTAGGTGTATTTCGGTTATCGCAACTTGGGGCGTCCTGGCAGGGGTAGGCAGTGGAATGGGCCATTTGGCGATAACAAAGGTTGAAACTCAAATGGCGTTTGGAACATCTGAGTGTGATGGAGGGCTCCGGCGATGAAGGTACATAGGAATTTTATGAACGTGATAGCCTTCGGATCTGACATAGGGTTCTCGATGCCCCGACTGGGCAAACAGATTTGGGCTGGCTTATTGTCGTGCGGTCTATTGTTCGCGACCTTGCCAGAGAATGTGTCGGCATATCAAGACGCGCCGCCAGCGGCGGAGGGGGCGCAGGCTCCGGCTTATCAGCAACACACTCCCGAACAGTTGCAGCAGATGGTGGCGCCGATTGCGCTGTATCCGGATTCGCTGGTGGCGCAGATTCTGGCGGCTTCGACTTTTCCCGAGCAAGTCGTCGAGGCAGACCGATTTGCGCAAACGCACCCGGATTTGAAGGGCGACGCTCTGGCGCAAGCCGTGGATCAACAACCATGGGATCCCAGTGTCAAGGCGTTGGCTGCTTTTCCATCCGTGCTGGGGAATATGGACAAGAATCTGTCCTGGACGTCTTCTCTGGGCGACGCCTATTACAACCAAGAACAGGATGTTATGGATGCGGTGCAGGTGATGCGCCAGCGAGCGGAACAAGCTGGCAATCTGAAGAGCACGCCGCAGCAAACCGTGACCACGCAAGGGTCGACGGTGGTCATTGAGCCTGCGCAGCCAGATGTAGTTTACGTCCCGGCCTATGATCCGTGGGTGGTTTACGGAGGTCCGATAGGGCCGTGGCCGGGATGGTATCCGTATCCCGGAATTTGGTATGACGGCCCGTTCCTCTCGTTCGGACTTGGGTTTGGAATCGGCTTCTTCGGCGGGTATGGGTGGGGCTGGGGCCATTGGGGATTCGATTGGCACAACCACTACGCCCTTTATAACCATGACAGGTACTACTCCCGGAGCAGGACGTTTTATAACCGCGGCAATTTCTACCGCGGCGGTGGCCCGCGTGGGGGAGCGTTCAATCACCCGGGAGTAGGAGCCAGACCGTTCGAGGGAAATAACCGTGCGGCGCGCGGATACGCGGCGCCTCGCGGCGAGAGCGGTACTCGCTCGGGGGCGTTTAGTGGCTACGACCATGGCGGTGAGGCCCGGAGTTATTCGTCCCGGGGCCAATCCAGCTTTGGTGGAGGTGGTTTTCATGGCGGGGGAGCTCGCGGTGGCGGTGGGGGGGGCAGGCACCGGTAGTCGATGATTCGTAGTGTTCCGAGCCATTTGCAAAATTTAGAACTGGAGAGATGCACTATGCGGCGAACGAAGCTGAACTTCGACAAATCGCAATGGGCTGGCCTTTGTAAATTAGTCGCGGTCGCCCTGCTCTTGACGGGAAGTGTTGCTGGCGGCGCACGGGCACAACAACCTGGTCAAAAAACATTTTCGTCGCCGGAAGAGGCTAGCAAAGCATTCGTTACGGCGGCGCAGAATAACGACGAAAAGACATTGATGGAGATTCTCGGACCCGCTGGAAAGCAAGTTGTATACTCCGGCGACGAGACCGAGGACTCCAACAGCCGCGCCAATTTCGTGAAGCGATACGAAGAACTGCACCGTCTGGTGAAAGAACCGGACGGAACGGTGACCCTGTATATCGGGGCGCATAATTGGCCCACGCCGATCCCGCTGGTGCACAAGGGCAGCGCCTGGTATTTCGATACCGAGGCCGGAAAAAAGGAGATCCTGTACCGACGAATTGGGCGTAATGAGATGTCGAGCATTCACATATGCCGAGGGCTGGTGGCCGCAGAGAAGGAATACTACTCTGCACAGAACAGCGGGTATGCTGCAAAAATCTTCAGCGATGAGGGACAGCACAACGGCCTGTATTGGAAAGCAGCAGATGGCGAGCCGCAGAGCCCCATCGGGCCCCTTGTGGCGGCTGCCGTCGCGCAGGGCTACGTCAAGGGCCAGGACGGACCCCCGACACCTTATCGCGGCTACTATTTCCACATCCTGACCGGTCAGGGTAAAAATGCCTCGGGCGGAGCGAAAAGCTACGTCGTGAACGGCAAGATGACCGCGGGGTTCGCGTTCGTGGCGTATCCGGCGGAGTATAGGTCCTCTGGCGTAATGACCTTCGTGGTGGGCCAAGATGGAGTGGTCTATGAAAAGGATCTTGGCGCCAAGACCGAGGCTCTCGCCAAAGCCATGAAGGATTACAACCCCAATTCCGGCTGGCATAAGGTGGAAGAGCCGATGGAAGAAGCTGCTGGCGGGGCGAAAGCTAACTAAGGTCCTTGGTCAGAGGTTGAGGAATGCCTGGGTGCGAGGAGTGGGCCCTCCCCCCTATTTTTGTAAGTGCGGATTCTAAACGACTTACCCACTCCGTAAGCCATTTAAAATCAACACTTACGAGCTCTCCTGCAAGTGTTCATTTTAAAGCACTTATTGGTTAACATAATTTAGACGATCAATCTGCCCATGCGTGGGGAGGTGGGGGCCTCTATTATTTCGGAAGATCCAGAGGCTGAAAACGAAAAAGCGGCAGCAGGGCTGCCGCACTCCAAATGCAGTTATTTCCAGGAGCAGAATACGCCAAAGCGAAGGAATCGTCCAGAAAAAATAGGGCCACCCTCTTTGGAAGCCGGACTCTGGCTCTATTTGCGCTGCGCGCCCAGAAGCGTGACGGCGATGAGGCAGTTGGCGGAGGAACGGTTGTGCCAGGCGTGGCGGGTGCCGTTCTGGATCACGCAATCCCCTGCTTTGAGGAGAACTTCGGCGCCGCCGTCCAATTCGAGAACTACTTCGCCGGAGACCACCACGTCGAAATCCACGGTGTCTGTGGTGTGCATGCCGGGATGATCGCGTTCCAAGACGTCAAGCATGCCGGGCAACTTTTGGTGAATTTCTTCGATGGCAGAAGCGGTGTTAAGGCGCTCGATGCGCGTCGTGGTGTCCGGGGGTATGGTGAAGAAGCCGAAGCGGAAACCTTGAATGGAGGGGAAATAGCGAGGTGGCACCGGCAGGGTGCCGTCCGCGGGGAGCTCGGGGGCGGCATCGCTTCCCCAGAGGCGATGGAATTCGTAGCCGGAAAACAAGGCAAGGGTCACAGGCTTTACGGGCGTATCGCGGACGAAAACGGACTTGCCGGAAGCATTTTGGCCGGTGACGATACAGCGGATGTCCATGTGAGCTCCTTTAGGCGGTGCGGATTATAGACCATTGCCTGCGGATTCAGGGGACCTGACAGAGTAAACTCGGGCCATGGTATTTACGAAGCGGCTGCGCGAGGGCGTAAAACGAGGCGAAATCACCTGCAGCGTGCGGTTCTGGCTGCATCCACACGTGCGACTCGGCGCGCGATACCCGATGGGAGATGGCGAGATCGAGATCGATTCGATTGAGCCGATCGGATTTCCGGATATCACTCCGGAGCTGGCGCGCGAATCGGGATTTCTGGGAGTGCTCGATCTCCTGAAGGTGGCGAAGCACGGGAGGAGCGAGAAGATTTATTTGGTGCGGTTCCACTACGTTCGGCCGCGGGGCAAGCCCGCCGGCAAGCGGAAGAAGGCGGCCTCCCGCCACAGAGTTCTGTTTACACCGAGGGATGAGACGCGAGCCTAGCCTTAGTCTCGAGGAAGTGGTCCGCATTGAATGCCTGCTCGAGTAGATGAAACCGAGGTTCTAGCAACTGTCCCCAAATACGCCAGCTACCATCCAGCATGGCGAGTTTTGTGTTTGCCGTGGGATCCACAAGATGCACGACGTCGAGCAGGTTGAAAAACTCAGTGGGTGCAAATGTCGCGGCCACTTGGACTTCATAGTTCTCGCGGCGCCACCGGCAAAATTTGAAAATTAGAGACCCTGAAGCCAAGCATAGGTAATCCATATTGCTGTCATTTGTCTGGGACTTCGGGTCCGAGATGACCCTTCCTCCATGCAGGTCGAACAAGGTCGGAATTGCCTCCTTGATCTCCTGCGCAAAACGATTCCGAATCCAACGGTCAAACGCCGGATTCAACCACCAAGAAAGAAGCACTTGGTAAATCAATCGCAGAACGAATCCGATCAGTAAGAGAATCGGTCGAAAAACATCGACCAAGAAGAACAAAACTCTTACTGACGTCGTCGGCCGTCGAGTTTGCAAGCTTATAGATTTATGCATCACTGACAATACTACGACAAATGCCTGCTGCGAGTGCAAAAGGGAGTGGCGTGGGTTAGTATGGGCGGCGGAGAGGGAATTTGATGAGTGTGACCATACCAGGAACGGCGCTAGGGACATTGGCGGAGGCAGGCTAGAAAAACAGCATACGACTGGTACAATCAAGTTTGGAAGGGAATCCGAAACGAGCAGGGTATGCTGCGAAGGATAAGGAAGATATGGGGTCAACTATAAGAGCGCGGTATTCCCATGGCACTTTGAAACCCTTGGAAGCGGTCGAACTCAGAGAGGGCGACGAAGTTACCATCACAATTGTCTCTTCACGTCCCGGGTCTGGGGAAGATTGGCTGGACCGCACTGCTGGCGGGTGGGCGGGTTTAGTTGACGCCGAGGAACTCAGACGAACCATCTATGACAGCCGTTTGATCGCGACGCGAACCGAACCGCGGCTATGAAGTCGCTTGCTTTCCTCATCGATACGGATTGGGTAATCGATCATTTCAACGGCGTCACGCATGTCACTCGGCGGCTCAAGGAGCTGCAGTTGAATGGGCTGGGCCTAAGCGTCGTTTCCGCTGCCGAGCTGTGGGAAGGCGTGCTCTATTCACGAGACCCAAAACGCAGTCAAGAAACGCTCCAGGGGTTTCTCTCGGGCGTGGAGCTTCTCGGTCTTGACGAGGAGATTTGCAAACAGTTCGGACACCTTCGTGGGTCCATGCGCAAGCGTGGGCAGACAATTGGAGATTTCGATCTTCTCATTGCGGCTACCGCATTGCGCCACAGCTTGAAACTCTTAACCAACAACCGGAAGCATTTTGAGGGTATCGCTGGACTGGAGATTGAGAGCAGATGAGTGTGCTAAACACGGCGGTGGAGGCGGGATTGTCCAGGGGGCCGTATCGGGCGCCGCGGGGGATGGAGATTTCGTGCAAGGGGTGGCAGCAGGAGGCGGCGCTGCGGATGCTGCTGAATAACCTGGATCCGGAAGTGGCGGAGAAGCCGGAAGATTTGGTTGTTTATGGCGGGACGGGCAGAGCCGCGCGGAATTGGGAGTGTTTTCATGCGATTGTGCGGTCGCTGAAGGCGTTGGAGGCGGATGAGACGCTGCTGGTGCAATCGGGGAAACCGGTGGCCGTATTTCGAACGCATGAGTATGCGCCGCGCGTGCTGCTGTGCAATTCGAATCTGGTGGGGCATTGGAATAACTGGGACCGGTTTCACGAATTGGACCGCGCGGGATTGATGATGTACGGACAGATGACGGCGGGGAGCTGGATTTACATCGGGACGCAGGGGATTTTGCAGGGTACGTATGAGACGTTTGCGGCAGCGGCGAAGAAACACTTTGGCGGGAGTTTGGCGGGCAAGCTGGTGGTGACCGGCGGCATGGGCGGAATGGGTGGAGCCCAGCCGCTGGCGGCAACGATGAATGGGGCGGCGTTTCTGGGGATTGATGTTGATCCAGAGCGGATCAAACGGCGCGTGAAGACCGGGTATTGCGATGTGATGGTGACTTTTCTGGATGAGGCGCTGCGGATATTGAAGAATGCGGTGCGCAAGGGCGAGGCGACGTCGGTTGGATTGGTGGGCAATTGCGCGGACTTGATTCCAGAATTGGCGAAGCGCGGCGTGGTGCCGGATTTGTTGACGGATCAGACGAGCGCGCACGATCCGATCGGCGGGTACGTGGCGAATGGAATGACGCTGGAAGCGGCGCTGGAGCTGCGCGGGAAAAATCCTGATGAGTACAAGAAGCATTCGATGGCGGCGATGGCGCAACACGTCCAGGGGATGCTGGATTTGCAGAAGCTGGGAGCGGTGACGTTCGACTATGGAAATAATATTCGAACGTTTGCGTTCGAACAGGGCGTAAAAAACGCGTACGACTTTCCGGGGTTTGTGCCGGCGTACATCCGCCCGCTGTTTTGCGAAGGCAAGGGGCCGTTCCGGTGGGCGGCGCTATCGGGCGAGGCTTCGGACATCGCGCGGACAGATCAGCTGGTTTTGGAAATGTTTCCGCACGACGAGCATTTGAACCGCTGGATCAAACTGGCGCAGAAGCGCGTGAAGTTTCAAGGGCTGCCGTCGCGGATTTGCTGGCTGGGCTATGGCGAGCGCGACAAGTTCGGGCTGGCGTTGAACAAACTGGTGGCCAAGGGCGAAATTAAGGCGCCGGTTGTGATGGGCCGAGATCACCTGGATTGCGGGTCGGTGGCGTCGCCTTACCGCGAAACGGAATCGATGAAAGATGGGTCGGATGCGATCGCGGATTGGCCGCTTCTGAATGCGCTGATCAGCACGGCGAGTGGGGCGTCATGGGTTTCGATACACAATGGGGGCGGCGTGGGAATCGGTTACTCACAGCACGCGGGGCAAGTGACGGTGGCGGACGGCACCAAAGAGATGGCCAAGCGCATCGAGCGCGTGCTAACGAATGATCCGGGAATGGGCGTGGTGCGGCACGTGGATGCAGGATATCCCGAGGCGATCGCGTTTGCGAAGAAAACGGGCGTCAAGGTTCCGATGCTGTAGTACCATCAAGCTCCCCCAGTCCCATGAAGTAGTTTCAGGCAGTAGCTTCCTCTCAGCCCTGCATCTGAGTTCACGCCTGCAAGGAGGGCCAATGTACGTCATTCTAGGAGCCACCGGGAACACCGGGTCCGTCATCGCCAACGTGTTGCTGGATATGGGGAAAAAGGTGCGCGTCGTAGGTCGCGACGCCAAGAAACTCGCGCCGTTTGTGAGCCGCGGCGCGCAAGCGTTCGCTGCGGACGTACTTGACAAGGAAGCGCTTTGCCGCGCGTTTGAGGGAGTAGAAGCGGCCTATACGTTGACGCCGCCGAACCTGGCGAGTAATAGCTACCGCGTGTACCAGGATCAGGTGACAGACTCTGTGGCGGGCGCGTTGGAAGCCACCGGCGTGAAGTATGCGGTGACGCTGAGCAGTTTCGGGGCGGACAAGCCGGACAAGACCGGGCCAGTCCTCGGCCTGCACTATATGGAAACGAGATTCGCGAAAATCTCCGGGCTGAATGCGTTGCACTTGCGGGCGGGATATTTCATGGAGAACACGCTTCCCCAGACGGGGATCATCCAGCAATTCGGGATGATGGCAGGGCCGGTGAACGGGGACCTGCACGTTCCTATGATTGCGACGCGCGACATTGGCGCGGCGGCGGCGGATGCGCTCCTACGCCTGAATTTTACGGGGCAGCAGACGCGCGAGTTGCTGGGACAGCGGGACATCTCCTACAACGAGATTGCGCGCATCGTTGGCGCGGCGATTGGACGGCCCGCGCTGGCCTACATTCAGCTTCCTGCCGAACAGGTGATTATGGCGATGGCGCAGATGGGAATGTCGAAGAACGTGGCCGGCCTGCTCTGCGAGATGTCCGATGCGCTGAATAGCGGTTACATGAAACCGCTCGAAGCCAGAACAGACGCGAATACTACGCCGACTTCGTTCGAAACGTTTGTGCAAGAGGAGTTTCTGCCAGCGTTCCGCGACGCGAAGACCGCAAGCGCGTAGTCGAACGATCTTTGGAGCGGTGGCGATTGCACCGAATCCACGAATCAGTTTAGTTTTCTGAAGAAAAGCTGCGACTGTGCTAGTGGCGTGCTTTTCGGCATAATGAAGTAACCTTGCCGAGTCCCCTTCTTATCACCGGAGCATCGCAGTTGCTGACGTTGCGCGGGCGCGGTCCGCGGCGGGGCAATTCCCTTTCCAACCTGGGGCTGATCAAAGATGGCGCGGTACTGGTGCGCGATGGCGTGATTGTGGCGGTGGGAGCGCAAACGCAAGTCGAGGCGTTGCCAGAGGCGCGAGCGGCGGAGAAACTGGATTTAGGGGGGCGCGTGGCGCTGCCGGGATTCGTGGATTCACATACGCACCTGATTCACGCGGCGAGCCGCGCGGAAGAGTACGAACTGAAAATTGAAGGCGCGAGCTATGAGGAGATTGCGCGCAAGGGCGGCGGGATTCTGAACTCGGTGAAGAAGCTGAGGGCGGCGACGGCCGAGGTTTTGAAAAAGCGGGCGATGGCGGCGCTAAAGCTTTTCGCTGCGTATGGCACGACGACGGTGGAGGCCAAGAGCGGGTACGGGCTGAGTATTGCGAGCGAGATGAAGATTCTGGGGTTACATAAAGAATTGGCGGCGGAACAGCCGTTGGAGGTCGTGTCCACGTTTTTGGGCGCGCATGTGGTTCCCGCGGAATTTCGCAAGAAAGCAGACGGCGCGGAGAAATACATCGCGCTGCTGATCGACAAAATGATGCCCGAGGTGGCGGAGAAAAAGCTCGCGGAATTTTGCGACGTATTTTGCGATCGCGGGGCGTTCACGCGGGGGCAATCGAAACGCATTCTGGAGGCTGGAAAGCAATATGGGCTGGCGCCGCGGCTCCATGCGGAACAGCTAACGAGGACCGGGGCGGCGCAACTCGCGGTGGAGATGGGTGCAGCGAGTTGCGATCACCTCGAACAGGTGAACAAGAGCGATATTCGCGCGCTTGGAAAATCGGAGACGGTGGCAACCTTGCTGCCGGGATGCGATTTTCATCTCGGACTGAAGAAATATGCGCCGGCGCGAGAGTTGATTGAGGCCGGTGCGATAGTGGCGCTGGCGACGGACTACAATCCGGGAACGAGTCCAACCTTGAGCATGCCGATGATCTTGTCGCTGGCGTGCACACAGCTCCGGATGACGGCGGCCGAAGCCATCGTTGCGGCCACTATAAATGCAGCTTATGCGCTGCGGCGAGAAGCACAAATCGGGTCGCTGGAAGTTGGCAAACTAGCTGATATCGGGGTATTCGAAGTGGCCGACTACCGGGAAATTCCTTATTATTTTGGTGTAAGCCATTGCTGGATGACCGTGAAGCGTGGTCGCGTGATCCATGGCAACAAATAAGCCTAAATCCCGGTATTCGCCGGGAACAACAAAGAAGTTGCGCCTGCCGAAAATAGGGAGGCCAAAGAGGAAGAGCCTCTTCGAAGAGTATTTTTACGCGTTTCTGGTGATCATTTTCGTGGTTGTGGCGGTGCTGGGAATCGCGGGGGGGATGGAAGGGTACAACGCGGTCGTCGCGGGGCTGTGGTTCGCGGTCTTCACATGGTTCGCAGAGCAATTGCGACGCTATTTCAATGAGAAATCGAGTCCTGCAGCCGCAAAGCAGCAGGCACAGCAGGCCAAGGCGGCATTGGCGGCGACGAAAGTGCCTCTCTCCCCGAACTTGAAGCCGATGATCGGTCCGCAATGGCCGCTGAAAGCGGATAAGGGGCCAGCGCAGGGTGGCGGGAAGCCTGCGCCGCCTGGGAATAAGCCAGTATTTGTCTATCAAAGACCTACACTGCCCGATCGCAAGCCGAGGCTGCCGGCGAATTGGCCCGGACGACAGGATAAAAAACCAAAACAATGAAACGCCTGATTGAATGCGTGCCAAATTTTTCCGAAGGGCGCGATCCCATAAAAGTAGATGCCATCATCGGTGCCATGAGCAGCGTGCCGGGAGTGTACGTGCTGGACCGGGAGATGGACGCGGATCATAACCGGTGCGTGGTGACGCTTGCGGGCGAGCCCAATGCCGTGGCCGAGGCCGCTCTGCTGGGCGCGGGCAAGGCGATGGAACTGATCGACCTTACGAAGCACAGCGGCGCGCATCCGCGGGTGGGCGCGACGGATGTGGTGCCGTTCATTCCCATCGAGGGCGTGACGATTGAAGATTGCGTGGCGCTGGCGCGGCGTGTGGGGCATGAGATTTGGAAGCGCTACCGGATTCCGGTGTTCTTCTACGAAGCGGCAGCGACGAGGCCGGAACGCACAAACCTGGAAAATATCCGGCGAGGTCAATTCGAAGGGCTGCGCGAAGAGATGAGGACGAATCTCGACCGTCAGCCGGACGTCGGCGAACCGAAGGTGCATCCGACGGCGGGCGTGACCGTGGTGGGGGCACGGAAATTCCTGATCGCGTACAACGTCAACCTCAATACCGCCGATATCAGTGTCGCGAACAAAATCGCCAAGGCCATCCGATACTCGTCGGGCGGATTGCGGTATGTGAAGTCCATGGGAGTGGAGTTGAAGGCGCGTGACCTGGCGCAGGTTTCCATCAACCTGACCGATTTTGAACAGACGCCAATGCACCGTGTGTATGAAATGGTGAAGCGAGAGGCGGAGCGCTACGGCGCAATGCCCGTGGGAAGCGAAATTGTCGGGCTGATTCCGAAAAAAGCCATTGAGATGGCGGCGGACTTTTTCCTGCAGCTGGAGAACTTCTCGCCCGCGCAAGTGTTTGAAAATAAGCTGGAATCTGCGCTGACTGGGGCGCCGCTGGAGACCGCAAAGGACGGAAAGCTTGCGGGACTCGCGCGGCCGTTTCTGGATGCGGTTGCAGCTCCTACGGCGACGCCGGGCGGTGGGAGTGTTGCCGCGTTCGCGGGAGCGCTGGCGGCTTCGCTTGGGCAGATGGTTGCGGGGCTTTCGCGGAAGAAGAAGTCGCAGGCGAGTTTTGTCGATGAGCTTTCCGCTGCGCTCGACGAGTTGCGGCGCACGGCGGATGAATTGACGCAAGCGATCGACCGCGATGCGGCTGCGTTTGACGCGGTGATGACGGCGTTCAAATTGCCGCAAGGAGACGCGCAAGAAACACAGCAGCGCGAGGAAGCCATACAGACAGCTACGAAGGGTGCGGCCGAGGTGCCGCTGCAAGTGGCGGAGAAGAGCGTTGCCGTTTTCGAACGCCTCGGACAACTGGAAGCGATCGCGGCGGCATCCATGCGATCAGACTTGCAAGTGGCGCGGTTCATGGCCGGCGCGGGCGCTCGAGGAGCATTGGCGAACGTGGAAATCAATTTGGATGGGATTGCGGATGCGGCGTACGTCGCGTCCCTTCGAACGAAGATGGCGGCACTACGGGAACGCCTGGGCGATGCGCCGCGCGCAACAAGCGCGTAGAATAGAAGTTCCCACGGCCTTTCCGAAAAGGAGCATTTGATGAGATTGAGCACGAATTCAGGTTTGGGCGCGGCACGACCGAGAGTAGCTCTCCACAGACTCGTGGCCGTTGGCATCCTGGTGGCAATGGCGCTTGCGACACCGAAACCGGCGCGCGCCGGGCGGCTGGGCCCGGACGTGATCGCGCTATTCCCAAAGGACATCGGCGAGTTTGCTTACGCGGATTTGAAAAAAGCGCGGACGCTGAAGTGGTTTCCGCAGCTGCAGGAACAATTGTTGCCGGAACGCTTCCGGCAGTTCGAAAAATTCCTGGCCACCGCGGGAGTGGATCCGAATTCGCAGGTGGATGAGCTCGCGTGGGCGCTGGTTGCGGACGGAATGAGCGCGAAGACGGATGATGCTGCTGCTGCGGCGGCCTCTTCGTCTGTGCCCACGGGGGAGCAGGTTGTTGGCGTTGCGCTGGGAAATTTCAACCCCGGCTCGACGGAAGGGTACTTCAAGCAGCAAAAGCTGCCGACCTTCAAGGCGCGCGGCTACACCATGTATGCGTTCGGGACTGGCTCGGGGCCGAACGATCTCTTCTTCTTGTTCATTGATTCGAACACCGCGGCATTTGGCCATCGGTCGTTGCTCGAAAAAATGATTGAGGTGCGGTTTGGAACTGAAGAAGGATTGATGAGCAACGACAAATTCTTCCCCCTGATCAATGAGGCGAATGGAAGCGGCACAGTCTGGGCAGTGCTGAATCCTGCTTATACGCGGCTGGCCATGCAGCAACTCGCCCCGGAAGTGGAGCAGTTCCCGGAAGCGGCGAAGCTCGTCGCGCGGATGCAGAATATGATCATCAACGTGGATGCCAGCAGCGGCTTGGATGGAAAGTTCCAGGCGGTGTGCGGATCGACGGAAGATGCGAACACGCTTGGGCAATTGCTGCAGGCGGGTTTTCTCTACAAGAAATATCAGGCGCAGAAGGATAATCCCGACTTGGCTCAATTGCTCGATGCAGCGCGGGTTACGCCGACGGGGGATCGCGTAATGCTGAGCATGTCTTTGAGCGATGATCAGATTACGGCGCTGATTCGCAAGAATACGTTTGCGCTGAAGATGTAGTGCGGCGCGAAATTCATTGCCATACTAAACGAAGAGCCAAATCTGCAGACGGTTTGGCTCTTTTCCTTTTTGCTGGCAGTTAAATGCGAGGAGTGACTTCGCCGATGTATTTCGTCAAGCGAGTGACGGCTTCTCCGCCGTGCGTTTCGTACTGGACGCGATCAACGCCCTCAAAAATGCCTGGCGTGGCACCGCCGCCGGCGACCCGTCCAGCAAATCCGGCAATCCTATCAAGGCCCACGGCGGGCAGAGCATCGCCGCGATGGCACAGCGCAACTTCAATGCGATCGGCGTAGCGCGTCAGGGTGACGTGCAAATGGGGAGCATTTTCCGTCAAGTCTTCGAATGCTTCCCGGCAGGCGGCCACGACCGAAGACTGCAGGTGCGAGATCGCGTCAGTTTCCATTCCGGCGGAATCGGCTAGGTAGCGGGCGGCTCCGCCTACCGCGGCGGCCAGCCGAACATCCGCGTCGAGTTGCACGTCAAAGCTTCTGGGTTCAGTGGCCACGGCTGCTGGCGACAGAGACTTCGCAGGCTTCCCGGCAATCGGGGCAATAGTAAAGACCGTCCATGCAAAGGCGCACGTTATGCTGCCCTTTGCAAATGGTGCAGTAGCGTTCACACGTGCAGCGTTCTTCCGGCAAATCACACTGGGCACAGACGGTGGGACCTGGCATAGGGGCCAGTGTGATTTGCCGGAAGAACGCTGCA
>Ga0210410_10000413_pt1 | contig 49377 bp, 46 predicted proteins | sample IncBWC4MmetaG_FD_161058 | JGI IMG/M metagenome (GOLD analysis project Ga0210410, IMG submission 161058) | Forest soil microbial communities from Barre Woods Harvard Forest LTER site, Petersham, Massachusetts, United States - Inc-BW-C-4-M | ecosystem: Environmental > Terrestrial > Soil >...
TCATATTTTATGCGGCCCACGTCCGGAGCTACTATCAACTGGAGAATGCGAGCGTTTCAGAAATTGAGACAATCCGCTATTCCATGAACTTCGCAGGCGTCTGGGCAATTTTGGCTGGTTTTGGTTTTTCATATCTCATAAGTCTTCGACACAAAGTGCAATTCGCCGGTTTAATTAAAACGACTCCGCCGGTGTTTGCGTGGTTTTTGTTTGGCATGGTTGTTGTCGGTAGTTGGATACTGACCGCGCGACTGAAGGAGGACATGATATGGAATGAGTTCAGCGCGCGCATCCAACCGGCTGAATCCGCTGTAGCCATCGTCGCCAAACTCGGCGTCGATAATACTTTTGTGATCACTCAAGAACCGCTTGTGATCCAAATGCTTGCGGAGGACCCGGTAAACGTGATTGATTTCAAATACTCAAACATTGCCCTGATTCAGGATCTCTTGAGAAATAACCCCGAGAGTATGTTTTTGTATCTAGAAGAAGATACAAACGATTCAGCGGTGAACAAACAAAGATATCGGGACAGCGTAAGATTTATGGACCGAGTGCAAAAGCAGGAACTCTCCAGAGGTGATAACTACGCAATTTACCAGCTTGGTTTTTCGAAAACGGTGGTACCGCTCGCAAAGCCAGACGAGTCCCGAGGGCGTCGATAGTCGATTCCGCATTCCGGTTTCTAACGTGCGGACACAATTCAACGAACTGAGGAATCTCGTTGCAGCGAGCTCAGTATTTGGCTTTTGACGTGCGGTGATCAACAGGAATACGCTCGCTTGCAGATCATCTTGAGGTTGGCACGTTGGCAAATTTTGAACTTGCATCAACAGTTTCTTCGGGCGTAGGATTCATGAAAAGCGGGAGCCACAATGGACAAAAACAAGATTGCGGCGTTTCTTGAACGGATTGCCAAAAAGGCGCTTCTGCTAGGTGGAGCGGCTGGTGTCGGAGTCTTTTCAGCTCACGCCCTTTTACCGACGGTCGGCGCACCGCTGCCCGTTGGTTCGGACTCCGCCCAATTAATTAGCAATCGAAAGTATCCTCCTAAGCTCGTCCTTAGAAAGGCCGACAACACCTTTCGGCTCATCGCCCAACATACGTCACACGCTTCTCATGCGTCACATGCTTCGCACGCGTCACACGCATCACATGCATCCCACGCTTCTCATGCGTCCCATTCATCCCACTCGTCGCACAGTTCCCATTCTTCTCATTCATCACGGGCAATATGAGCCTTGAGAGTGCGCGAACAGAGTTTGACACTACTCATACCACCGCTAAGTTCCCCGTAAGTAAGAACGTTTTTTCTAAAGCTGCTGTTTTGAGAGCGTGTTATTGGTTCAGCCGAGACTTATGGTGTCGCGTCGACGACGAAGCAGAAGAGTTATGGATAACCGTCGGCGTGCGAGTGACCAGCCCCACCCTTGAGCATCCCAAGGTAAAGAAAATCGACGATTGGTTGCCAGATATTTTTAATTCTCTAGTGGATGCGCAGTTGCGTGTCGAGATTCAAGGCGAAACTAGTGGGATTCGGGAACTGATAATCGCCAAGGCTTTTGCAGAATCAGGCGTACTTGAGGACTTGCCCCCAGGCACGTTTCGAGACCCAGTCGACCCTTCTCCGAGTGAGTCAAGCGGCTTTATCAACATAAAAACTGAAAAACGCAAGTAGGGTGTCCATTTCATGTCGCGCTCTTTTGAACCGAGAAACTCGTTCATGGGCTCACACGGCCAGTACCAGCTGCTCCCATTCCGTTTTCATCGCTTGGACAAACAAACTGAATTGCTCGTAAACGAATGCGGTGAGTATCTCTTCGCTCCTACCGGCACCGTGGAAACAATTACTCGAAGGAAGCTAACAGTTGAAGAAGAACTGTATGCCACGCTTAAGGCCAAACACTTTATTTACGATGAGTATTCCTCGCCACTTCTAGATATTCTCGCTTCAAAATATAGAACGAAATATGAGTTCGTTTATGGGTCCACCAAATTGCACATATTTGTTGTGACGCTGCGCTGCGATCACTCCTGCCACTACTGTCAGGTGTCTCGCCAGACTGTGAACAAAGGCGAATTCGATATGAGCCCGGAAGTGGCAACCGCAGCGGTTGACATGATGTTGGACTCTCCTGCGAAGTACATAACATTGGAACTTCAGGGTGGAGAACCTCTGCTTGCGCTTGACGTAATCAAGAATGTTGTTTCAATTGCAAAACCCAAGGCTCAACAACGCGAAAAAGAGTTAGAGATCGTCATTACGTCAAATCTCGCTTTTTTGTCTGACGACGTTTTGGAATATTGCAAAACGGAGCGAATTAAGCTATCGACTTCGCTCGACGGTCCTGAGTTTATCCACAACGCAAACCGCCCTCGACCAGGAAATGACAGCTACAGACTTGCGATTGAAGGCATCAAACGTGCTCGACGTGCTTTGGGCTCTAATAGGGTCGCGGCGCTGATGACCACGACGCAACTTTCGCTCCAACATCCAATTGAGATCATTGATGAGTACGTACGGCAGTCATTTCACACAATTTTCCTGAGGCCAATAAGTCCTTACGGGTTTGCTGTGAAGAGTAGCCATAAAACCGGATATGAGATGGATGCGTTCCTTCAGTTTTATAAGACCGGTCTCAACCATATTATTGAGTTAAACCGTAAGGGCTATAATTTGGTCGAAATTTATACCAGTATCTTGCTGCAAAAAATCTTGACTCCTGCGGGGACTGGCTATGTGGATTTGCAGAGCCCATCCGGAGCTGGCCTGAATGTTCTCGTGTACAACTACGATGGGGGTGTGTACGCGACGGACGAATCAAGAATGTTGGCTGAAATGCACGACGAGACGTTTAGGCTTGGCAACGTCTTGACGGATTCGAGATCTCAAATCTTTACGAACGCTCCGTTCGTTGGTCTCCTCGAAGGCGCGTGCAACCAGTCATTGGCTGGATGTTCCGACTGTGCATTTCAACCATACTGCGGGTCAGATCCGGTCTATCACCACGCGACTCAAGGAGATGTGTTTGGCCACCGGGCAACGAGCGGCTTCTGCCGAAGGAACATGGTTGTACTTGAGCATCTGTTTTCATTGCTCAGGAACGGTGACCCCGACACTCTTGACATTCTCTGGGGTTGGGCGACAGACCGAAACCTTGCAGAAGTTCGGGCGGGTCTTCCTCAATGAGATTACATACCACGGGCGTTGCGAGTGGCTTTCAAGAGGCCATAATCGCGAGAGTAGTGACAGAACCAGTGCCAGCAGAATTGCGAAAACATACTGTTCTCGTAGCAGCTTCTGCGGCTATCACCTACGACACCGATGGATATGCCGCGATTGTCTTCCAAGAACGCGTGGACACCTTGGCGAATTCGGTTCCGCTTGTGCATTCCATCAAGCACATCGATCACCTAAAGTCGGGGCATATCGTCGTACTCGAACCTTTGAATGGTGTCGTCCGTACTCTGTTTCGACCGGAGACACTCCATAACATCCTGTTTGCAACCGAACGCTGCAACAGCAATTGTTTGATGTGTTCTCAGCCCCCGATTGACAAAGATGATATCGAGGGACTTACAAAACGAAATCTCAAACTTATCGATCTAATTCCATCCAGTGCCGAGTATTTGTGTATCACGGGTGGAGAGCCAACTCTCCTAGGTTCAAATCTGTTGGCAATTTTGGAAAAGCTTGGGAAAAAATTGCCATCCACTCATGTGCACATCCTCACCAATGGTCGCCGTTTTGCGTGGCCGGAGTTCACCGCCAGTTTTGCAGCGATTTCGCATCCAGACTTAACATTGGGGATTCCTTTGTACGCCGATTATGCGCCATTGCACGATTACATCGTCCAAGCGAAGGATGGATTTGATCAGACGGTGCTGGGATTGCATCAATTGGCGCGGCACGGAGTTGCGATTGAGATTCGAGTCGTTTTGCACGCCCTTACTGCACCACGATTGGAGCGATTGGCTGAATACATATCCAGGAACCTCACGTTTGTTGAGCACGTCGCTTTTATGGGAATGGAGCATATTGGATATGCTCCGAGAAATCTCAAAGAACTGTGGATTGATCCCGTAGATTACCAAGATGCGCTTGAGAGAAGCATCGCGACTTTATCGAGGTTCGGTATCGAATCTCGGATCTACAATCTCCAGTTGTGCGTCCTGAAGAAGTCGTTATGGAAATACTCGAAACAGGCTATTTCGGATTGGAAGAATGAATATAAGGATGTCTGCAATTGTTGTGCTGTCAGAAATCGCTGTGGTGGATTCTTTCAGTGGAGTACAAGCGTTCAGAGTCGCGGCATTCACGCCATTGCGGCACTCTAGAGTCACGACCTAGGTTCAGTTATGAACGGTTATTTGAGGGGGCGGCGATGCCTAAACAAATAAAATGGAAAGTTGCATCAGTTTGGTTTGCGTTCCTTTTCATGGTGTTTTTGTTCAACGGAAAAGTCTCGGGACAAAATAAAAAACTAAGCGCAACAGAGGCGAAAGCTCATATCGGCGAAAACGCGACGGTTTGTGGTCGCGTCGTGAGCGCTCGTTATGCGACGGCGAGTCGAGGTAAGCCGACGTTCTTGAACTTCGACAGAGAATATCCACACGAAGTGTTTACGATTGTCATCTGGGGTGAAAACCGCGAGAAGTTTGGGAATCCTGAGGAAAAATATCGCAACCAAGAAATCTGTGTCAGCGGGAGGATTACGGAATATCGGGGTCTTCCTGAAGTCGTTGCTTCCGATCCGACCCAGATTACAATCGATGCAAAGTAGAGCTTTCGCGGATGATAAATGGCCAGCGGCGCCCGTAGGAACCTCGACAATCTGTTTCACTCGATTGCCGTTGGACTGTTCTAACCACTAGCTCTACTAACGGCTCATTTCCGCACTGGAAGCATTTTGATTTTGATCGCAAAGGAAGCGGCGAACAATGGAATGGGAAAAGTTGTTGAATCCAATTCGAATTAGGGACCTGTTTGGGGCAGGGAATTCCGTGAAATCGACCGACGATCTGAGATCTGAATTTGATCGTGATTATGGTCGTACCATATTTTCCACACCTATAAGGCGGCTCCAAGACAAGGCACAGGTATTTCCGCTCGTAAACGACGACTTCGTGCGGACTCGTCTTACGCATTCCATGGAAGTATCCAGCGTTGCGCGGGGATTGGGTGCCTTGACAGGAAGGTGGCTGGTGGCTCAGGGAGAACTTTCGGGGGATCACCAATCGTCCATTGAAGTCATCGCCGCCACTTGTGGCATGTTGCATGATCTCGGTAATCCTCCCTTTGGTCACGCCGGCGAACAAGCCATTTGTGAATGGTGCAAAACATTTGTGAACGAGAAGAATGTGTTTGGAACAGAGCCACAACTGTTAATGGACTTTCTTGGATGGAATGGGAATGCGCAAACGATTCGCTTGATCGGAAAACTGCAGGTGCTATCTGACAAGTATGGTCTAAATCTTACAAGCGCCACCATGTCTGCGGCATGCAAATATGTCGCTCCTTCGAGCCAAATAAAACGTGAGCTTCACGACCAATCTAAAGTAGGTTTTTTCTTTTCTGAACGCATGCTCATTGAGAGAGTACGAGAAGCAACGGAAACAGGTGAGGCCCGTCATCCATTAACATTCCTCGTTGAAGCCAGCGATGACATCGTATACGCATGTGTTGATCTTGAAGACGGGATTAAGAAGCGGCTCATTACATGGAACCTGTTAGAAGAAAAGTTGCTTGCCGAGAGCAATGGATGCGAGCACACAAAGAAAGCTATAGCACTTGCGAAGAAGAAAATTGGCGCGTCGCTTCAAGATCAGGCATTTGATGAGGGGATGATCCAAGCCTTTCGGACCTATGCCATCATTTCTGCCACAGCGGCTGCTTTTGAAGTATTCAAGAAAAGCTACGCATTAATTATGGATGGCCAGTATCATTTGGAGTTGGTCAAGCAATCTTCGGCTTGGCCACTCATAAACGCTTGCAAGATTATCGGGCGGAAAGTCGTGTACGAATCAGATGAAGTACTCCGGGTTGAGCTTATGGGACGTACCATCCTGCAAGGACTTCTTTCCATTTTTTGGGAAGGCGCAGACGGTCATTCGACAAAATTTAAGGACAAGCCATTTGCCAAAAAGTCGTTTGCGCTAATGTCCGGCAACTATAGGAAGGTATTTGAGGAAGCAATACAGGAGATCGACCGGACGCAGCCAAATGCGGATTCATTTGATTTATACTGTCGCATGCAGTTGATATGCGACTACGTCGCCGGAATGACGGACTCTTTCGCCACAAGACTGCATAAGAAGTTGACAAATGTCTGACACGTTGGTTGCTTCTCAGAAAGTTACCCTGCTCAGGGAACGATTTAATGGCTTTCTAGCCAATCATAGTGAATGGAAGGCGCCTCTTCGCGGGACGCTACGCAGAATTACTGACAACTCCTGGAATGCAGTGATCTTCGGTGGGGTCTTACGTGATTTAATGCTTCTCGACAGCGCCGAACTGCCACGGGACGTCGATATCGTTGTCGAGGGTGTCGAAACTTCTGAACTTGAAAGAGTTTTTGCAGACCTGATTCAAGATCGAAATCGGTTTGGTGGTTTGCGTTTGCGCGCCAAAGGCTGGTTGATCGACATCTGGACTCTAAAAAGCACCTGGGCCTTTCGCGAGCGACTGAAAGAATCAATCAGTTTCGACAATCTCGTCCAGACCACATTCCTTAACGTTGAGGCTGTTGCCGCTGAGTTACCTATACAACCTGGTCGGCCTCGTCCATTTTATTCTGCCGGTTTTTTTGAGGCAACCGAGAGGAAAGTGTTGGATATCAATTTCGAACCCAATCCATATCCCGGTTTGTGCGTAGTAAGGTCAATCATGACTGCACTGAGGCTTGATTGGGTGATGTCACGACGCCTAGGAACTTATATCGTGCAGCATGCCAGTTTAGCGCCGGTGCAAACCCTGATAGAGATTCAGGAATCGCATTACGGTAAGATTCGGATTCGACCGACAAGAATGCTTGAATACTTACAGTCTATTGACAACCAATTGCATGAGAATTCGACCAATGAAATTAGACTGCCCGCGACTCGAGTGGAGCAACTTGAATTCTCGAACTACTGGACGCCAGTCTGTTAGCGCGAGTGATTGGCTGGCTGTGATTCGTGCAGATCCCTTGCGTTCTGGTTTTTCGGAAGAGCCCATGAATTCGATCCTGGAATCTAAGCCGAATTTGCATAAATCGGCGGAGAGTCGCTAATAGCTCATGGTCGCGTTTTTATGGGCGTATTCAACCCATTCACCAAGTTTTCCATACTCCCACATATAAACTGGAGCGCCGATCGCGAGCAGGCCTGCCGGAACTGGTCCTGGAAGATCAACGTGGCCGTCCTTATCTTTGACAATGTTTATCCTAATGCCAAGTATCCCATTGCCGCGCGCTACGCTTTGGTCTATCTCATACGAAACATACTTGCGATTTGCAGTATCCAACCCTATCAACACAACCGTTACAGTTGTGTTATCCAAGGCTCTTTCGATCAACCTTCTAACAGCGATGTCGCCTCTTCGCTCTGCATCTTCCCACAAAGATACATTGTGGAAGCCGGCAGCCGCGACGCCCTCGATCATGCCGCTGTTGCGAACAACGTTGGCGCGCCAAAGATCGCGCTGATAATGAAAACTAAAGAAAACCTTGCGAGCCATAGCACATCCTGTGATGAGTCATGTACTCCGGAACATCAACCGGCCACAGCCCGGAGAATGTATTGCGTGGTTGCAGAATCGACCGTTCCATCACGGTGATCAAGAACGGCGTGAAGTCCGGGATTCCATTTGATTGGCTGAAGCGCAGCCTCTGCGAGCCGTTTGGATCGTGCCAAATGCTCGAACAGGACGTTCACACACGCAGAGACATCACGCGTACCGAACAGAGTTACATTTTTTTTATGAGATAGAGAGTTGTTTAAATCGGAAGGCATCAACTCCTTCGCAAGCTTTCGCGCGTATCCTCCGAGCCCCCCTACTACAAATCGCGGAATTGCTTTCTTCTCGGCGAGCCTTATCTCCTCCATTACCCCAGGGACAATTCCATCTTTGCTATGCAACTTACCGCCGACAACGACCATCACGTTTTGAGCACCGATCAAGACTCGTCGCATTGCGGAAAGGCTCAGGTTCCTTGTGTTCACATCTGCTGGTCCCCCCTCCCCAATCTTCTTCGTAATCACAAACTCGGCGATGTCAGTCATAGATTCAATATCAGCGGGGCGCAGATCTCGTGCCCAAAGGTCGGACATTACCAACGTTACCGGTTTCCGGAGCCGATTGCCTGCCTGCAAACGTGCTTGACGGAGGATGATTGGCGTGAATGTGGGGTGGCATCCATGCACGATTCGACCTCCATACTTCATAATAATGCCGCTGAAAAGAGCCACGAACTCAAGAATTCCGCGATCCATCGCCGGTTCGGACCAGTCTCTGCGGTCCGGAATCGCACCGGACAACCCGATTTCGTACTCTTCCAATGAGATATCAAGTCCCATTAAACTCATGCCGCTGCCAGAGTCGTGAAATTGGAATCAATCAGCGTCGCCAGTTCTTGGTGATGAAGTATGATTACCGGTTCAGATTGAGCCTCAGCAATCTCCTTGAGTATTGGTTCCGACAAAAGCTCACCATCGTAAATAAAAAGGGAATAATTAGAACGCCCAGTGTTGTTGAGAAATAATGCAAATTTTTTAAGGGCGGGACCATACGTGGGGTCAAACACTGAACAATGACTAAGCACTTTAGTCTGCACTCTGGCTGTCAGACTCTTTGAAGACTCGAACATGAGTAACCGCTTATTGAGAACCTTCCACGCAAAGCCGCGAGACACAAACTCCTTTTTCACGATGAACGGCACCCTGCATTTGCGTCGGAAAATTTCACAGAGATAGTTTTCCGCTTCGTTCAAGATGTCGTCTAGTTGACCGACACTGAGAGGCCGTTTGTCCAACGGATCCGGTCTTTGTAACGAAACCCAGCGCTGCAAGGCGACAAGCGACGGAAACCGAGGACCAACCCTTTTGTCGCCATTATCACGGAAACAGAGGGGAAGAATCGGCAACAATAAAGCATCAGCCGTGTCTATCTCATGCTTGATCCAAGGCGATGCGGGCGCAGATGGCGTATCTATCAGCAAAACTAAATTAGCCTTGTCTAGTGCTTTGTCGATCTCGACTTGAACTGTACTGCCCGGCAGGATGCTTGTTTCGCCGTCGATTTCTCTGGCTTCATCAAGAAATGCGCGATGGCCTATGCTTTCTAAATAAGCATACAGTTGTTTAGCTATTGCTGTCCCATCGGTCGCTCGATAGGATATGAAGATTCTGCTATCGCGACCTAATACCCGAAGACCGAGCATTCCTCCTACTCGGTTCGCCAATCTACCCTTACGGCCTTTTGCAGCAGCGTTATATTCGAGCGCCTTAACAGCTTCTGCCCCTCCTGGGGGTTTCTTAGATGTCGGATCAATAGCTACGGGAAGGAGAATTCCAGTGTTGGATCTTTGCCTTAGGTATTGGCTGATGTACTTGGTCCCAGCCTTTGGGAAGGCCTTGCTGTTGAAGACGACTACCAGGAGATCGTCCCAAGAAACGGCTGTAGGCCAAACGGAGGGCAACTGTGCATCTGTAAGCATCACCGGTACGTGATCCGTGAACGCGTTGCTAATGTCCGCTGCCATTTTCTGGGCGATTGCCCGGCATCCGCGTTGATAAAGAATTACAACCATTTGCCTTGGAATACTCCCCAGAGTTCAAACTCTCAATAGCCACAGAAATGCGCGATATCAGACGTCTCAACGTCAGTTCGAACTTCAAATTTCAACCACTCGTTAGGCCGAACTGTCAACCTAGAACTTGAGAGTGGGTCGGGCGGCTTCAGTCGTTTTTTTGTCACGTCAGAACGTTGTCACTACTGTTGCCGACACACAGAATTTATCCGAAACGGCCAGAACACTCAACCGGGACTGAACTTCTCGCGGCTCTCCCTGACAGACGTCCATAAACCATCTTGTAGCCGCAACGCGTGCGAACGTTCTCGTTCTGAATGTTCTCGCATGGTTCAAGGAGAAGCATATCTTGGCGTACTCGTGCGAGCGTCATCAGCAGCACAATATGTTGAGACTTTTTTGTGCGGTAGATTTCCTTCACTGCGTCTAACCGCGCTAGGATAGAAATGACATGCAAGAAAGGAAATAAACCAAATTATGTTGATGGGGAGGATCCATGGCTAGACGAGTTTTCTTTAGCTTCCATTACGAGAGAGATGGGCAGCGCGCAAGCGTAGTGCGGAACAGCTGGGTTACGAAGCCCAACAGTGAGGAAGCTGGCTTTATCGATTCGGCGAAGTGGGAGGAAGTTAAGGGGAAGGGAGACGAAGCTATAAAACGGTGGATTGAGAGGCAACTGGATGGCACGAGCGTAACTGTGGTGTTGATTGGCGCGCAGACTTCCACGAGAGAATGGGTGAAATATGAGGTAAAGAGAAGCTACGAACGGGGAAATGGAATGCTCGCAATTTATTTGCACAACATTAAAGACTGGAACGGGAACACCGACACTCCCGGTTCTAATACACTTGGAGACTTAGGTACGGATACAGCAGGTCAAACAGTGTACTTCTGGCAAAAATACACCACGTATGATTGGGTCATAGACAAAGGGTACGAGAACCTTGGCGACTGGGTTGAGGCCGCAGCCAGGCAGGCTGGGCGCTAAGAAGTTTAGTCCGGATGTAGATGTGCTCGACTGCAACACTGTCCGTCGTTGAGCCTGAACGGTCGTCAAGGCATGCAGCAAACTAGGCTCAAAGTTCGGTGAGAGAGCCGATTATGAAGTCTGTGAAAGGATCTGGGCAACTAGATGTTTCAAAGAAGACGGGACGACACACAAGTGAAGACAATTGAACGGGAATACGGCGTAGATCTTAGAGCGCGGGGCGACATGAAACTTGCCACGCTGCTCGAAGAGCGCGGCTTCGAATCGTTGACTCAGTTTCTGAAGGCTTATCATGGACGACTCACGGCCCATGCTCGTAGGCGGCGAATCTTCATAAGCTTTCATAAGGAAGATCAGGGTCAAAGAGCCGGATTGACCCTTATGTCCTGGAATCGCAACGTGGATATCAGTTTTTACGACGTCAGCTTGAAGGAAAGAATCAAAAGTGAAAATCTTACCTATGTCCGATCCAAGCTTCGAGACTTAATTGGAGGCTGTTCAGTAGTTGTCTGCCTCGTAGGAAACGGCACAGCATGGCGAGAGTGGGTGGATTGGGAGCTGTCGACGGCCGTTCGTCTGGGAAAAGGAATCTGCGGGGTTCGACTGAAGGGAACCTACGGGCGATTCCCTGCCCAATTGACGCGAATCGGCGCGCTAACAGTGGAATGGGAACCTCAAGAGATTGTTCGCGCCATCGAATGCGCCGCGGCACGGAGGAGTTGAGTAAATGGTGGTCTCTTCTGTTGAATTACAATGTACGCTCATCGGCGGTCCCGCAAAGCAGTATTTCACTCTTCTTGGAAGCACGATTGATGCCTGTCAGCGAGATTTTCAGGAAAAATGCTGTCAACAGGAACTTTCCCGGCATGTGGAAAGCTGGGGCCCGGCGCCATTTTGGGCGGATCTGCGAAAGAAAATCTACGCGCCACGTGCAGTGCGCCTCATGAGAACCTGTCACGCTCGATCACTCTTCGCGGATTCAAAGAATTCGCAGCGTATTAGCTCGGATCTCGATATTGGGGTCGCCGTCGAACTGCGGCACAATTTGTCGAATAGCTGTTCAAGTATTTTAACGAGAACGTAGTACATTCATACCAAACATCGATTATGCAGACTCACCCAAGGCCGTAGGAACGGGCGATCACGCATGGAGCGCACCGCTGCAATTGACTGGTCGCTTCGGTCGCTAGTTGCTAGTCCCTTGCTATAATTTCCGTCCTAACTAATGGCCAGTGACAAACACTCAATTTGGCTGATCAGTGGCATCCCAGCCACAAGGAAATCTACCTTTGGGAAATGGCTGCAAAAGAATCATCGCTTCCTCCATCTCGATTTGGAGCATGATAAGGACAGACCGCCCAGATCACTGAAAGGATTGTGGTCAAGAAAGTTCTTCACGATTTCCTCGCCTGAAGCTGCACAGTCTTTCATCCAAGATCTGAAGTCTTTGGCGCGTCCTATCGCTATTGACTGGGGTTTTCCCCCGGAATTTCTCTGGGCCATAGAGGGATTCAAACAATCCGGAGTATTGATTTGGTGGTTTGATGGTGACCCAGCGGCTGCTAGGAATGCGTTTGAGCAGAGAGGAGCGACTCCAATCGAGTGTTTCGATGTTCAGATGAACAAAATCCGGCGCAATTTGGTAAATATTCAACGATTGTTCGAATCAAACTCCACAGTTGTATTGAACTCAGAAGGTATGTACCTGCGACCAGAAGCGATTTACGATCTCATCAAATCTCGTAGAGATTAGTTTGGCATCGCGATCTTTTTCGACGTGAAAGTCAGTGGAGTTCCGTTTTTCGCCAGAGTACGTGCATCCACTAGATTCGGTCTGTCCCCTGCAAAACCCCATCCGCTTTGAAATCAACGGCCCAGAATCTCGATTCTCTGAGACAACTCCCGATAGCGATAGCACACAATAGCAGCATCAAGTCACGAAGAATCTCGTCTACAAGATCGGGGCTTTTTGTTATCCGAAGAACGTGATTTAATTATGGCAATAAATCAATATGCTAATACCTACCCCAAAGAAGCTTAAGGCTGATGACTATCTCCAAGACCTGTCAAATCAAGACAGCAGAGAATGGCTGAAATCTCTCATAGCGAAGATCGTTACGTCGCGCAGAATCCCAGATGAGTCGTTTCTTGCGCGTGTCTACGAACAGTTTCTAATCGAGCACAACCTAAAAGAGCAGAAACTCGGGGAGTCGCAATCCCCTTTGCCGTCCGCAGTTGTTCAAGCGGCGGCCGCAATCAGTGAATTTGCCCTCAAGAGCCTGCATCACGAAAGCGGTGTGAATGCTCTTGAACGCGGCGCAACAATTACATTCCATCCAAAGCTGACCGTGGTGTATGGAAAGAACGGGAGCGGCAAGTCTGGTTTTGTGCGGATACTAAAGAGGGTTGCTGGCTCTCGGACGCAGGAAGATGTTTGGCAGAACCTTCACACTTCCAAAACTCAAAACCAATGCAAAGCAACGATACACTATGCAAACGGCGGCAAAGACGCCACCTATCCATGGAAGGGTGAGAGCAAAATTGGCCCTTTTACCGAGATATCTGTTTTCGACGGCAAATGCGTTCCGGTTTATCTGAACAGGAGTCTCAATTTTTCTTATCAGCCTCTCGGATTCGATCTTTTTGCAGCACTCTCCGGCGCCTTACAGCGCTTGCAGCAGAGCCTTACCAACGATATCAAACGCGCCGAAATCGAAAAACCTCAAATCGAAGACTATTTCAGTGAAAAAACTCCCGTCGGGAAATTCGTCAGGGGAATATCGGCGGCTACGAAGCTTGAGGATTTGGGCCGAATGCCGTCTTGGGACGCCAAGGCAAAAAAAGATCTTGCAGATAAGACAAAAGAACGCAAGGGACTGAACAATTTAGATCAGCAAGCTGAAGTGCTTCAAACACGGCAGCAGAAACTTGAGGCATTAGAGGATGCTCTGACGCAGGTTCAGACTGACTTGTCCGCACAACATATTAAGGTTTACTTTGATTTGGTCAGGAAGTTTAATCAGCTCAAGAAAAAACAATCGGTGAAAAAAGGGAAAACTCTTAAGGACTATGACATACAGGAAATGGAATCGAACGAATGGGAGCAATTCGTCCAAGCGGGCGAGAATTACATTCGAGTTGCTGAGCGTGATGAATATCCAAACGTCGATGGAAATTGTGTTTACTGTCAGCAAAAGCTTTCCAAGGGAGCACAAAAACTTATCCAGCTTTACCGTGAACTTTATCAGGAGACTGAAACTTCCAACATCGATGATGTGGAGTCACGATTGGATGGGGCTTTAAGTGAGATGGAAGGAGTGTCGTTCGTTGATGATTTTCCGTATCCTAAAGAAGATTTTAAGAAGTTCTTGCAGAAACGAACTGTGGCAGCAGCATTTGCGGCGCTGGCAAGTGCTGACACCAGCGCTCACGATATAGCAGCTTCCTTAAGAAGCCGAAAACCCCGGAAACTCCAACCAGTGAAGACTTCTGGTCTCATTGAAAGCATCAGCAAGGTGCGAACCAAAGTGGAAACGCAAATCAAGGCACTCGCGAGCACCCAGCGTACGATCCTAAACAAGTCTCAGGAACTTGACAGAACGATATCTGAACTCGAAGACACACAAAAACTTGCAAAATATATTGCACTGGTTAAAAAACATATTGTGATTACGCGCTGGACTGCGAGCGCAACGTCGTTGCAAGCAAGTAAGCTCAGCACAAAGCCTGTAACTGATCTCGGGAAGAAGGCTTGGCGGGAGTTGGTTTCGGACTCCTTTAAGGACCGCTTCCAGCAGGAGACTGCCAATCTTCATGCGCCAGATGTTGATTTGGAATTTCGCGGCGAATATGGGTCCCAGATGCGCGCCAAGAATCTGGGAGGATTAGACGGAATCGACCGGTTTCTCAGTGAAGGGGAGCAGAAAGCAGTCGCACTAGCCGACTTTTTCGCCGAACTTTCGTTGCAACCGGAGCGCGCCCCAGTAATATTTGATGATCCGGCCACGAGTTTTGACCACGACAGAAAAGAGAAAATTGCCAAGAGAATCGTGGTCGAATCGGAGGGGCGGCAGATTGTTGTGTTCACACACGATCTCATGTTCGCCAGCTATCTCCATGAGCAGGTCGAAAAGGAGAACAGCGAGATTGATCCTGCCAAAGCTGCTTTTCACGATTTACAATCAGAGGCCAGTCGAGTTGGAGTAGTTACAGAGAATTATTATCCCGGCTCTGTTAAGTTTGATGCGTATATCAAAAAGGTTGACGCCAAAGTGGCTGAGATCGAAGCGCTTACAGGTGAAGAGCGGGCAAATGCTATTAGTGATGGTTACGGGATGCTGCGCCGTGCCGTCGAGAAAGTTGTTGAGGAGAGAATCTTCGGCAGGGTTGTTACACGGTGGTCTGACCAAATTCAAATGCACAATACGTCTCGTGCGAGTCTGAGTCGCGAAAAGCTGGATAAGGCAGAGCAGTTTCATGAGGAGTTCAGCAGGTATATCGTAGCGCACAACCAGTCGGATGAGATGATGCAGCATGCGATTCCAGATTTAGCGCAGCTAAAGACTGATATCCAGCGCGTCAGAGATCTCGCTGTGCGTTGATCATGAGTTATTGATTTATCCGCTTGCCTCACCTGCAGATGAAACTGAAGTGCACGCCTATCTACAATTTTATCTACAGTGATGTGGATAAAAGCCCAGATGCGCTAGATAAGTTATTGAAAATAATGGTCGGGGCGAAAGGATTTGAACCTTCGACCTCCTGGTCCCGAACCAGGCGCGCTAGCCAGGCTGCGCTACGCCCCGACGGAGGCGACTTGGCGATACGTGTGGATACAGAATACGCACGCCAGCGAGATTCACAGATTAACACACGCCGTAAGGATTGGGCTAGGATAAGTACTCCAGCATTTCTCGCGCTCCAACCGTCGATCCTCTCGCCTTTCTCTGCGTGCTCTGCGCCGCTGCGGTGAAGCTCGTAGCTTTTTTGCTTCGCGTCTATGATAAAAGTGGACTGAATCAACAGGCTCGGGGCGATTCATTCGTGGCGATTGAAAAAAGCAAACTGAAAAAACTTGATCGTTACCGCTGGCTCGCGCCGCGCAGCCTGCGCGAAGGCATGCGCACCGACGCGCTCATCTATGCCGACGAGCAATTGCTCGAAGCAATTCTCGGCGATCTTTCCATCGAACAGGCCATGAACGTTGCGTGCTTGCCGGGAATTGTCGGCCGTTCACTGGCCATGCCCGATATTCATCAAGGCTACGGATTTCCAATCGGTGGCGTCGCCGCTACCAGCATGCGCGACGGCGTAATTTCTCCCGGCGGCGTCGGCTTCGACATAAATTGCGGCGTGCGTTTGCTGGCCACGAATCTTCACCGCGATGCCGCGCAAAAAAGCATGCGCGAACTGGTGAATCAACTTTTTCGCGACGTCCCCACGGGCGCGGGTTCACAAGGGCCGATACCGTGCAGCTTTCAGGACTTGGATAGCGTGCTTGAAACCGGCTCCGCTTGGATGGTCGAACACGGCTACGGCGAAGCCGCCGACATTGAATACTGCGAAGAATCCGGACAAATGGATGGCGCCGACGCCAGCAAAGTTTCGGGTCGCGCGAAACAACGTGGCCGCACGCAGCTCGGCACTCTCGGCAGTGGAAATCATTTTCTGGAAGTTCAATATGTCGAACGCGTGCTCGATGAAGACGCCGCTGCCGCATTCGGTCTTGCACTAGATCAAGTCGTCGTTCTGATTCACTGCGGCTCGCGCGGACTCGGCCATCAAGTCTGCACCGATTATTTGAAAACAATGAACGAAGCCATGCGCCGCTACGGAATCACTCTTCCCGATCGCCAACTCGCCTGCGTTCCGGCGCGTTCCAAAGAAGGTGAAGCGTATTTGGCCGCGATGGCCGCCGCTGCAAATTTCGCCTGGGCAAATCGACAGGCCATCACGCACGCCGCGCGCGGCTCATTCGCAAAAGTGTTTGGCGGCGATTGCGAATTGCGCGTCGTCTACGATGTTGCGCACAACATCGCAAAACGCGAGCGCCATCGCGTAAATGGCGGCGCCGAAGAAGAAGTGCTCGTTCATCGCAAAGGCGCCACGCGTTCTTTTCCTGCAAATTCTCCATACATTCCGGATGCATATCGCGCGGTGGGACAGCCAGTCCTAATTCCCGGATCAATGGGCACCGCGAGCTACGTTTTAGTTGGCACCGAACTCGCCATGGAAGAAACTTTCGGCACGGTGTGCCACGGAGCGGGCCGCGCACTTTCTCGAACGGCCGCAAAACGCGGACGCGATCTCCGCACCGAAACGCGAAAATTGGAAGAGCAGGGAATCATTCTGCGTTCAGACACCAAAGACGGAATCCTCGAAGAAATCCCCGAAGCATACAAAGACATCGACGCCGTCGTGGACGTAGTTCACAACGCCGGGCTAGCCAGAAAAGTGGCCCGCCTGCGCCCAATGGGCGTAATTAAAGGATAGAGAAAATAACGCATAGTACTAGTCCCCCCTAAGCCTTTAATCATCAATCATCTTCAGACACTTTAATTTAGCCGCGATTTTTTTCAATTCTTGAAGCTCAGAGAAATCGAACCTCATCTATATGAATGTGAGCGTACTCCGCGCAACCCGCTAATTAATCAGCGGGAACCGCGCCGGAGCTTCGGTCATATCCCAAAACCGCTCGGAAACATGTGTGTCTACAACTCCGCGCGGACGAGGGAATTAAGGATGTAACGGCTGGAGCCAAAAGCTCGGGCCGCCAAAATGAAAGTGAAGGAGTTTTGAGGAGGGTTAACATGTTGAACGGACCGATTTCACGTCGATCAAAAAAATTAGCAATCGTCAGTGTACTTGCTTTGGCGGCTGGAGGTTTTCTGGGAAGTTGGGCTTCAAGCGCTAACGGACGTTCCGTCGGCGCCTCGCCAGCCGTAACTTTTTCCGTCGCTCCTGACCGCGCTGCGGAGCCTGTTTTGCCGAACGCGGGATTCGCTCCCATCGTGAAGCAGGCATTGCCCGCGGTCGTGAACATCTCAACTTCAAAAATAATCAAAGTCAGCAACGACGACGAAAATCCATTCTTGAATGATCCGCAGTTTCGCCAATTTTTTGGTCCGAACTCCGGTCAGCAATTCAAGCAGCCTCAGCAACAGCGTGAACACGCACTTGGCTCCGGCGTGATCGTTAATAAGGATGGATACATCCTGACTAACAATCACGTTATCGATGGCGCCACGCAGATCACCGTTGATTTGTCGGACAAGCGCCATTTCACCGCCAAAGTTGTTGGCGCCGATCCGCAGTCGGATGTGGCCGTGTTGAAAATTGACGCGACCAACTTGCCGGTTCTTACTCTCGGAAATTCAAAGAACCTCGAGGTTGGCGACTACGTTCTGGCCATCGGCGACCCGATGGGCATCGGCGAAACCGTTACGCTCGGGATCGTCAGCGCCACTGGACGCACCAATGTCGGAGTGGAAGGCGCAAGCGGTTACGAGAATTTCATTCAAACCGACGCTGCAATTAATCCGGGCAATTCCGGTGGGGCGCTCATCAACTCTCGTGGAGAATTGGTTGGAATTAATACGGCGATCGCATCCAGCAACGGGGGAAATCAGGGGATCGGTTTTGCCATTCCGATTGATATGGCGCGTGGCGTCATGACTCAACTGGTCGAGCACGGAAAAGTTACGCGTGGATATCTGGGCATCGGCATCGAACAGATGACGCCGGCGCTGGCGAAACAATTCGGACTGGCGAATTCGGAAGGCACTCTGGTCACGGAAGTTACGGATGGATCTCCCGCGGCCAAAGCCGGATTGCAACGCGGCGACGTGATTCTCGCAATCAACGGCGAAGCGATTTCGGATTTCAGTCAATTCCGATTGCACATCGCGGACGCGGCTCCAAACTCCACCGTGCAACTGAAAGTAATGCGCGCTGGGAAAGTGCTGGAAGTGCCGGTCACCCTGGCGCAATTGAAAGACGAAAAACAAATTGCGCCGGACGACAAGTCCGAATCGACTGAAGACGGAATGTCCGGCGTGCAGATTGAAAACCTAACACCACAAATCGCTCAGCAGCTGGGAGTTTCCGCTCAGACGCAGGGAGTTGTGGTTTCACAAGTGTCGCCAGAAAGCGCCGCAGCCGAAGCGGGTTTGGCGCGAGGCGACATCGTGATGGAAGTGAATCGGCACGCGGTGCACAACACCCAGGAATTTCAGCAAGCGATGTCACACGCAAACAGTGGATCAACATTGCTGCTCGTGAATCGCGGCAAACAGGTGTTGTACATGGCGGTCGAAGGAAAGTAACCGAAACTGGATTCCTCCAGGAACCGGCGGAGCTTTTGGATTTGCATCACGCGAGTCCAGAAGCTCTGCCGGATTTGTATTTCCGGCGGCACTCTTTTATTCCGGCAGACGAACCAAACGCGCTTCCGTAACCGCCGATATTTTCCGCACATATTCCAGAATAGAATCCGGAACATCTCCATCGAGCCGCACCAGAGCAATCGCTTCCGCGCCCGGAGTCGCATCACGCCGGCCCAATGCAAACGTAGAAATATTCACTCCGCGTTTTCCCAACACCGTTCCAATTTCGCCGATCGCTCCAGGAACGTCCCGATTTCGCGAAAATAACATCGTACCCGCCAGCGGAGCTTCCAGCGCGATTCCGTCCACGCGCAAAATTCGCGGCGAAACTCCGTGCAGCACCGTCGCTTCAGCGGCAATTCTTTGCGGCGAATTTTCTGATGACGCAGAGTGGATCGCCACTTCGATCGTGTCCGGATAACCCTGTTCACGCTTTCGTGTGCGTTCTTCAATCACCAATCCGCGCGACGACGCAGCTTGTCCGGCATTCACGAGATTTACCTTCTCATCCAAAATTGTGTTCAGCAGTCCCGCGAGAACCGCGTTGCGCAAAATACTTGCTCCAAGCGCAGCAGGTTCGCCCGCGAACGCCAAACTGACGCGCTCAAAACGCGCGCCGCCAATTTGCGCCAGGAAAGATCCGAGGCGCTCGCAAAGATCGATCCAAGGACGAACGCGGCGATATTGGTCGCCGCTCAGCGCCGGCAAATTTACGGCGTTGCGCAGCGCGCCATCAGCGAGGAAATCGCACACTTGTTGTGCAATCAGAGTTCCCACTTCTTCTTGCGCTTCGCGAGTTGAGCCTGCAATGTGCGGAGTGAAAACGGCATTCGTTAGTCCGAGCAACGGAGAATTCTTGGGCGGCTCTTCGGCGAAAACGTCGAGACCAGCGCCGGAAAGTTTTCCGGAGCGAAGAGCATCTGCCAGAGCAGCTTCGTCCACAAGTTCGCCGCGCGCGGCGTTGATCAGAACTGCGCCTGCTTTGAAGTGCGCGAGCTTTTCCGCGTTGATTAGTTTTTCGGTTACTGGACTCAGCGCAGCATGCAGCGAAACGAAATCGGAGCGCTCCAACAATTCATTCAGTCCGGATAATTCCACGTCCGCATCGCGCGCGGCGCTTTCACTCACGTACGGATCGTAGGCGAGGACCAGCATTTCCATGGCGCGCGCGCGGCGCGCCACTTCATTACCCACCCGTCCCAAACCCACGAGACCCAAAACCTTGCCACGAAGTTCGACTCCTTGCGAGCCGGATTTCTCCCAGCGGCCGGCATGAATTGCGGCGCTGTGTTGCGGAATGCGGCGAGCAACGGACATCAAGAGAGCGAGCGTATGTTCGGCGACGCTTACAGCATTTCCTCCAGGCGTGTTCATTACCAGAACGCCGCGGCGAGTTGCCGCGTCGAGATCAACGTTATCAACGCCAACTCCGGCGCGTCCGATGACGCGAAGATTTGGCGCGGCTTCCAGGATTTGCGCGGTGACTTGTGTTGCGCTGCGCACGATGAGCGCGTCAGCAGTCGCAAGAGATGCAGCGAGAGCATCTTTGGATGGAGTGATTACATTCCATCCGGGTTTGCGCAAGAGTTCCAGTCCGCGCTGACTGATGGGATCGGCGACAACGATATTCATGGTTGAATCAGCGTATTGTTGCTCGCGAGACATGTCAAATGGCATCCGATATTTCGCTACATTGCATCTGGAAATTGGTGATTCGCAAATGCAGTGGAATTCCTGTGCTATAGTGACTTTTTGACGCGTGATTTATCGCCAGCGGGAGAAGCGAAACGATGGCTTTGATGGAGCAAATCCAAAAAGATTTAGTGGACGCGATGCGCGCGAAGGACGAATTGCGTCTGAGCGTTTTGCGCATGGTGAAATCCGCGATGAAGCTGAAGGAGATTGAAAAAATCCGTCCGTTGGAAGATGCTGAAGCGCTGCAACTTTTGCAGACGCTCATTAAACAGCGGCGCGAATCGGTGGAAATGTTTGCGAAGGGCGGTCGTACCGAGCTGGCGGAAAAAGAGACCAAGGAAATTGCCATCATCGAACATTATCTTCCGGCGAACGCGAGCGCGGAAGATATTGAACACGCGATTGACGCCGCGATTGCTGAAACTGGCGCAAATTCCGCGAAACAAACGGGCGCCGTTATTAAAGCCGCGCGCGCAAAACTCGAAGGCAAAACAGTTGACGGCAAAGCGCTAAGCGATCGAGTGAAAGTTCGTCTCGGAGCCTGAGAAGTTTTTGCAAAGTGCCGCTTCCTGAAACCATCCCCGTTCGATTTACAGAAGAAGAAGCCGAATATGTGAGCATTCGTCCGGTACGCCGGCAAATTTTCAAGCTGCGCGAACTGATTGACATGGTGCTTTGCGTAACGGGGCGAGACCTGCCACGGGTGCAACAAATTTTGCGGACCGGAACAATTGTTTTTCATTTCTACCGTTACTGGTGGCAAGGATTTGAAACTGATGCGGCGGAAATTTCCGCGGTGCTTGCGGAATTCCCGGCGGACGATCCGAGCCGAGTTTTGTCTGCGAATGAATGCGCGATTGTGGTGTTGGAAAGCGCGGTGAAGGGGCGCCCTTCCATTGATGTGAAAAAATCGGATGCTGATCACAAATCACTCTTCGCGTCGCAGAGTTTTTGGGATTGTCTGCTCGCGCTGGCGGAGAGCGCGCAGGAAATAAAATATGGTGGATATTCTTTTGCGCGGCGCGCGGATTTATTTCGGGTGGAATTGAGTGCGGAACAAGCTGCACGTTTGCAGAGGGATGCTGGGAAATTTGCGTCGCGCGCGTTGCGCGGAACTGTTGAGGCGATGGGTACGGTGGCGCGAGTTGTTTTTGTGTGTCCGCGAAATACAAAGTCCTGATTCATTGCAAATTACGTTGCTCGGGTGTTTAACGCATTGATTTTGATGGAGTTACGGCGAAAACCGGGTAGAAAGGTTACGAAAAAAGTGCATTATAATGCATGTTGGAATGATATTTGTAGTGGAAAGCGCATTATAATGCATGTTTCGGGAATGGAAAATACAAGAATGAAGGCTCTCACCCCGATAGAAATCGACCGGGCAGGACGCAAAGCAGAGTTCGCCGAGACGCGGAGAAAAGATTAGAGAGTGCAGAGAGAATCTGCAGAAAGACTCACGTTCGGAGAATGTGAGCTACACCCGGCCGTTTTCAATCCACAGTTTTCGCTAAGTCCCTTATTAGCACACACATGCACACCAGATCGCTGTAAGTCCTTTATTAGCATATACATTGCTATCGAGGGTAGGGGTGGGGGGCGCGCTGTTTTTCTGGGAGGGTACTTATCTGCTTGTATTTATTGGGCTTCTGGCGAGGGAGGTGCGTTATGTTAAGTTGCGCATGATGCTGGCGCAGCGACTCTTGCGGGAAAAGGGCGTTCAATTTATTTACGTGGCTATCGGCCGTGCAGCCTTGCGCGGATTAGTAAGTCATTCAGCCTGTCTTTGCCTGCGGGGAGTTCCGGAAGTTTAGAGTCCTGGCTTGCGCGTTCCAACTCCCCTCGTAATCGCGCGTATTCTTTTTCATGGAATGCGAAGCCGGATTCGTTAAGGGCGCCTTGCTCGGCTCCTGCAACTTTTTGAGAAATCAGATCAGGGACGTACGGCAAGGTGAAAATCTGATTTAGACTTTGCAGGTTTGCTTCGACCTCTCCCGTACGCATTAGATGAATTCCAGTCAACAGAACACGATAAACATAAAGGAGCGGCTTTATTTTCTTTGGATTCTCTTTATTGAAGAGCTTCCATTCAGTTTCCGCGAATCCCAGGTAGTGATGGCTGTGGTGGCGTGTGATGCATCCCTTCGCAATCTGTTTCAATTCCGCGTGCTCGGGTGTGGAGTGAACAACCAGCGGTGAAAACAACTGTTCGAGGACGTAGCCATTCTTTTTTAGGAGCAGCTTGAAGAATTTCCTGGCGTCGTGCGTGACGAGATCAATTTCGAGGCCATTTCGATCTTCGGATACTTGAATCGTTTCGGAGCCTGTTTCTAAGCCCACCACATCGCGAACCGGCAAAACGTGCACACCGCGAAGATCGTAGTCCGAGTCTTGCGACGGGAAACCATAGAGGTGTGCGCCGCTGATGGTGACAAACACCAGCGGATGTTGCTGCTGTTTTACTACGTCGAGTAGCCTGTGATCGAATTCCATTTTGGTTTGCCAGCGCCCGGGTCTCAGACTTTGCTGCGCCTCGCTTTCACCAGGAACGTATTCACGCGGTCGTAGTCGGGATGATCCGGAAGCTTGGTTGTCGTCCATGCCGCATCGAAATCACGGTGAAGTGATTTTCGCCATGCGTCGATTTCTTTCCAGGACATTTCTCCGCGTCGGATGGCCAGAAGCCGATCTTTGTATTCGGCGACGCGCACCGGAACCGCGCCGTCTTTTAGAATTGCAATTCCTGAAAGTAACAGGCGAACGAGATGCATCGCATGCTTCCAGCGGATGGCGCCTTTGTTACGCAAATCCTGGCCCAGCTTTTTGAACTGCGAGAGCACGTATCCGTTGTAACTTTGATAGACCTGTTTGGTGAGAAAACAATCGCGCATGGCGAGAAGTTCTTGGGCTAGCGGAGAGGAGTGTTCCACCAACGGCGTGTATAGACATTCCAAAACATTCGGATTCGCTCGCAGCGCCAGACGCAGAAACTTTTCCAGCTCCCAATAACATTCTTGCGTTTCTTGACGTTCGAGTTGCTCGGGCACTCCGAGTAACGACCAATGCAAATCGGCCGGAGGCAGATAGATTCCGCGGCGATCAACGTCTGAACCTTCTTCTTCGAGTCCGTATGCGCGCGATCCTACTACGCACCGGTAGATAACGAACTGATATAGATCGGCCTGCGAAATGCCAAGTGCTGTGCCGACGACTTTGGCCAACTCTTTGCGGACTTGAAACTCGGTCCGCTTCAACGGCGTTTCCGCTCCATCTGGGAATCGAACACGGTATTCGCCGCGAAGCTCAGGCGGAACCTGCAGAATTACGGCGACCGCGCCCGCCATTTGAAGCAAGTTGCCTTCGGGCGTGTGGGTGTCGACGCGCGTCACGACTTGTGTGCCTAGCGGCACGAAACGTTCGCGTCGTGGTTTGGTTCGGGACGGCACAGGAATTCGATAGTACTTGTGAACGTGGCGGAAGTTCAAACGCATTGCGATGCGGAAATGGAGGCGGGCGGGTCGGAAACATGGACGCAAGGAAGCAGGGAGGCAAAGAAGCAGGGAGTGACACATATGAAGAGAGATTTCTCGTAGGCTCGAAATGACGAGGAGTAACCGGAAGGCGCCAACCGGGAGGTTGGCGTTCCCGGGTAGGGGGAATCGCGGTCGTTTTGTGAATTTCCGTCGAGTGAGCTATTTTGGAAATGACTACTATGAGCGCTGCGCCGAGGAAAGAAACACGCGGTAGGGACGAAATTCGGGCGAGCCAGGGGCCGTCCGCGCAACAGGCATCGTTCGTGCAATTGGGGCGCGAAGTGTGCGCGGAACTTGCGCCGGCGGAATCGCGCGAGTGGTTGGTGACCAACGGATTGGGGAGTTTTGCTTCGGGGACGGTGGCGGGAATTTTAACGCGGAGATATCACGGACTTTTGATTGCCGCGCTGGAGCCTCCGCGGAAAAGAACTTTGTTGGTTACGAAGGTGGATGAGATTGCGTCGGTGGGCGGCGAAACATTTATGTTGGGCGCGAACCGGTGGCGCGGCGGAGCGGTGGATCCGCAGGGATATACGTTGCTGGAGTCATTTCGGTTGGAAGGCGGCGTGCCGTTTTGGAGTTTTTCACTTGCTGGGGCGGTTCTAGAGAAGCGCGTTTGGATGCTGCATGGGGCGAACACGACTTTTGTTGAATATCGATTAGTGAAAATGACTGCGTCGGCGAACGGCGCGGGTGCGGTGGATCTGGCGATTAAAGTGATGGTGAATTATCGCGATCTTTATGGGGAGACGCACGCGGGGGATTGGCGGATGAATGTGGAGGCGTGCGACGCGGCGGCGGGTAGCGTCGGACTTCGCGTGACGGCGTTTGATGGGGCGACGCCGTTTTTTATTTTTGGTATTGGCGGCACGGACGCGTCAATGAAAGCGGCGCACGAGTGGTATTACAACTACGATCTTGCAGTGGAGCGCGAACGCGGGCTTGCCGATTGCGAAGATCATTTGCATGCGGCGACTTTCCACGCGTCGTTGGCGGCGGGGCAGAATATTTCGCTGGCGTTTACTACGGACGCGACGGCGAAGTTAGACTCAACGGCTTCACTTGCGGCGGAACAATCACGGTCGGTTGATTTGTTGGTGCGGATGCAGGCGGCGCGAGCGCCGAAACTTTCTTTCGTCGATGGCACGGCACGCAATTCCATTTCGGATTCGCTGGAAAATGCGTTGGCGTCACTGGCGGCAACGCGGGAATCGAAACCGGTCGGTACGAAGCGGAAACAGGCGCAGACAATTCCGGCTCTGCAAACGAGTTCGTACGATTTTGCTTCCGCACCGGCATGGATTCACCAACTGGTGGTTGCGGCGGATCAATTTCTGGTGGAAGTGCCCTCGGTTCCGGCATCCGGCGAGAAGCAGACGCGGTCTGCTGCGAGCATTATTGCGGGATATCCGTGGTTCGGAGTTTGGAGCAGAGACGCGGCGATTGCACTTTGTGGATTGGCGTTGGTGACCGGGCGCACGGAATTTGCGCGCGGACTTTTGCGGAATGCGGCGTCATTTATTGATAGAGGGATGCTGCCGAATTATTTTCCGGAGCACGGCGAAACGCCGGAATTCAACACGGTGGATGCGGCGCTCTTGTTCGTGGAAGCGGTGCGGCAATATTTGGACGCGACGGGTGATTTGGAATTCGCGCGCGAAGTTTTTCCGGTGCTGGCGGAGATTGCCCGGAATTATTCGCGCGGGACGCGATTCGGAATTCACGCCGACCCTGGGGACGGACTTTTATTCGCTGGTGAAACGGGCACCAATTTGACGTGGATGGACGCGCGGGTAGGAGGACTTGCGATTACTCCGCGCGTTGGGAAGCCGGTGGAAGTGAATGCGCTGTGGGTCAACGCGCTGGAAACGCTGGCGGCGATCGCGCGGAAAGTAGGCCAGCCCAGTTTGGAATTTCAGGGCATGGCGCGGCGCGCGCGGGATAATTTTGAGCGATTTTGGAATCCGGAGCGGCGCTGCTGTTTTGATGTGCTGGACGGGCCGGCGGGGAATGACGCGGCCGTGCGGCCGAATCAGATTTTTGCGGTGTCGCTGCCGGTGAGCGGATTGACGGCGGTGCAGCAGCGCGCGGTGGTGGACTCGTGCGCGCAAAATTTGCTGACGCCATTTGGATTGCGGAGTTTGGCGCCGGGTGAAGCGAATTATTCGCGGGAATTTATTGGAAATGAAGCGGAGCGCGCGGCGGCTTATCATGAGGGCACGGTGTGGGCGTGGTTGCTGGGGCCTTTTGCGCTGGCACATTTTCGAGTTTATCGAGATGTGGGAGCCGCACTGAAATTATTTGAGGTGATTCCGCAGCACATGAAGGAAGCGGGGCTGGGGACAATCAGCGAAGTGTTTGACGCGGAGGCGCCGTTTGCGGCGAGGGGATGTCCGGCACAGGCGTGGAGTGTGGGAGAAATATTGCGGGCGTGGATGGGGATCAGCGCGAGCGGGGGGAAGTAGAGTCGATTGAATTGACGGTCATTTTAACGGGGAGATTAAACGAGGAGGCGAGATGGCGGAAAGTTTAGCGGACTTCAATAAATTTCGCGCGGATTTGAATGAAGAAATTCTGGGCTGCGGGCATTTGGGGATGAAGCGTTTTTTCGCGCTGGATCACCAGGCGTATGAGCCGGGCGCGTTGAACACGAAAACCAAAGAGATGCTGGGGCTGACCGCGTCCATGGTGCTGCGCTGCGATGACTGCATTACGTATCATCTGGTGCGCTGCGCGGAGGAAGGTTGGACGCGAGCGGAAGTGATTGACGCGCTGAATGTTTCGCTGGTTGTGGGCGGATCGATTGTGATTCCGCACGTGCGACGGGCGTTTGCGCGGATGAGGGAGATTGCGCAACTGAAGCCGTAGTTGGTGAAGAAGAATTAATTCGGTGAAGACGGAGATTATTCTGTAAAGACAACGCCGACGGCGGTCTGCTCGGTTTGCGGGCCGGGCTCGAGTTTTACAACGTAGCCGCGCAACTTCAGGGGATGTTCGGCGGGAGTTTCCTTGCCGGGATCGCCCATCTCAACTTGCAATTCCGATTGCAAGCGCGGGCTGTGACTCAAATAAAGCATGGCGCCCTGCACGGTTAAATCCCTAATCACAGTTTCTTCCTGAAAAGCGCGGCCGTCGGAAGTAAATCCGGTGACCATGGCGCGGAGATTTCCGTCGCGTCGCTGTCCGGTGCGCGTGGTTGGCAAGTGCACATCCACCTGCGCGCCGCCCAAACTCATGGCCATTCCTTCGGCGGCAGCCCAAACATTTTCATAATGCTGGCGGGCTTGACGCAGCAGGTCATCGACCTCGCGATCGGTACTGTCCGGATCGTGATGAAACAAAACTAAATTCCGCGCGCCGGCTTCACGAGCGGTTTGCGTACCGGCCAGCCAGGAGGAGTGTCCCCAACCACGGCGCGGGCCAGCGAGTTGCTCGGGCGTGTACTGTGCGTCATTGATGAAAATATCGGCGCCGCTGGCGAGTTGTGCGAGATTGCGATCGAGTTTTGCGTCGCCAGGTTCGTTGTCGGTGGCGTAGGCAATGATTCCCGCGGAGGTTTCAAAGCGGAAACCGAGGCAGCCCTGCGGATGATTCAGCCAGAAGATGCTGATTTTTGCGTCGTCAATTTGAAAAGTTTCGCCGCCGGCAATTTCGGTGAACTCGCGGTCGGCGGACATGGCGCTGACGTTGACCGGAAAATACGGATAGGCCATTTGCGTTTCGAAGACCTGCTTCAAACTGTCGCGGCCCAGAAATTGCGAGCGGAAACTATAAAAGTGAAAGCTATTTTGCGGTGAATAGAGCGGCGCGAAAAATGGAATGCCCTGAATGTGATCCCAATGGTAGTGGGTGACGAAAATGTGCGCGTGGATAGGCGCTTCGTTTGCGCCCGCGGGGCTTTTCGTTAGCGTGCCATTGCTGCCGGGAATTATGCTGGCGATCGAATTGCATCCTGCGAGCTGATTACCCAGCATGCGCAGTCCGGTTCCGCAATCCAAAATAAAGCGCGTGCCGCCCGGAGTGGTGAGCTCAAGGCACGGCGTGTTTCCGCCATAGCGCCAGGTGGCCTGGTCTACGGTGGGAGTTGAACCACGTACTCCCCAGAAGCGAATTTGTGCGGCGTTTGCGCTCACAGGATTCTCGCGATGCGAATTGCGTTGCGAATAAATTCAACCCGCGTTGTGGATGCAGTGGTGTTGCGCATGGGAATCGCGGGAACGCAGACCGCGCGGCCTTCGGCGGTTGAATGCGAACTGTGCCGCAACTAAAAATGTTAAACATGGCTACCCGCTGAGTCAATTGGCATTCCCGGCGATGACGCGGAAAATGCAAGACGTTCGATATTGCAATGCCCGGACGAGTGCACGAGTTCCGGGGCGGAGGACATGATTTTCAGATGTGTCCCTAACTGTACAGTTATACCGATTGGCGTCTTTTAGGATGCTCGGCATGGGGAAACAAAGCGCCTCTGAGACCTGCTCCGTGAGGGTACGGTTTCGGAGAACCCGGATTCCGGCGCGCAGCGAGGCGAAGGGCGTTTGGTTGCGCGCTGGAAGTCATCTGAGCCGGCAATATGGGGGGAAGTGGAATGAAGCCAAGCACGGAAAATCAAGTGGCGGGTAAAATTCATGAGGTGAAGGGCGCAATTAAAGAACAGGCCGGACGGATCGCGAACGATCCGAATTTGGAAGACGAAGGAACCGGTGAGAAAATCGCGGGCAAAGTACAAAAGAAAATTGGGCAGGTGCAGAAGGTTATTGAGAAATTTTAGTGTTTGGTGAATTTGCCGGAGCTTCGGCCAGAGACTTGTCGTATTTCTTCTTGTAGGCCGTCCCGATCGATAGAAAAAAGACGCCCATCACGATGGAAAAGCTTCGGTGCCCAGCGGTGCGTTGGGCGACGTTAAGCGGATAAATGGCGCCGAGCAAATAAAGCGCGCCAATCGCGAACCAGAGTTTGTAATAAGTTTTCTTGCTCATGTTGGTCACCACTGCAACTACATCCATGCTAGGCGCATGCCTGCCAACTGTCACCTGCTAAATGTGTTGGTTTCTACCACAAACGATCCGGGGTTAGCTTGCGCGCCATTTCGAGAGATGTGAGGTAGTAATCCTTGTGCTGCAGATTTTCGGACGCGGCAAGATCAATCAGTGCGGTCACTTCGCGATGCATTTGCAGAGCGGACGCGGAAACGGCGGCGGTGAGCGGGCCTTCGACGGCCAGCGCGACGGCTTTCGCTTTTGCGGCGCCGGACGCGAGCAGCAGAATTCGTCGAGCTTCCAAAATTGTTCCAATGCCCATGGTGATTGCCGCTGCTGGCGGCTGCTCACCCGGCGGAAAATTGTGGCGATTATCCGCGATGGTTCCCGCAGTGAGAGTTTTTGGGCGAGTGCACGAAGCGAGACTGGAGGTCGGCTCGTTGAAACCGATATGGCCGTCTTTCCCGATGCCGACGACTTGCAGATCAATTCCTCCGGCGCGCTGAATTTCGTGTTCGTATTGCCTGCACACTTCATCGAAGTTATCGCGAGGGGTTCCATCCGGGATGTGAATGTTCGACGGGGTGATGTTGACGTGGTCGAACAGCGCGGTCTGCATGACGGCGCGAAAACTTTGCGGATGCCCGGCGGGAAGACCGATGTATTCGTCGAGATTGAAAGTGATGACGCGCGAAAAGTCGAGATGTTCTTCGCGGTGCATACGAACTAATTCGCGATACATCCCAAGCTGTGTGTCGCCGGTGGCCAGGCCGAGGCGCAAGTCGGGTTTCTTGCGGATGGCATTGGCTATCATGCGCGCCGCTTCGCGGCTGAGTTCGGCGTAGTCGTTGGTGATGAATACGAGCATGATGTGGTGGCGCTTGCCAAGGATAAACTAACATCGCGGGCGGCGCGTTCCAAATCTCGCGATGTGATTATCGCGAGGCGGGTACGACGCGTAATTATCGGCCGGACTTGCGTTCGGAGACGTGTTGATACAAATTAATGTGGCAGCCTGGCCGAAGAAAATTTCAAAGGAGTTGAGATGTTGAGAAAAATGACGGTAAGCGGAATTCTGCTGAGTGCAATTCTAGCGATGAGCGCGGTCGCGCTATTCGCGCAAAGCGCGAAAGTAGATACGAGCAAGCCAACGCCGGTAACGGGGCCGGCCAAAAAGACTTCCTCGGGCGTGAGCTACTGGGACATTAAAGAGGGCACCGGCGCCACGGCGATGAAGGGCAATACCGTGACCGTGCACTACACCGGATGGCTAACCAACGGAAAGAAATTCGATAGCTCTGTGGATCGCAAAGAACCGTTCCAATTTAGGTTGGAGTCGGGTGTGATTCAGGGATGGATAGACGGCGTGCAGGGCATGAAGGTCGGCGGGAAGCGCCAACTGAAAATTCCTCCGGCGCTCGGCTATGGCACTCCGGGCATGCCTCCGGTGATTCCGTCGAACGCGACACTGATATTTGATGTGGAATTGCTTTCGATTGATCGAAAGTAAACGGAGTCAGGCGTTCCGCGGTCAACCTAAATGCGGCTAGGCGCGAATGCTTGCGTGGCGCTCGACGACGTGACGGTCGGAATCGTGACGTTCCGATTCCTGCCGCTTCAGAAGCTGTTTGAGCCGATCGCAAGCAGTGAGCAGCGAACGATATGATTCGCTGACCGCCACCGGCTGCTTGGAGGACTTCGCGGCGTCCATGTCGGATGCAACTTCCATGCAGAGATTGGTGGCGCGGCGCGCGCGTTCGCTGGCAATCAATGCCATGACGTCGTCGTCGGCATGGCCGGCGAGTTGGCGTTCTCGCAACTGCTGCGCGACAGTGGCGGCGGTGCGGATGTAATCCACGGCGTCGCGGAATTCCTTTAGCAAGCGAAGATCGATTCCCTGATTGCGCAGGGAAGTTTCCAGCTTGCGCAATTCGACCGCGGTTTTTTTCACCTGCAAATCCACTCCCCAGAAAGTGTCGCTGGGTGTGACCAGTTCAATGATGATGCCGTTGGAAACTCCGGCGCGGGTATTCGGCGTGGCCAGCACACGCGCGTCGAGAGTTTCGGCGGAGAGAAAATTTGTCAGAGTGATTCTGCTGCCAAGTTCAGGATGATTGGCCATCTCCAGAAAGCCGCCGCGGACATTCACCTGCCGCGCGATGGCGTCCTGCTTCACAGGAGTGCCGTCGGGAGTTTGCCAGCTGGCCTCAACGGGAACAGCAACCGGGAAACGTCGGGACCTTCGCAATTCAACTTTTGTACCGTCCGGATTTGTGGCTCGTCTTGTCACGCGCAACTTGGGCCTCTTCGCAATTAAGATTCAAGTTCAGGTTGTTCCACTAGAGTAAAAAAGTGGCGTGTTTTGCACCATAGTACTTCAGGGCAATAAAAGTACAGGTGGAGCAAAACCGCTATTCATAAGCCGATTTTGGTGTTTGCGGGCGTTTTTGCCCCAGAATCGAACGCCAATTCGAATTGGCACCCGCCAAGTTATTCGGAGTACGTGACTTACGCCGCGCCGTTGGTCGATGTGCTGCACGGTGCGGCATTGTTCCACGTGGAACTATTTGACCGCGCAATTGGAGCGCTAATTGCGGTCAGTACTGCAACGTTACTTCCAGTTCGCGTGATGCAGTGCCTGCACCCGAAACAATTGCGTCATGAATCGCCGCGGCTGCGTCGGCGCGGGAAGCATCCGCCTCGGCGCCCATAAGATTTTCGGCGTGAATGAAGGTCACGTCAGAAAAGCCCACCGTATTGAGAATATGACGCAAGTAGGGACCCTGAAAATCAACCGCCGCGCGGTGAGATCCGGCAGGATAGCTTCCGCCACGCGCGGTAATCACTACCGCCTTCTTGCCGGCGAGCAGACCTTTGGGGCCGCTTGCATCAAAGACGAAAGTCTTTCCCACGCGGACGATTTGATCAATCCAGGCCTTCAGTTCCCACGAAATCATGTGGTTGTACATGGGGGCGCCTATGACGACGGTATCCGCGGCGTTGAGTTCCGCGATCAATTCGTCGGAGAGCGCAAGATACTGGAGTTGATCGGGCGTCAGCTGGGAAGGATCGGCGTAGGTGGCTGACCAGTGATCCGTGATGTGCGGAAGGGGAGTGGTGGCAAGATCACGGACGGTGACGGTGCCAGTCGGATTTTCTGCTTTCCAGTCTCGAACGAAGTGAGCGGTGAGCTTGCGGGATTCGGAACTGGCGCGTGCGCTGGAATCAATGTGAAGAAGTTTCATAAAGCCTCCAATTTTCGATGCGTCCACCTGATTTGATTTGCAGCGTGAGGCGGCAGGTGGTATACTCGTCTCACCTACTTACTATAAATAACTACTAGTGTTTGTAAAGTAGGCACTTTATAGTAACCAAGTGACTCGGGAGGTCGTGGCTATGGCGAAACTATTGAAGCAGGCGGAGAAGGTCCCCGCGGACACCGCGGGATGCGCCGAGCATGTGTGCCCAATGACAGGGTTGCTGGAGACGCTGACGCGTCCCTGGACGCTGCATATCCTGTGGACGCTGAGCCATAACGGGCCCACGCGCTTTGGCGCGCTGCGCAGGAGCGTCACGGGCATATCTTCGCGAGTGCTGACGGAGAGGCTGCGCACATTGGAAGAGAAGGGATTTCTGTACCGCGATTACAAGCCGACAATTCCGCCCGAAGTGACCTACGGACTGACCAAACGCGTGAAGGACATTCAGAAAGTGCTGGCGGATTTGGGGCGGCTGGCCCAGAAGTGGCAGATGGAGGATGCGCCGACGCCGAGTGGCTTGGAGAAAGTTGTGACGCGCGCGGCGGCGCAAGCTCCCGCTTCTTGATTTATCGCGCGACGCGCCAGGGCGAAGTGGTTTGCCACGACTTGAGTTGATCGAGCGCCCACTGGACGGATTTGTCCGCGTGGCACGTGGTGCAGGGATTTGGGATTTTTAATTGTTCGGTCAGGCGCGGCGAAATAAATTGGAAGGTGTGCGCGCTGACCATGTTATCGCCCAGCGTTTGCTCGATCTTGGGCATGTGGCAGGCGGTGCACTGGCTGGCCGGGCTGTTCGCGGCGTGATGCGTGTGTTCGCTGATGGAACCATTTAACGTGGCCGGTGCGGCGGCGCCATCGGGGCCGTGGCAGGTCATACAAAGATCGTTTCCCGTTTTGATTAAGCTGGAAGTGTTCTTGTTGCTGTGCACGTCGTGGCAATTGAAGCAGCGCATGTTTCGGTGATACATGACGCTCTGCACGAAATCATTTCCCTGCATGCGATTCTTATGCGACGTCCCGTCGGCGTAGTGGTAAAAGTCCTCGGTACCGAGGCGATTTTCTTCCAGGTTCCAAAAATCGGCGAGGCGATCGCCCGGTAAATAGCCGACCGGCCAGTCAACATATTTTCCCTGCGTAGGAATGGTGAGTGGACGTCCCTGACTGTGGCATTGCATACAGGTGTCATTCGCGCGGACAACATCGAGCTTCGCGGGATTGACGATATTCTCGCGCGTGGGATGCGCGGCGTGCTCGCTGCCGGGCCCGTGACATTTTTCGCAGCCCACATTCCATTCAGTGACTTGTTTGGTTTCGAGATTGTAATTTAGCGAATGGCAGCCGTCGCAGAGCGGGCCGGTGGGGCGCTCGAAGTTGCTGGACCCGTATAACTTCGTCCACCAATCGCTGCCGTCGGGAACGTGATAGGGAAGCCAGCGATTGTGTTTAATGTCCCACTGCGCGGGCAGGACGAAATAATCATCGCCGCGTTTGGTGAAGTAGCGCTGCTTCCAGCGGCTGCCGTAAACAAATGCGACCTGGCTGAGATCGAAAGTGACGTCGGCGGTAGGATGCGAGAAATCGCCGAGAACGGCTTCGGGATGTTCTCTCGGGTCGCGCACGACGTTGGCCATGCGCGTTTGCTTCCAGCTTTGAAAGAGAGCTTCGTGACATTTCTTGCAGTTTTCGGAGCCAACGAAATGTGATTTCTGTGCCGCGTTAACTTGGGTTTCGGTAGCAGATGGCGACCGTTGTGCGGGGTGCAATGTGGAAGCGAATAATGCCGCGACGGAAAGCGCCGCCACAGAGAGAAGAAATCGGGTGCGTATCGTTACTGGCGGCACGGTTGATTTATCCTCGCCCGAGAAAACTGCAAGCATCTTACCCTGAAGTCATTCGCTGAAAAAACGAGTCTCGGCGGATGTTCGACGGATGCTGAAGCAGAGGAGCATAGTAGAATACCGCGATGCACGAACATTCACATGGGCACGCACACGGTCACAGTCATGCCGGCCATGCGCATCCCATGCCCGGCTCCGGCGTAATGGCTGGAGCAGTTGCGGCGTCGCTGCTTTTGGTGGCGGTGGAATTGACCGGCGGCGTGATGGGCCATTCCATCGCGTTGATTAGCGACGCGGTGCACAATTTGACGGACGTGCCTTCGCTGGCGATTGCGTGGATCGCCATGCGCGTGGCGGAACGTCCCGCGAATGCCGAAAAAACTTTTGGTTATCACCGCGTGGGAACACTTGCGGCGTTCATAAACGCGATAATCCTCGTGCTGATTTCGGGTTTCCTGTTCTACGAAGCCTGGCAACGTTTCCGCAATCCTGAACCCGTGCACGTCGGAATCATGATGGCGATTTCGATGGTGGCGTTGCTAATCAATAGCGGCATCACTTTGGCGGTGGTGCGCGGACGTCACGATTTGAACGTACGCGCGATTTTTATTCACAATCTTGGCGACGCGCTCTCTAATATCGCCATTCTTGGCGGGGCATTAGTAATCCGAGCTACAGCCGCGCAATGGCTGGATCCTTTGCTGGGCGCGGCGATTGGCGCGATGGTGTTGTGGTCGAGCATCGGAATTTTGCGCGAAGCTTCGCACATTTTGCTGGAAGGATTGCCGCGCGGCATGGAATTGGAAACGGTGGCGAAGGCGATTCTTTCGGTTTCCGGCGCGCAGGAAGTTCACGACATTCACATCTGGACGTTGGGCACGGATCTGTACGCGCTTTCGTGCCACGTGCGGATTCCAGATATGCATCTGGATCAGTGCGAGGATTTGCTGCAAAAAATTCGTGCGAAGCTGACGGACGATTACAAAATTTCTCACACGACGATTCAATTTGAGCGCGCGGGATTGCCACGCGACGCGGTATTCCTGATGCCGGAACCGTTCAAGCCACAGTAGTCCCGACACTCTTGTCGGGGCAGCTTGCTGAAAGCGTCAAGCGATTCGGCCCAAAAAAGCCCGCACCGGCAGGAGTGCCGGTGCTACTGGAGTATCTGTTCGCGTCAGACTTCCCACTCCAGCCTTGTTGTGCTATAAACTTCGAGCCGTGAGAATCCATGAAGACAAAGTGCCGGTGGCGTCGGCACAAGTGCCCGCGATAGTTGAGGAACATGCGATGTCGTTCTGTCCAGTGTGCTCCGAAAAGCTGACGGCGCGAAAGTGCAAGCTGATTTGCACGGTTTGCGGGTACTATATGTCCTGCTCTGATTACTACTGATCGAATGTAGATTCCGGTGGAGTTCGCCGGGAACTTTTGGGATGATGCCGGAGTCCAAGAGGTTCAGAATTAGCCGGCCAAGTGAGGAGGGTCGAACGTGGCACTGAAGGTGACTCAGCGGGAGATGGACGGTGTGGCAATAATCGCGCTAGAAGGACGCATTGTGCTCGGCGAAGAAAGCAACGCGTTGCGCGAGTCGGTGAAGGGTCTGCTGGCCAAGGGCCAGAAGAAGATCGTGCTGAACATGGACAATGTAACGTACATCGACAGCGCGGGTTTGGGAACGCTGGTGGCCTCGCACCACAGCGCGAAGTCGCAGGGCGCGGGATTGCGATTGAGCAACCTCGGTTCAAAGTTTCAGGAAGTGCTTCAGGTAACGAAGCTGCTTACCGTCTTCGACGTGTACGATTCCGAAGCGGCTGCCATCCGAAGCTTCAGTAAGTAATCAATAAGATTGACGCTGATTAGCGCGGCGCGCTCTGCGAACTTTCGCGGGGCGTGCTGCGCTGGCGCGTTTAATTCCCACCGAATTGGCGCAGGATTGCGGATCGAGCGTTATTCTTCGAGACGATAAATCGTCACGCCGCTTAACATTTTCGGATAAAAATCCGTGGATTTTTGCGGAAGGACTTCGCCGGCCAGCGCCATTTGCATTACTTGTTCCACGCGCACGGGATTCAGAAGGAAGCAGGCCTGCGCGCGGCCTTCTGCGACCGCGGAAATGGCCGCGGCGGTTTCGCGTTCGTAGCGCGTGTTTGTTTCCTGACGGACGGATTCAGCGCTGATGCCGAGGCCTTTATCGAGAATGTAGTCGTGAAGTAGTACGACGTCGAGTTCGCGCTGGCGCGGGGACGCGCTCGGAAGAGCTTGCGCGAGATCGGCGCTGGATTTCAGGACCAGCAACGTAAACGTATCGCCGCCTCCGTAAGCACCGATCGCGCGGCCGGAAGCAGCCGCCAAGCCGAGTTGCTCGCGCGCGGTTGTAGCGCGTTTCATCGCTGTGCCTTCCAGCGGAATTTCACGGAAGTCGAAAAATTCCGAAAGCTTCTTGAGCAATGCCGCGAAATCAAATTTTTGCAAACCCGCGACGACGCGGTGCGTGGGAAGTATGGTCAGCCCCTTGCTGTGGGAATTGACGAGCGTCATCATCACTTTTTCGTAGTCGGCATCGGGATTTGATGGGCTGTGCTTGGCGCGTTGCTCGTTGCGATAGGCGAGCGCGGTTTCGTAACGGTGGTGCCCGTCGGCGATGACGAGTTTTTTGTCGGCCATCGCGGACTGGATTGCCGCGATGGTTCGCTCGTCATCAATGCGCCAGATGTAATGGACCACTCCAAATTCGTCGCGGATGTCCATGGTCGGAGGGAGCTTCGAGACGACTTCGAGAATTTCGTCCAACTTCCCGATGGGATCGTCATACAGCATGAAAAGTTGGCCGGTGTGCACACGCGTGCGGCGCAGCAGTTCCAGGCGATCCGCCTTCGGGCCGGCGAGAGTCTGCTCATGGCGGAAAACGACGCCTGCGGAATAATCCTCAAGCTTGCACAGCGCGATCAAGCCTTTGCGAATGTGTTGCTGAGTGGTTCCGGGGACGTCAAATTCCTGGAAGTAAGCGTAGTAGGCCGGCGAAGGATCCTGCACCAGGATTTTCGCGGCAATCCAATCTTCCACAGCGCGCGCGGCTCGCGTATAGACGTCGTTGGGCGAAGTATCGTGATCATGCGCGGGGCCTTTTTCCACGGTGATCAGGTTGTAAGGACTTGCCGCCGCGTAACGCTTCTGCATTTCCGGAGTGATTTTGTCGTAGGGCTGTGTGAGCACGCGCGCGGGGTCGGTTTTCGCGGGGTTGTATCGATACGCGCGGAACGGAAATAGTTGGGCCATCGAACTCTCTTTTAGCACTCGCAATAAGATGTGGATTTCAGAAAAACATTCTAGCAGGGAGCCGAAAATATCGCGCGGTTAGATGTCGGAAGCCAGTTCCGATACAATGGAAGTTCGCCTTACGATTGAAAATCTAATATGGATCGCGAATTACAAAAAACTTTTCACGCGGTGCGTGTCCTTGTGTTCGATTTGGACGGCACGCTGATCGATTCCGCACTGGATCTGGCGCTGGCCGTAGCGGCCACGCTGGAGTTCATGAAGCGTCCGCCGATTCCGCACGAAATAATTTACAGTTACGTGGGAAATGGCGCGCCAACGCTGATCCGAAAGGTGCTTGGGCCGGACGCGACCGAAGAAGATTGCCAGCGCGGGTTGGAACATTTCCTCGCCTATTACCGCGAGCACATGCTGGATAACACGGTGACCTATCCGGGCGTGCGTGAAGGATTGGCCGCGCTGGCGCATTTCCCGATGGCAGTTCTCACCAATAAACCAGTGCGCTTCAGTGAAAAAATATTGGACGGGCTGGGGCTTTCTCCCTATTTCAAATTTGTTTACGGCGGAAACAGTTTTGAGCGCAAGAAGCCGGACCCGATGGGAATGCAACTTCTGCTGGCGGATTTTGGTGTGGCGCCGCGCGAAGCCATGATGATTGGCGATTCCGAAGTGGACGTGCAAACCGCGCGCAACGCGAACACCTGGGCTTGCGGAGTTACTTACGGACTGGGAAGCGAGCGGCTGGTGCAGCATCCGCCGGACGTGCTGTTAGATAGCCTGGTCGAATTGCCGCCGCTGCTGAATGGCAGCGCTACTCGTTAGCACTTGCAGTTGCGGTCGACGATTTTGAAAGCGCCGCAACGTCGAACACGTAGGCTGTTTGCGCGGCGGTCAGTACGAAGAGACGCTTGCCGTCATCGCTGAATCGTTTCATGGCGATCGTACTGTTGAAGAGAAGTTCATCGCGCTTTTCCATCGTCGCCAAATCGTAAATCAAGATCTGTCCCGCTTCGTTTTCCGCAGCCAGGACGCCGGCGGAAGTGGAGACCAGAGCCAACCTTCCAAATACTTTCGCGGTTTGTTGCCCCGAAGAAAGCGAATAGACTTCCAGGCGGTTGGCGGAATCCGAAATGATTACACGGTCGCCTTCCGCAAAGACAGTCACAGGCGCGAAGGATCCTTTGTTTGTATCCACCGCCAACGCACCCTGCAGTTTTCCTGTGCGTCCTTCCAGGATCTCGATCAAATAATTCCTATCATCTTTGGGCACCGATTCCGCGCGTTTCGCCAGGTCAGGATTTGCCTTGATCTCGCTCGCGGCGGAGACGCTGGAAAGCCTCCACATCAGTGCCACGCTGCCCGAAAGGGAGGAGAAAGAGATGTTAGGCGCTTCAGCGGGAACGGGCCGCGTCCAAAGGACGCTATTCGATATGGCGTCGCGCACTTCGATCGTAATATTCTGCCTGATGTTCTGGTCCTTCCCGTTGGGCTTTCTTACCAGCAAAAACGGGCCGAACTGATCGGCATTATTTTCTTCCACTTTGTACGCTGGAACCTGCGCATGAGAATTCACATTTAACTGGCCCATCATGCGCGCGTTTTCCTGCAGCTTGGGAAAGTCGGCGTAGAGCGTGCCATCCGGACTGAAATAGGCGCCGGAAAATCCGCGAACATAAAATGGGCGCTCATTCTTGGTCAGATCCCACACGGCTCCTCGGGAACGTTCCGAGAGCGCAAGGAATTTCAAATCAGGTGAGAGAGCTTCCGCTCGCAAAGGCGCGAGCGGGCCCCGCGGTAGAAGCACGGTGGCGATATCTTGTTTGGTGGAAACTTGTTTCAGACCAATTTCACCGTTCGCGTGCGTCACCAGAGCGACAGAGTCATAAAAGTCGAACGCAGAATTGGCGTCAGCCATAAAAATTTTCTTGGTTTCCAAGTCCATCACGCCCAGAGCAAATTTATCGATGGGACGCAACATCACAAATCTCCCGTGTGCGGCCGCTTCAATGTTTTGCATGCCCAGCGTGAGTTCTGTAATCAGGTCACCGCTTGGAAAGCGCACCACCGCGGAAGCATTGGTGGTGCCGGCACCGACGCCCACCAACTGATCCGCGCCGACAAACGTAAATTCGCGATTGAGATATTTCTTCAGCGATTTGCCGAGAGAAACCGGCTTCAGGGATGGCAGCTCCACCGCCAGCGAATCGTCGTTGTGCGAAGCGGCAAGGAAGTAGCGGCCATCGGGAGAAAAGCGCATGGTCATCACCCGGCTTCGCATGTCTTCGGATTCAATCATCAAAAACGGGCGGCCCAGTATTCCCACGAAGGGCTGACTAAAATCCTTTTTCTCAAACACAACTTGTCCGCTGGAAACGTCATAGAGGTGGAGATCGATCGTTCCGTTCACCACCAGAGTTTGTGGATCGTAACGAAAGCTGTGCAGCATTTCGGCGCAGGCCAGATATTTACCATCGGGAGAAAGCTGAGTCTGCACGCAGCCGTGGAGAATTACCATGTCATGCAAATCGGTTCTTTGCTGATCGGCTAGATTCCAGGTCTCCACGCGCAGGCCTCGCGTGTAAAACGAAATGTTTTTAGAATCAGCGGAGAACACCGCGGGGTGCGCATCCGGCGCGTCAATGCGAAATACATAAGCAAAGGGCTCGCGCGTGAGCACATAGATGCTCGAGTCATCCTGTGCGAACGCGTACCTTCCGTCCGGACTAAAGCGAAGAAAGCTAATGTCTCCCCGCAGCGGCGGATTTAGTTCCTGTTTCAGAACCACTCCATGCAGCGATTCTCTGTGGCCCAGGCCGCTGTAATTCATCACCGCGGTTCTCCAGGCGGCAAATTCAGCGGGCGCAGCCGGCGGGCGCGCTTCGCCGCAAGGGCCGGGAAGCGAAGGCATTTCGGCTTCTAATTCTCGTAATCGTTTCTGTTCCGGTTTTGTGGTGCCGAATATGTCAGAAAATATATTGCCGGTTTTTCCGTTTGTTTCGGCGAAACGATCCCAGAATTGCACCAGCGCGCGCGGATCGTAGCCCGAAACGGAGGCTGCGTAGAGTCCCAGGCGATCGGCGACAATCTGATTCGGCTCTTCTTCTTTGGCGATACTTCTCAAAACGTCGGCTTGTTTCGACTGATTGTCTACGTACAGCTGATATTTATCGAAAATATCGCGCCGATCCGAAACAGAATTTACTCCAACCACTTTTTTGAAAAGCTTTGTCCATTCCATGGCCACTTGCTGCGCCACCAGGTGGCCAAGTTCGTGGCCCAGGAGGCCCGCGAGTTCGTCTTCGTTGTGCATGAAGCTCACCAGCTTGCGCGAGACGTAAATGCGTCCGCCGACCGTGCCGAACGCATTGGCCACCGGCTGGTCGTATAACACGAACTGATATTTTATTGAACCTGCCGAAAGATGCTGGACCAGGCGGTCGCCAACTCGTTGCAGGTAAGCGGTAACCGCCGGGTCATCAACCACGTGAAACTGACGCCGGAACTGTTCCGCGAAGGCGTCGCCCAAATCCATCTCCTGCCGGGAGTTGAACATGTTCGCGCCGGGATCGACCGTTGGAATTGGAGCGAGCGGACAGGGTCGTTGAGCATTGACAGACGTCGAGACGAAATTAGCCGCCGCAATAAAAAGAATGGGGAAGATACAGAGTCGAGCGCGCAAAAGGGGCCTCCTATCCAAACAACCTGTGAAGTGCCGCGTACACTATCACTCTCGCACCGAAAGATTCAACCATTAGTTACGTTAAGCGGGTAATTATTAGGATTGATTTGCGCGATACCACTCCCAGGTCCGTCGCAATCCTTCTTCAAAGCTGATTTTCGGATCGTATCCAAGCATTTTTCGCGCTTCGGTGATGTCGGCCTGCGAGTGCAGAATGTCGCCGGAGCGCGGCGGGTCATACTTAGCCGTCGCCTTCTTTCCTGAAATTTTTTCGAGCAGCCGCAAAGTTTCGTTCAACGTGTATCGGCCGCCGGTTCCGGCGTTGAGTACCCGGCCCGCGCAGTTCGGCGCTTCGCAGGCCAGCAGATTTGCCTGCACCACATTTTCGATATAGGTAAAATCGCGCGATTGCTCGCCGTCGCCGAAAATCACAGGCTTTCCATCGGCAAGCAGTGTGGTGATGAATTTCGAAAGCACTCCGGAATATTGAGACGTAGGGTCCTGACGTGGACCAAATACGTTGAAGTAACGCAGACAAACAGTTTCCAGCCCGTAGCAACGGCCGAAAACTTTCGCGTAAAGTTCACCGACAAACTTGGTGACGCCATAGGGCGAAATCGGATCCGGGCACATGGTTTCGCGTTTCGGTTGAGTTGGTGTTTCGCCGTAGGCGGAACTGGACGCGGCGTAAACCAGCCGGCGAACCTTAGCATCGCGCGCGGCAACCAGCACGTTGAGCGTGCCATCAATATTGATGTGGTTCGATTCCAGCGGATCCTTCACGGAGCGCGGCACGGAAGTTCGCGCGGCCAGATGAATCACGAAGTCCGCGCCGGCACACGCCTTTTGTGCGGTGGCCAAGTCGGTGATGCTGCCGCGGATGATCTCCAGGTTCCCGGAGCACTGTCTTAGATTTTCTTCGCGGCCGGCGGAAAAATCGTCAAGCACCACGACGGTATGTCCGCGCCGCAAGATTTCATCCACGGTATTGGAACCGATAAATCCGGCGCCTCCGGTCACTAGATAACGCATTCTGCGAGTCCTCCTGCTACGTGGGAAAAACCTAGCCAATCGCGCAAGTGGCGCGCCGTGCGCAATTCCGGTACGCTTTACTATATCGTGCTCAACACTCGCTCGCTTACGGGTATTCGCGCCCTCGTTGCTTCAAGGCTTAACTCCGCGCCAAAAAATTTCGCGGCCGCGGCCGTCGCTATTCTCGCCTTAGCTTGTGCCGCGGTTCTGGTTGGCGCACCACAACAGAAAACCACTCGGACAACGGGCAAGCCGACCGCGCCAACTGCGCTCGTTGCGCCTTTCCACAACGCGGAAAGGCTGGCCTATTCGGGATTATGGCTCTCACTGAAGGACGTGATTGCGGCGCAATTAACCGCGAACGACGATCGCCCATTCAGCGGGCACCCCGAATGGCATTTCCAGGCGCAGCTTCAGACGAAAAATCCGCTTCGATATGTTTTGCAAGTGGATGATCACTTTGATTCCTACTCGGCCCACACGGATTTCGCCGGCGAGCAATTCGAGATGCGTTTGAATGAGGGCGCAAAAACCGAGAATCACATTTTGCGGATGGCGGCGGTACAAGCGCCGCTGCCCGCTGGAGCGCTGCAGGTGCAGGTTCTCCGCGGGACCAGAGACGCCCTGGGATTTCTTTATTTTCTCCGTACCGTGAATTGGCAACTGACCAAAGAAGTGCGTTCACCTGTTTTCGACGGGCGCAAAGTGTACGACGTTCACGCCGCCGTGGTTACGCCGCGAAGCGAACAGGCGGTTGCAGCCGGAAAGTTCACAGCGACGGGACTGAGTATACGTCCGTATATCAACGGCAAAGAACTCGCGGATACGAAAATCACTTTGTGGATTGCGCAGGACGCAGCTCACACACCTGTGCTGATTGAAGTGGAACTTCCGTTTGGTTCTGGACGAGTAGAACTGACCCAGGCCAGCCCCGGAAAATAATTATTCGCAGTAACTATGCCTTTGACGCCGGGCGGGTTTCCCGGCCATAGGAAGCCCAGTCTTCGGGCGGGAACGAGACACGCCAGAAATTTGGCGATGGAGTGATGAATTCAACGCCCACCTGAATCCGCCCGCCTTCCAACTGTCCCTGATAAACCACGCGGCACAGCTGGGATTCATTGGTCCGCGCGTTCTTAATAAGAATCTGCTCCAGGTCGTCAACAGGTGGCGTAAGAAGAATGAGCGCGCCGTGCGCGTTTACCGCCAAAGTTTCCGTGGATTCAGGTTTGGCGTCAGGTTGTCCAGATCGCCGCTCCGCGTTCACTTGTACCCTTAAAAGTAAGCGCTGGCTGCGTCTTTGAGAAATACCCTTTTTTGCGGATTGATCAGGTTGCGGCATTTGCTTGCATCAACAAAGAACAATCTTTTCGCGATGGCGCAGCAACCTGCGCGTGGTGTTTCGCGTATCCACCACCAGTTGCGCGGATTCTACGATCGCCGCGTAATCGTAGCTGGTGTGGTCGGTAGCGATAATCACGCAGTCATAGCTGGCCAGCGTGTTCGCGTCCAGCGGAATTGATTTCTTATCGGAATAGTCGTAATGCCGCATCTTGTGAAGACGGGGAAAGTGGGGATCGTTGTAATCCACTTTCGCGCCGTGATCCATCAGCAGCTCCATAATTTTCAGCGAAGGCGACTCGCGCAGATCGTCAACGTCTTTCTTATAGGCCACGCCAAGTACCAAAAGCTTAGCTCCGTTCATCGCTTTTTTCTGCTTGTTCAGGGCTTCGCTGATAGCGTCCACCACGTGATAGGGCATCGCCGTATTCACTTCGCCGGCCAGTTCGATGAACCGCGTGGAGAAATCGTACTCGCGCGCCTTCCAGGAAAGGTAGAACGGATCCACCGGAATGCAGTGGCCTCCCAGACCGGGCCCCGGATAAAACGGCATGAAGCCAAAAGGTTTTGTGGCGGCGGCGTCAATCACTTCCCAGATGTCGATGCCCATGCGCAAGCTCAGTTGCTTCAGTTCATTCACCAGGGCGATATTCACGCAGCGGAAAATATTTTCGAGCAGCTTGGCCATTTCGGCCGCGCGCGTTGAACTGACCGGCACCACGCGCGAGACAACCTGCGTGTAAATCGCCGCTGCCGCGCGTCCGCTTGGCGGATTGATGCCGCCTACGACCTTGGGAATTTGCGCCAGCCCGAATTGCTTATTGCCGGGATCTTCGCGCTCGGGCGAAAACGCCAGAAAGAAATCCGTTGCAATGTTTTCCGCTTCGGGGCCATGGGCAATTGGACAGCGCATACCGTTCTTTTCCAAAATCGGCAGAACGAGTTCTTCGGTCGTGCCCGGATAGGTGGTGGATTCCAGCACCACCAGCTGACTTTTCTGCAGATAGGGTGCGATGGATTCCGCTGTAATCCGCACGAAGGAAAGATCCGGCTCGCGGCGTTCATCCAAAGGCGTCGGGACACAGATAATAATTGCGTCCATTTCCGCCAGTTTGGAGAAATCGGTTGTGGCCGCGAAATGCTTTGAGGCCACGTGCTGCCGAATTTTGGTGACGGGAATATGTTCGATATAAGTCTCGCCGCGATTTAGTTTCTCGATTTTCGCCGTGTCCACGTCGAAGCCGGTCACGCGGTGTCCTGCTTCGGCGAACCTCAGGCCCAGCGGAAGTCCCACGTAACCGAGTCCGATGATCCCTACCTTGAGTTGTGCGCCTTTGAAGTATTCTGGTTTGCGTTCGATCGGCATCGTTTCTATTCAACCTCGGCTGAACTGCTCACTCATACTGAGTCGTATTCGAAAAATCAGTGTGCCATTTTGAAAGATGTTTGAATATAGCAGGATTCCAGAGGGCGAGGAACCTTGCGAAGCTCAACGATGTGCGCAAGGCGCAACATTTCATATCGTGACGCCAACCATTAATCCTGGCGCGCTGTGTCCCCTTCCATTTCGGGATATCCCTGCGGGTGTGCCTGTTTCCATTTCCAGGCGGTCGACAGAATCGCATCAAGCGTTGAATAGCGCGGTTCCCAGCCAAGCGTGCGGCGCAGCTTTGAGGCATCCGCCACCAGAACCGCCGGATCGCCCGGCCGCCGAGCAGCTTCAATTGCCGGAATCGGCTGGCCTGTAACGCGCCGAGCGGTTTCGACGACCTCGCGGATGGAGTAACCGCGGCTGTTGCCCACATTGAACGCTTCGCCGGAAACGCGGTCAATTTCTGTTACGGCGCTAACGTGGGCGTCAGCAATATCCAGAACATGCACGTAATCCCGGACGCAGGTGCCGTCCGGAGTGGCGTAATCAGTTCCGCGAATTTCAAACTTCGCAATTTGTCCGGCGGCAGCTTCCAATATTTTCGGAATTATATGAGTTTCGGTGCGGTGCGCTTCTCCACGTTCCTGCGAGGCGCCCGCGGCATTGAAGTAGCGGAAGGACACATGCTTCAACCCGGCATAGCGCGCGTAATCGGCGAGCACAGTTTCAAACAGCCATTTCGTTTGGCCGTAAGGATTAATGGGAGCTTTCCGATGATCTTCCGGTATGGGCACTTGCTCTGGTTCGCCGTACACCGCGGCGGTTGAGGAAAAAACAATTTTCTTTACGTTGTGCCGAATCATCGCATCCAGCAGATTGATTCCGCCGGCGAGGTTGGCGCGATAAAACGTGCTTGGCTCGCGGACGGATTTCTCCACCAGCGCTTCTGCCGCGAAGTGCATCACCGCTTGGATTTCAGATGTGCTGAAAATTTTATCCAGATGATCGGTATCGAATAAATCGCACTTTTGGAAATCGCACCCTGCGGGCACGGCGGCCCGGTGCCCCTCGCGCAGATTGTCCAGGGCGATCACTCGATGGCCCTTCGCTATCAGGACTTCGGCGCAGACGCTGCCTACGTATCCGGCAGCTCCGGTAACCAGAACGTTCATCCAAATCTCCTCAAGGCGATTCTATGGCTTGCGGCTAATTCGCTCGAAAGGCTAGCAGTTTATCAATGGATTGTCAGCCTGCGGGAGCTATGCGGGAATTGCTGATTTTTGCTGATAGCACAGCAGGATTAAGTCAGCACGGCGGCGCACTCCGAACTTATTCAGCAATTTGGAGACGTGAAACTTCACCGTGCGTTCGGAAATATTCAGTTTGGACGCGATCTCTTTGTTGGAAACATTTTCGAGAAGCGAATCCAGCACTTCCCGTTCGCGCCGGCTCAACTGTGTTTGATTATCAGGCTTCAAGCGGCGCTTCTGTTGGTCCGTCAAAATCGAATCAACAAATGTAGAAAGAACATTTCGCGGCACCCAGAATCCTCCGCTGGCCACCAGCGGAAGCGCGCGTGGCAATTGCTCGACCGCTTCTGTGTAGGTCAGCAAACCCTTCGCTCCCAGGCGCAGCAAAGAATGGCTGGTAGCGTCGGTCAGTTTTTCGCATACGACGATTACGCGGCCGTCGGGATGCCGGTCCAGAATTCCGGTGATTAGCGAGCTTGTGTTGGGGCGAACCGCGTGCGCGTCCACTACAAAAATATCTGCTTCGGGAAGCGCCAGACCAGACAGATCCGTCGCTAGTGACTGCTCCATTTGTTTGGTGACCAAACGAATGCCCGGCCGGGTGAGGATTCGTTCGAACTCGCCCAGCACCAACGGGTGGGGTGAGAGCAAACAAACAGAAAGGCTCCGACTTTTGGCGGTAGTGGCCACTGTCAAATAGGCTAGCGGATTTATTTGTCCGGGGCAATAGAAGCGTCGAACGTTGTTCTTATGAAGTTAAGTACAAGGCCGGGCTCAGCAAATAGCTGGGAACAACAATCACACGAACGCCGGGAAGACGGAATTGCCTTCCCGGCAGCGACCGAAATAAGTTAAACGCGGGCTTTTTGACCTTCTGCGGAATAGCTCTGGTTGTAGTATCCGCCGTATCCCGCGCGGGCTTCGGCGCGGTTCAGCACCGCGCCCAGCAGCGGGCGATCATGAAACGCATCGCAGGCTTTTTGCGCAAGATCATACGGCGTGTTGCCGGCCCGCACCACCATCAGCACTCCGTCGGAAAATTTCCCGATAATGCTCGAATCCGAAACTGGAATCGTCGGTGGTGAATCGATCAAAATCCAGTCGAATACCGGCGACAACCGCTCGAGAAGTTGTTCAAACCTTCCGTTGGCAAGAAGTTCAGTCGGGTTGGCGATCGACTTGCCGCCGGGAATTAGAAAAAGATTTTCTTCCTTGCCCCGTTGCATCACCGAAAATTCGTCCAACTCTCCCAACAAATAGTCAGAAAGTCCCGGGCTTGATTCTGCGCCCAACGGAACGTGCAGTGCGGAAAGGCGAAGGTCAGCGTCAATAATTAAAGTGCGGCGTTCTCGCTGACGTACCAGCGACTGCGCGAGGTTGGAGGTCACAAATGTTTTACCTTCTCCCGGCAAAGCGCTCGTCACCAGCACGATTCGCAAGGGTTGAACGGCGCGCACCTGGTACAACCGCGTGCGCAGTGTCCGGAAAACTTCCTTACCCGCGTTGTCTTCGTCCGTGTTCGCGAAAAGCAATACGGAAGGATCAGGCTTCCAGCGGCGCTGCGGGCACCGGGCCAGCAGCATTTCGGCAGTGATGGGCCCGGCAGGTTGAGCAATAAGCTCCGCGGCGCCATTCTCTGGCGCTTCCAGAAGTGCCGCAGGGGCAAAGGACGACTGCGGCTCGGCTCCGTCCTGTGAATTCGTACCGCGAGCCGCTTGCTGCGCGGCGCGTTCCTCCTGTGCTTTCTTAAGGGCTTCGTGGATTCGGCTCATGGCTTCCTCTCTGTCGGCGTTTCGATTTCGGGATCCTGATGACCCAGGCGATCAATTAAATTTGCGAGATTCTGCAGCAGTGATTGCACCAGGGGCGCGGATTCACCGCTCTGTTTCAATGCCGCTGTCTGCGCTCCTGCGGATGGTCTGTCTTCCAGTTGGAATTCCCGCGCAACTTCTTCAACAGTTTCTCTTCGCACTGGTTTGTGCTGTTCGACGAAAGAATTGATGAGCGAATGCTCGCAGAGCAGATTGGTCACGCGCGGAATTCCACGCGCCAGCCGGTGCACCGCTTGGATCGCTTCCGGGGAAAAAATATTGTTGTCCGTCGCTCCGGCAATGCGCAGGCGTTCGTGAATGTAGCCGGCTGTTTCTTCCAGAGTCAGCGGCAACGTCTTGCTGCGCAGTGTTATGCGCTGGCGCAACTGACGCAGTTGCGGCTGCGCCAGCTTCACTTCAAGTTCCGGCTGGCCTGCCAGCACGATCTGCAAAAGTTTTTCCGTTGATGTTTCAAGATTCGTCAGCAACCGAATCTCTTCCAGCACCTGGTGCGAAAGATTCTGCGCCTCGTCGATGATCAACACCGCGGGCTCTCCGGCCTTGTATCGCTCCAACAACCACTGATTCAATCGCAGCAATACCTGACTCTTCAGCTTTGATTCGCAGGGAATTCCGAAGTCCGTCATCATAAAATCCAGCATCTGAGTGACGGAAAGTCTGGGATTGAAAATAAATGCCGCCTGCGCCCGCTGTGACGGCAGCCAATCCAGCAACCGGTTCAGCAGCGTTGTTTTCCCGGTGCCGACTTCCCCGGTAAGCAGGATGAATCCCTTCTTCGACTGAATGCCGTAGGTCAAACAGGCAAACGCCTCTTGCGTCTGCCTGGTGAGATACAGGTAGCGCGGGTCGGGATTGACGTTGAACGGGCTCTCTTTGAGCCCAAAGAACTCTTTGTACATTGTTCTTCGGCCTCAGCCCTTCGCCGGAAGTGAAGGCGTTTCACTGCGGGCCCGGAAAACCATGCGGGCCATCGCGCCTCGTTGTTTTTCCACCACCGGCACCATCGCGAGAATGGGAAGTTTCAGCAGCATCTCAACGTCGCTTTCGGTGCGCAGTGACTTATCGCGCAGTTCCAGCATCAGGGCCAGCGCCATTCCCATGAACAACCCGCCGGCAAGCCCACCGGCTGTAAA
>Ga0210410_10000414_pt1 | contig 49313 bp, 85 predicted proteins | sample IncBWC4MmetaG_FD_161058 | JGI IMG/M metagenome (GOLD analysis project Ga0210410, IMG submission 161058) | Forest soil microbial communities from Barre Woods Harvard Forest LTER site, Petersham, Massachusetts, United States - Inc-BW-C-4-M | ecosystem: Environmental > Terrestrial > Soil >...
GTGGGCTAGCCGGGAACGCTCTCGGTGGAATTGGTAAGGGTATAGGCGGTAAGCTTGGTGGGATGATAAACCCGCAGGATTCAAACGCATAGCATCTTCAAAAAGGAAATTATAAATGGCAGATCCTAAAACATTTCTTCCCGAGCCCGGTGCAGATCAGATGCAGGGAACGGATACCACTCCTGCACATGGTGTCACTCTTCCTAATGAAAATGCTCCAGTTGCGCAGGGTCCAGGTAGCCCGAGCGGTCCTATGCCAAGCACGGAAGTCACAGGTGCACCTCAGCCAACGCTTCCCGCTAATATTGCACAGGGCCAGACTCAGCCGATGCCAGTTCAAGGACAGCCACAGGCCGCTCCTCAGAAGCCATTATTAGAACAAGATCATCAGACGATGTTTCATACACTGTTCCAGGCACTTGCAGGTGGACCAAAGACTAGCTATAAAATCAACGCCAATACTGGCGAAATGGAAAAGACAGAGACGCCACTTGGCAAAGGCGGAATCTCAGCAGGAATCCTAGCTGGAGCAGTCACCGGGCTGTTCAAAGGTATGGGGCAAACAGGTCCGAATGCCGCAGGCAAAGCCGCACAGGCAGGATTTGAAGCTGGAACGGAACGCGCACAGACTCAGCAGAAGGTACAAAAAGAACAAGCTACGCAGGATTACGCTCGAAAACTGGCGGTCACCGATACTAATATGAAGATGTACGCGAACGCTATTAAGTTCGGCCAAGAAGGGCTCAAAGAAAACGAAGAATACGTAAAGGATCACGCTGCGCAGGTTGCGGAAGCTATGGCGCATCCCGACCAGATTCTCGGTTCCGGCATACCGCATAGCGACTTTGCTAAGTACAATGTCACGGATAACAATGCTATCCCTATGAGTGTAATTGAACGTACCGATCCTGGGACGGGACAACCTGTTCTGGGCAAGGGTGGCGAGAAGCAATATGACGTGCTTTATATGGTCATGAAGCCCAACGCTCCCGGTGTAATTGATCCTGAAACGGCTGCTTATGCGACAAAATTAGGTTTGCCAGGATTCGTGAATAGCAAGGGCGAGGCACTCAATCTCCCACAGAATGCAGCAGTAAAGCTACACACTTCTTTGGCGATACAATCGCAGCTACAGGCAGCGAAACAGACTACTAGGAATGTAAGCGATTATTTCAAGAAATTGAACACGAACGCAGTAAACCCTGAAGCACAGAAGTCGATTTTTGATATATACAATGGCAGCATTCCAGATCTAGCGAATGCCATAGCGAAGCGCGAAGGCTTCGGCGGTAAAGATACGAACAATCGGCCTAATAGGAACCACAATCCCGGAGACTTGAAGACCACGAATTCAGCACAGCCCCATGATGCTGACGGCTTCCGGATCTTTCCCTCGAATGAAGAAGGCCAAGCTGCGCTTGAAAATGACATTCTAGCTAAGCAAAACCGGAATCCTAATGCGACGCCTGCGCAATTTGTTGACATGTATCTAGGCAACGACGCGAAGGAAACGCCTGCTAAGCACCAAGAATACACGAATCATCTGTACAAAGAAGCAGGCATGGAAACCCCCGGTGCTCCTGCACCTGGACAAGAGAAGTTTAAGCCAGTTGACGTTGAAGCAGCGATTCGTGCAAGACCTTCGCTAATCAACGACATCCAAAAATGGCAGGCATACGGCAATAACGGACAGTCTTTGCCCAAGGCTTTCGAGGAATTCGCTAAGAAGGACCCGGATGCAGCAGGCAGAGTCGCACCACTTTACGGTGGGTATGAAGCACTGAAGGCAGCGGACGATCAAGAGAAGTATGCCACGGCAGGTGCTTTGGATAGGCAGCGTAAGGGTGACACAGCGGCAGTTAACAATCAGAAGAAGATTGACAATGCTAACGAAAAGAACATAGAGATGAATCAAACGGCGATGACACTTGCAGGACCTAATGCCATGCTTGGTGACTATGAAAAGCTGTTTGCAGCTCGTTCTGGTGACCGTCCGAAGTTGCTCCAAGCACTGCGTGATATCGACCCTGAATTTTCTGAAGAAGCCTATCGAAGAAAGGGCAACGTATCTAAGGAATTCGCCAGCACAGAGAAGGCAAATAGTGCGGGCTCCCAGATACGTTCCTTGAATACGTTTGCTTCGCACGTACAGGATGCGTTGGAAGCCGAACAGGCATTCAAGAACTCTCCTAGCAACATCAGTGAATTGTTCAATAAAAAGGGCATAAACTGGTGGAAGAAGAACATGTCCAATGATCCTAATTTCGCCAAGCTACAGGCCGCACTTCAGCCAGTTTCAGATGAATATAGCAACCTGCTAAAATCAGGACATGCAATGACTCAGGCTGAGCAAGAACAATTGCATGAAATGCTTAACGATGCAACGACACCAGCACGTGCCATTGCAATTATGCACGCTATGGTTCCTACAGTTGCAGGTAGAGCTGGAGCCATTGACCAACAGTGGATGACAGCATTTAAGGGTGCTCACTATCCAAATCTAATCGCACCTGAGAATGTACAAGCATTCGCCAGTGTAACCGATCCTAGACTACGTAGAATGATTTCCCCTATGCAATCTGGTGGAACCTTTGAAGGCCGCGCAGATGGTACAGCAGGTCCAGGCGGTTTGGGCAAGTCAGTCGGTGAGTCTCTTGGATGGACGCCTTCGCAGGCACCACAACAGCAGGCTCAGGCAAAACAAGCGGCACCAAAAGTAGCAGAAGCACCCGCTGGAGCATCACAAGAAGTAATAGTCAATGGTAAGCTGGCAGGGCACATTGTTAACAATACCTATCAGCCTCTGGGTCAGGGAGGGCAGTAATGGCAGATCCGCAGATACCTGGATTACCCGAGGGTGCTTCACTAGCGCCTATGGGCACAGCCGCGCAATCCGCGCAACCGCAGGCAGCGCCCATTCCTGGGTTACCTGAAGGAGCTACATTAGCTCCTATGGGAACTGCCGCAGGCGCACAACCTAATGATGCGCAGGCAAGGTCACGGGCTTACTTAGAAGCGCAAAGACAAACCGCTGTAGATTCCCATGATATGGGAGCAGCGCCGCCATCACTGATGACACAGGCGAGACAGAAACTTGGGGACTTTGAAGAGGGCGCAAGAGGCGTTGCCCAAGGTGCAGTTCAGAGCATTTCACAAGCTGGCTTAACTGCGGCTCAATTGGCAAGCAAAGTTCCTGGTGTTCATGGAATTATGCAGCATATTCCTGGACTCAGTGACGAAAGTCTCAAGGCTGTCGATGAATCCAAGGCACTTTCACCTACTAATAACTTCCAAAGGGTAGGATATGGTGGTGCAGAGTTGGCCACATGGCTAATGGGTGAAGGGGGAGTTAAATCGGCAGGGGGAGCAGTATCCGAAGGACTTGCTAACAGCTCTAAAGTAATGAAGGTAGTTGAGAAGATGCCCAAAGTGCAACAAGCATTGCAATATGGCGCGAATCTCATGGAAGATGCGGCGAAGTTAGGTCCAGCAGAGAAAGCATTCGTTCAAGCACACCCGTGGCTTGCTAGGTTCGTTCCTGTAGGTGCTGAAGCAGCCGCAGCCGGGACTACATCAGCAGTGAAAAAAGGTGCTGAGACAATGGCAGAGCACCAAGCAACTCCTGGGGAAGAAGGCACCGTAGCCGAATTAGGCAAAAGTGCAGCAGCCGGAACCAAAGCTGGAGCAGTCGAAGGTGTAAAAACCGGACTATTGACAGCAGGTATCGGTGGAACGATTGCAGGCGCTGGCGGAATGCTGAGCAAGATTACAGGTGGTGTAGAGAACGTCGGGAAAGCTGCAAGGACTGCCGCTGAAACCGTTCAGGGTGCTACTAAAGCTGCTGAAACGGCACCAGAGAGTCAATCCATCGCAGATATGCTTAAATCGCATCTTGAAGGTGCGAATAAGCAGTTACATACTGACTTCGAGAGTAAGATACAAAAAGTGGCAGCAGACGTACCGGATACGGTTCCTTTGCATGAAACTCCGTTAGTTCAGACCGCCAAAGATCTTTTGGAAGCTGAAAAGCCGGTTAACAAAGGCGCATTGGAGCAATCTGGTGGAGCACTCGAACCCTTGTCCGAGAAGGCTAAGAACCTACTGAAGCCTCTATCTAGGATCGCAGATGCAGCAGAGAAAGATCCTGAAGCGGCAACAGAACAAGTCGGTGTCAGTGAATTGATTGGCTATAGACAGAAAGTCAGAGCCGCTTCGGCGAAATTAGACTGGAATGCTCCCGAGAAGCCTATCTATCAGAAAGTCATGGACAGTATCGACGATACGATTCAGGATATGGCTGATAAATCGGGAAATCCTCAGGCAGCGGAAGATTATAAGGCGGCACGGGCTGCTTATAAAGACCAAGTCAAAAACTTCCAGAATACAGATGTAAAAGCGTTCATGGCCGGTGAAAAGGGCGGGCCTTCACAGATCTCGGACATCGTAGGAAGACTTAACCGTGGTGAGACAGCGGCTAGTGATCTTCGGGCATTGCGCGCAACAGTCGGCGATGACGCCATGAATAAGGTATCAGATAAGATACTCCAGCGTACAATGGCAGACGCACAGACCAATGGGACGTTCGATCCTGCTAAGTTTCTGAAGACCGTTGAAAAATGGCCGACAGCGAGCAAAGCAGAGCTGTTCAAAGATGCTCCTGTGAATCTGAAGCAAATTGGACTTAGACTTGAAGCTGCTCCCAAAGACATGAAGAGTCCTTTAGCGACTTTAAATTTGACAAATACGGCTGGAGAAAACGTAGGTTCATTCCAAACTACTACACCTGAGTTTGATCCGAAGGGCGTACAGATAAAAGGTGCAGTTCTAACTGATGAACTAAAGGGCAAAGGAATCGGCAAATCGGTATATGAGCAGCTTATACAGCAGGCCAAGGCTGAAGGTAAAACTGCCCTTTATAGTGATTCTTCCGTAGAACCTGAAGCACAACATGTCTGGGAGTCTTTGGCCAAGCGGTATAATGTGACCAAAGTGAACACTCCAGATGGCATGGTGAGTAAGCTAGACTTAGCTACTCCTCGCAACACTCCTTTAGAGCGTATTATGTCTGACACTAAAAATGCCAGAACAATGCAAATATTGACCAAAGCCGGACTGATTACTACTGGTGGTGCGGTCGGTTTGGGCAGTGGAGCAGCTCTCGGTCTACTAGCTCCCATGATAGAAGTTGCCGCAGCCGGTGCAGGTGCAGGCGGCGGTATCGTGGGTGCAGCTAAACTCATGGATTACGTGGCCAATAACCCCAAGACTTGGAATATGCTCAAGAATGTGGGCCAAGCGGTCGAAACGACAGGACGAGTCGCCGGTAAGGCAGTGAATGCTGTCTCTAAGGTTGCTCCTAAGGTTGTGGGAGCCGAAAGCGGAACCCGAACCAAACAGAACATGATGAGCGATTTGGCCAGTAGCATGGGCGGAACCGAATAACGTTGACAAACGAGACAGGCAGAGGTAATATAGAAATATGATCTTTGCCTGGACTCACATACCGAACTTGTCAGTGTCCAGTCATCAGAAGTCCACGATTCGTAGCTCGTTTGCGACTTCACACAGCAACTACTGTTTTATCTCGTTATCGAGTAAGTTCTGGCAGTCATTCGGAGGTGGTTTATCGTAAGATCTGAGGATTTCATTGCTTCAGTATTGGCACTAACCGCATGGCGCTACACGAAGCCATATGGAGGCTATATGGCCGGGTTTATGGTCATGTCCTGCATCTGTAATCGTGAGAAGGCTGGAATGGGCACGTTACTTGAGTGCCTTGAGCAGATGCCTAAGTTCAGTGCCACATTAGAACAGCCAAATCAGAATGCCTTCCCTGAAACGTGGGACCCCTCTTTTGTAAGAATGCTCCAGGAAGCCCCCTCAATCCGTGACGGCACAGCATTGGATATGTCCAAGAATGGGCTGTACTTTTGTGACATCCAAGGCATAACTAACCCTTGGTTCCAGGAGAACGTAATGGACAAAAAGGTCATGCCTAGCGCCACTCTTAATAGTCTTTACGTGTATAGATAATGTGTTATAATAGAAGAATAGGATAAACTTTTATGGCAATGAAGTGTTACAAATAGGCTCAGTGTCTCCCGCCATGATGATAACAATATACGAAGAAGCCAAGTTATGGGTTTTCGTGTGTGGCTCAGCATGGTCTGTATTCAAGGCATTTTCTTGGATATTAAAGATCAGGACGCAAGACTTCAAACAGGTCCACGCAAACCTTGCAGAAATCAAAGAAAGCGTACATAATCAGACAACTGCTCTTAGAACAGACATTGAGAAGCAGACTTACGCAATCGTAAGTGAATTAAAAGAGTTACGGGCAGACCTTAGAGTTCTTCGGCCAATGGCTGTCGAGCCACGAATGAGATTAGCTAAGGCCGCAAGACAAAAAGCCAAGAAATAGTCAATGGATTTTGAGGAGTGCCAGTGATTAAAAAGCAAATCATCGAAGACATGAAGCGTGTTATGCAGGAACAAGGCCGGATCTCTAGAGCTATTTATCGAGAGCATGGTATGTACTCGGAACGTGCGTACCTTGCCCAATTCGGAAGTTGGTCCAGGCTGTTGAGAGCTTCAGGGCTGACGAACGCTCCTGCCGTAGTGGCTGCTGTATCTGAAGTTAAGATGCACTTGATGCTTGCTGACATTCACTACCCCGAGCACGATGCCGCTGCATTGAAGGCTATCGTGACGTTTATTGAAGCGCATAAAGACCAGATCGCTAGTGTCACTCTGATGGGTGACGCACTGGATTGCGCGGATCTTTCGAGACATACCAAGGGTAAGCCTAGACTTCGACTTGAAGGGGGCTACAAGAAGGCCCTGGACGGCTTTACACGTGACGTTCTGACTCCTATCGAACAGTCCGTTAAGCCTGGAACGTTACTGGATTACATAGCTGGAAACCATGAAGATTGGGTTGAATCCGACCTGTTGGATGAGATGCCTGAATTGGACGGTATTGTGAATATCGCTACGGCGCTTGATCTAGCGGCTCGTGGGTGGACCTGGACACCTTGCGGTGGTCATATTGAACGTGCGGGCTTTGTGCTGCTTCACGGCGATCAAATAGGTTCTGGTATCAGCGTAGCAAAAAAATTAGTAGACAGTGTTAATGAGAACTGCGTCATGGGACACGTGCATAGGTTTACTGTGTACACCAAGACCGCACTGGTGACCGAGCGGAAGAAACAGATTGGCGTGACTTTACCTTGCCTTTGTACCGTGGCACCTGGATATGCAAAGGGACAGCCCAATGCGTTCGTAGTAGGATTCGGATTACTTGAGGAATTCGGACCTAAACTAGTCAATTTTTATGCACCAATAATTTTAGAAGGTAAATTCGCATTTGGAGGAAAAGTGTATGGCGCGTGATGGTGGAATGTTCGAGGGTATTAGACAGGCATTGTGTCATTGTGGAACTGGAAGATGCACGCACGGAACGCTGATCGCAGCGGCTCCAGTAGTAACTATTGAGGACTTGCAGAATGAAATTGCGATCTTAAAAGCAATGTTGGCGGCGAGTAAATGAAGGTAATCGGCCTTGGCCATCGCGCCCAAAACGGTAAAGATCAAATGTGTCAGATGCTTATATCTGAATGTGGTAAGAAGTACCAGATTATGCGCTTTGCCTTCGCGGACGCGCTTAAGAGGGAAGTCAATGCTATGCTAGAGCGTGCTGGAGGCGTGGATGCCTTCTTTGCACGTAAGGATCTACTGCCTTGGGTCGTCAGAGAAGAAAATCCTGATATGAAAGACCCGCTTTGCCCGCTAGGCAAGTTCCGTACGCTACTCCAATACGTCGGGGTTCTGCGGCGTGAATCTGACCCTGACTATTGGGTCAACCAGACTATAAAAGACATCAATAAGCACCAACCCGACCTAGCTATTATTACCGACATGAGGTTTCAAAATGAGGTAAAGATGGTTAAGCAACTAGGTGGGTACACGTGCCGTGTGCGACGTACCGGATACGTTTCCAATGTGCCCTTGCACATCTCCGAAACCTGCTTAGATAGCATGACGGATTGGGACTACCAGATAGATGCTGCCGACCTAGGCCAGCTAAAAGAACAAGCGTTAAGAGTATTCGACAATATCATAAAACTATAAGGAACAATCATGCCTAAAGCCATTGCAACAGAAGCCGAAAAGGTAGCTCTTAACAAGTCCCGCGCTGCCGCTGCCTCATCTATGCCTACCTCTACTCCTCAGGAAGTATCAGATCGCGCTAAGTTCGTCGCTCGTCAGGGTTCCGATGAAGCCGCTGCTGGTGGTAAGATGAAGTCAGAAGACGCTCAACACCTTTCAAATAACGCAGAGAACGTTCAGGCTCTCGGTTCCAGTGGATTGCCTGCTGTTAGCGGACCCCACACCTACAAAAAGGGCGGAAGAATCGCTGCTGATGGCGTGATTATGGCCCACAAAGACGAAGAAGTGCTGCCTAAGAAGGAAGCCGATGACTATCGTGCATTCCGTGGCAATGCTATGTCCGATGCTCTTGGAGCTTTGGGCGGCACTGTTGGCAAGACTATGGGTAGCAAAGAGCCTGTAGAGAAAAAGGAGCTTCACATTCGCAAAGGACAGTCCGGTGGATTTATTGTTAAGCACGTTTCTGCTGACAACATGAATGCTCCTGAAGAGCACGTGGCCGCTGATAAGGATGCCCTTCATAAACACATTGACGAGCACATGAATGAGGAAGACAATGGATAACAACTCCTGCTTAGAATGTGTAGAGTGTAAAGGCGCTATTTCCAAAGACACAGGGCGTTGCTCAAAGTGTGACGGCCATGATACGCGTGAAAAGATTGAGTATATGTCAGAACATGACACCCGTAGAAGTCGCCTAGATAACAAAGAATATGAAATCAATATGCCGCCTGCAAGTGGTAAGGTTCCGAAGAACCCCTTTGCTAGTATGGCCCAGGCGGGGTTTCTCCATGCTCACCCAGAGAAGGTTGGGGGAGCTAAGAAGCTCAAGGAGTGGGATGCTGCCACTAATTTCAGTAAATTGCCCAAGAAAGTGAAAGGCAAATAAAACAATGTTCAAACCCGCTCTCCTGCTGCTGGCTCTCCTTACGGGGAGCCTTTTTGCTTGTGCGCTAACTGCGGTACAAACGGCGCATCTAACGACCCACGGAACCACCTCCACAACCGTATTTGGTACGTTCGGATGTTCGGCTACAGCGATAGGGCCACACGCCCTGTTGACAGCATCACATTGTGAAGCGCCTGTGAGCGTGATTACAGTAGATGACGTAGAGTACACGATAGTAGGAACACCTATGCGCGATGGGTTTGATCACACGATCTATATCCTATCAGGCGCTGAGTTCGCACATTATGCGAGTTTTAGTACAGAGGATATAGCAGTTGCAGATGATCTATTCATTTTCGGCAATCCAGCTAACCTAGAAGACATCTTTAGACGTGGCTATGTATGCGTTGTAAGCAAGTCAGGGTATCTAGTGGATATGAATGGGTTCTTCGGAGATAGTGGGGCAGCTTTGTTCAATACTAAAGGCCAAATCGTAGGAATTGTGAGTGCATTGACTCAGAAGGTACATGAGAACGCGACTATGAAACTCATGATCGCTTATAAGTTAGCCTTCACAGCCGCACAGATTAAAACAGCATTGGAGAGCAAATGATAGATATTCTATTGATTGGCGTGACCGTAGGCGTGACTGCTGGTCTGTTTATGGGAAAGCTCGAACAGCTTATATTCAAATATACCGCCACTGAGATGCAGAAGTTTGCTCGTCTGGAAAAGACGTTTAAGGCCGCTCAGAGCGCCTATACCAAATCCCTGCTGGCCAAGATTTACACCAAAGGATCTAAATGAATTTTCTAAATATCATTAAAAAAGCAGCACCATTCCTAGGAACAGCCGTATCCTTGGCCGTCCCGGGACCGCTAGGAGCTATGGCATCCAGTCTATTGACGAAGGCACTTGGACTTCCTGCCGATGCAGCTCATGAAGACATTGCGACTGCAATTGTAGGTATGACACCTGAGCAAGCCGTTGCATTGAAGACTGCTGAAGAGACTTTTGCTATGCAGATGAAGCAAATAGACATTGCATCAATCGAAGCGTTAGCTAAGATGTCCTTTGACGACCGCGCAGGTGCCAGGACCATGTATGAGAACGTCAAGGGTTACACGGAGCCTGTACTGGCTTACACAGCCGTTGGTGGGTTCTTGACAGTGGTAATCCTCATGATGACTTTGCAGAACATTCCCGCATCAGCACATGATGCTCTGATGATTCTCCTCGGTGCGCTAAGTGCAACATTTAAAGACGTTTATGGGTTCTTTTTCGGTTCGAGTGCTGGATCTGAAGCTAAGAATCAACTACTAGCGGACAAGAAATAATGAACATATTCACAATGTACCCTATCTGGACCTGCATACTTTGGTGGTCCATAATCGCGCTTGCTGTAGCCATAGAGATTCTAGGGTTGTTTCGCTGGCATGGAGCAATTCCTTTGACATGGGTCATCAGGGACACCCTTCCTACATGGCTCCGTTGGACCATTATGGGCTTCTTGTTATACCACTTTGGAGTGCTAACCAATTCCACTCAGCCACTGAAATAGAGAGGACACAATGGACCCTTGTTTCTATATTGGCATTTATAAAGACCAACTATTGGCGCGTAAGGCTATCACTAGCGTGCGCACCTTCTACCCTGAAGCGCCCATTATCAGCATATCAGATGGGATTGAAGACAAGACGTATGAGTCATTTTGCCTTGATCACTCAGTGAGGTATTGGCAGGGAGAGCGACTGAAGCTGCCGCAGTTTGCTGGTCAGTGGACAGAGCGATGGTTCAAAACTTGTGCCGAGAACTCAGATTCAGATGTTTTCATCAAGATTGATCCTGATACTAGATGTTTTAGAAGGGCCAGTCTTTTGGACACCGATGTGTTTGGAAGGGTCATAGGACTGCCTAATTATCAAGTGTTCGGTCCAGCTTTCGGCATTAAGAGAGCTGCCGCCGTTAGAATTGTAGATTCAGGTCTTTTACGGGACTTCGAATATACAGCAGGAAGGTTCACATACACGAGATTCTTGGGAAAATCGTTGCGTCAAAATGAAACCCAAGACCTACAAGCTGTGTCCTCTCAGGACAAAATATTAGGAGACATTATCCTTAAGTTAAAGCTTACTGTGGGAGTCTGGAAAGAAGTGTCATTAAGAAGCTACCCGATGCCCCCCGTTCTAGACCAAGATTTAGCGTTTGTACACCCAGTCGGTTAGAAAGGGACAATGCCTACTATATCTGTAACCCAAAATTACCAGGACTTGGCAGGAAATCCATTGTCTAATGGCTTCTTGTTAATAAGACTACTGTCCGATGCCCAAAGCCCCGCAGGCCAGATTTGTAGTAGCACTGTACAACGTTTCACCCTGGATAGCGGAGGGAATACTACAGGGCTCCACCTGTGGCCGAATGCGTCGTTGAACACAGGGTCTGGCACTAATCTGTATCATTTTAGTGCATTTACGAGTCTTGGACAACTTGTTTGGCAAGGCACAATGACCATAGCTTCATCGTTGGTACTGGTTTCCATAGCAGTAACTCCTGCTAATGACACCATAGACTTAGTAACTATCTTGCAATACATTGCAACAGGTACATATTCAGACTCTAGTACACAGGACTTAACTCTATTAGTTACATGGAGTGGCTCTAATTTGTCCGGCATAGCTACGCTCTCTTCAACAGGACTGCTAACTCCCGTGGACGGTAACGAAAGTGGTGGACCACTAGTAACTATCACGGCCACACTTGGAAGTATATCTGGATCTACTGGTTTAGTCATTGATGATGGAAGCAGTTAAAAACGTAAAGACCCGTCCATAGTTGCCTAATCGGCCTCTGTGGGCGGGCTTTTTGTCATTTGTGGCTAACATTTCTGACATGTCAATTTGGAATGTCAGATTCGGAGTCATCCTCCTTGATGAGCATCTTAATAAAAGGACAGATATAAATCAGGGCCAATATGGCCCCGAATGCAATGATTAAGGTTGAGTTGTCCATTTAGGATGCTAAGCGGATGAGCCATCCTTTCAAGAATTTACTGTCACTTGGCGTCTTAGCAACAATCTTACGATACCGAGCCTCAGCCAGTCCCTTAAGGATCGCCAGGAGGGAGACAGCGTTCAGCATGTTGATCGTACGAATGGTCACTGGACCAATCTTTCCGTCAACCTTGACCGTTAGGCCAGTGGAGCACACAGCTTCCTGGAGCATCTTACCAATCGTCTCGGTTCCGCAATTGACCGCTAGGTCGAAGACCTTAGATGCCAACGCGTCATCGTTGATCTGTCCACAGTTCAGTGCATTCCAAAAGTCCCGTTCATAGATCTCTCCAGCGGTTTCCTTGGTCAGTGCCTTGATGTTTACATTAGGATAGGAACGCTTCGAGATGCCGAAGTTGGTTTCACCGCCGCTGTCCGAAGGGTCGTTCACATAACCACCTTCGTGGATCAAAGTCTTTGCAAGTGCTGTTTCAAAATTAGCCATTAGTTCTCCTTATGTTTATAGAATACCTTATGGCGTCCTATTTGTCAATAGAAAAAGGGCCAGAGATATGAATCTCCAGCCCCTTAGTGGTTAGTTGACTACGAATGTACTGTCAGGACTGGTAGTGGTGTTACCTTTAGCGTCCGTTGACACGATCCTAAAGTGATAAGTTCCAGGATATTCAACGAGATTCCAATTGGTATAGTAAGAAAGTGGTGTATTCCAACCATATGCTGTAGTTGGGCCAGATTCGATGTGATTGGTACACTGTACGCTGGTAGTCCAGGCTATATGGACGTTTGTAGTGTTACTGCCCAATGGCGTATTGGCTGTGGTTATGTTAGAGATCACTGGTCCGACTGGTGGCATGGTTATTTGCCAGACGTGAACACCGGCGTGGACAGATTCGTCGCCGCTGACGCAGTAGATGTTGCCGTCAGTATAGGCTGCGCAATCCATGTTGAAGTAATTACCTGCGTATCCTGCCGTAGCTCCACCAGGATTCGCGGCAGCTCCGAACTGGATGAGGAATTTGCCCGTATGATCGTAAAGCACGGTTTGGTTCGAGAAGTTTGCATATTGTCCATTGTAATTCCATCCGTAGACCCCGAGCGAAGGTATTGCAATTGCGTTGTTGCCGTTCAACCCTCCAAAAGCATTTGCCTGAGGGTAATCTCCTTTGCCGTCTGGCGTGGGCTGTGAAGCAACGGGAGCCGCAAGCCAAGAATAGGCCGATGCACCTGCTGGTGCAACTCCAAAGTGAAACCCAGTGTCTGTCGAGCCTGACTGCGCATCGAAGAAGATGAATTGACTTAGGATCGGATCAAATTGCAATCCATAGGTAGCGAACTGTATCCCTGGATCGTGAGTCTTAACTGCCGGAAGGGTTGTTGCTAGGGTTGATGTACCCCAGGTTGGAATACCAGAGATGCAGCCTTGGAATGGCAGTATCGATGCTGTCTGTACGCCATTTGCTGGACCTGCAAGCACGGTTAGATTACCGTTGTTGTCTGGTTGAAACCTTGCTGCTGGATTATTGCCGCCTGCGGGAATCAAGAACTTCGCGTCAGTGCCATCGGTCGAAAGATAAGCGACTGCCCAACGACCAACGCCTGCGCTTCCATTACCACCGTACACGAACGAGTATGCCCCTGGAGTGCATCCAGCTAGATCGCGAACGTATAGCATCTGCGAGTAAACGATATTTTGATACTGTCCAGCTTTACTACTGTACAGGTAATCGAATGCAGGACCGGACGCCCAGTTATTCACGAGTGACCAACCAGTTCCTGGAGCTAATCCAGCGAAGTTATACTTCCATTCTAGGAAGTTATAGCCGAAGATCCGAGAAGGTGATTGCGGGTCTATGGCCGCATGTTGATTGTCACCTACCATGGAAATCTGCTCCAAGTAGGTTCCATCGCCAGCGTAATGCAGGATGCGGACATTGCCACCATCTCCGACCCAGAACGTTCCATCTGTCTGAGCAGCTAGGAAAGCCCGAGGAAAGGTAAAGGCGTTCCTAATCGCCGAAAGGAACATGAACTTATTAGGCGTAACGGCAGGACCGTTTGAACGGTAACCACCAGGAAGGCCCAGAGTAAGCACTTTTGTTCCTGTAGGAGTAAAGCCAAATACTTGTTGAGACATTCCACCATCGGCCACTAGAATGTTACCATTCGGTAGTGTCGCAACTGATAGCGGTGCAGTTAATGAAAGAGTAACTCCAGCTACGGGAGCAGAAGGTAGTCCGGTAAACTGCTGGACCACGGTTCCTGTGACTACCCAAAGGTTACCAGTAGCATCAAATGCCGATTGTCCAGGGGCGTTGACCACAATTGTTCCAAGTAAGCTTCCAGTGACCTTATCAAATAATGAGATATTGTTGAGTCCAGCATGTGAAACGGCTAGTAAGTTACCATTGAGTTGGACCGCTATGCCAGTAGCCTTGTTAGTCTTCTGTGCGGTGGGAGTCCAGTCGATGACTCTCAGGTATGTACGATCCGTAGGTGTAGGATTGACTGTCAGACCATTGGTAAATCCGAGCTGCGTACAATCGGTTCTGAAAGCTTCTACAAATGAATAAGGTGTAGCATTATTATCGTCTGTATCGCCGGTTTGTGCCATGTAGATTGTGTTGCCGTCAGTGGCTACGTGTTCAAAACGAGTCTGAAAGTCGGGAACGGTGCAAGGTGAAGGAGTTTGTGGTTGACTGATCAAGAATGCAGCAGATCCGGGTAAGCCTTCGTTGTAGCCATATGTAACATAGCAAGCAGCAGATGAGCAAGACATCTCGTGGAAGTCAAAGCCCTTCCAGATGTGTCCTTGATTGGTAAACGAGCTAGAGCTGTTACCAATGACTCCGAGCCATTGGGCAGTGGGGTTTGTTTGAGCAACCGTAAGTTGCACCATTAAAACTAGCAATGGTAACAAAAGCAACGATCTCTTCATTCTTTCTCTCCTTTAAATAGGGAACACCAAGACGTTTCCGTCACGTTCCACTGGTTTACTCAATTTGGTGAAGTTCTTTGCACGAGTGCAGATCTTTTTAATGCAATTGGCGTGTGCACGCTGGAATTGCTGTGTTTCGGCCTGCCAAAAGAGCTTCTGTGGTTCCTTAGGCGTGACACTAGCCAAGCATATCCGGCAAGTGTCTATGATGTTCACGAACATGCTTGTCATTAAGACTCCTTCTCTCCATTTATTGATTCTACACCAGCATTGTGTGCTGCGTCAAGCTCTCTCATGAAAGCATACTTCTTTGAGTTATACTCAGTCAGGCTATCCATATGCCGTTGCAGCATTTCTATGCCCGAAGTAAGCAGGTCCGCTCGGTTCTTATCCAACTCACCGTGAATGCCCTGTTCCTGCATGATTGCTAAACCGTCTTGCCACAGGTCCAACAGTTGTGAATAATGGCTCCAGCGCGTTCCCACGTCCTCTAAGGAGTGCCTTTCTATGGTCATGCTATCACGTCCACGGCTATGAATGTATAACTATATTCATTATTGCACGGATAGGAGGATAGGTAGTATTCATCCCACCAATGACGGCCTTCACGGAATACATATAAAGTGGCTTCGTAGTCTATTTCAGTTACAGTAGCAACTGAGTAATAGCTAACATTCTTGAGCCTTACTATGGACCCATCATTTTTTGTCAATTCAAGCGTCATTTAGCAGCCCCCGTCCAGGACTTGCTCCTGAGCGCGTTGATCGGAGTAATTGGTTTCGCAGTAAATCTCGATACTGGCAGGTCTAACTCCAATAGAATCACACCAGCGGCAATAATCATCATAAATCTCGGTAATAAGTTTCATTAGGACTCCTTAACCAACTTGATTGTGTGATACGACGTTCGTCGTTCGGGTGAGTTCGTTGTTGGCCAGGGGAAGAACCAAAGGGGAGCCAGTAGCGATAACGGGCATTTCAGGCATCGGCCACTTGACCTGAGCCATATCGTTCCTAAACCAAAGTTTCTTAGTGGTATCCAAGGTGAATGAAATCTTGTTTTGTACGGTGACGATAGTAATCATTTAGACTCCTTTGTCCGGTAGATAGGTAGAAATTCGGTGCCGAATCTGGTCTGGACTCGTTCCCAAGTGACAAAGACTTCAGGCGCTTGTTCGCCGTAAGTAGACATAAGGCCAGATTCTGACTTCAGGTAATCCTTAGCAAAGGGGAAGGATAGTTGTTCAGGTTGATCGTCGAAGTTGCTCATAGTATGATTCCCATTCCTTTAGCGCGTATCCTGTCTTCATCGGTGAACATACTTTGGGCCTGTTCGTCAGTAAACGTATTATATACGGCAGTTTCAGTAGGTGTAGGCTGTTCTACGACTGCATATTTTTGGTCGATTGCTGCGAGTTCTTTGCGCAGATCTTCTTGGATTTTCTGGGTTTCTACCCAGTTCTCTAAGACTTTTTGCGTTTCAGCCCAAACATTCGCAGGTAGGGTAATAGTAACGAGTTCTTCTTTGTTATCCATATTTAGATAGTATCCTTATCTTCCCCAGAAGTCAAGTCTATAGTGAAAGTAAGATCATAACGCTGCCCTATAGCCAGCTTGCCACCGTAGCGTTGTCCAACAGGAAGGACATCCATGGAATTCACACCAATATCGAAGCGATTGCCGCTAATTTCTGTGACCTCGAAGATGCCGAACTTTCCATTGCAGGATACTTGTTTAACTATTGCTTTCATTGTACAGCCTGCCTCATTCTTTCAATAAGTTCATCAACTGTCTTGCCTGTGGCTACCCAGGTTGAGCCCGTCACTCGCACGTGATGGTACTCATAGCTAGAGCCTGCCCACACACCTATGTGTGCGTAAGAAAGTCCTAGTTCAGGCCAAAGCTTTCTCGCTGCCTTTGAGACATCTTCTATGAGACTTAAAACTTCAATTGCTGTCATTTAGACCTCTGTGCTTCTAGTTGGTAGTAGCGTTCAAGAAATTTCCGCTCAGCCTTGGCCGGTCCCCACGGTTTGATGACCTTCTTAAGTAGCTTAAAATCCCCTGCACCGATCAAGCGACGCTCACTCTTAGGCTTCAAGTCGCGCATCTCGGTCAAGACTACCCTATTATCCGCGATTTTCACGGAGATTGGCCAAGGGAACTTCAACCCAAACCGCTCCGCTACTACCTTTTCCGTGCGTGTCTCTGCCTTTTTGTACACTGGACCGATGCCTAATTGAATCTTCACAGGCCTAATCAAGTCCCCAAGTCCTAGGCCTTCAGCGGAATCGTGCATAAGTCCTTCTAGTTCGTCTCCTGGAGTCACATTATAGCTAACCAACACCGAATGTTGAGCGACCGAATAGAAACGAGAAACGTGGCCCCCGAAGCGGCACAGTTTACTAAGGGCTGCTGCGATGTCACGGATGTCTATATCACTGACCTTTGGCTTCAGAGGATTCATGAACTTCCCCGAGTAGAGCTGCATTTCGCAGCTCGTCGGAACGCCGACCTTGTCATCATTCATTTTATAGTCCTTGTGCAGTAACTTGTATGTCCCGTATCCAAGCCCTAAGAGACGCTGATTCTTCCTGTAATTGAAGGATCTGAGCCTTCAAAGCTACAATTTCGGCATCCCGACCATCCGTAACCGTTACTTTGTTAGGCCAAATGGGGTTGATGACATTCCAATCGTACGTAGCGAAAGTCCCGGCAGTGGTTCTAGGCCATGCTGTGTTAGGATTTATTGCGTTGGTGACGTTCCCATCGGGGCAAACGCCTGCACGGGAGTCGAACTTAGCCGAACCAGTTGGTCCGCTGGTGTAGGACTTTTGTCCAGTCTTAGGATCGGTGTGTCGCCCATCCCATTGACCGTTTTCGTTCATATAGATTTCCATAGTTACTCCTTAATCGCTTCTATAATTCCTATAATTATCACACCAAGTAGCATCACCATGAATGGTGCCATAAATAACATTGAGGTTATCGTGTCCTTATCCATACTACTCCTTAACGTCTTCTACGGCCTTCTGAGCCGCTAATGCCTTCTGAACTTCTGCTTCAACTTCAGTATACAACGAACGGTCTGCTTTAATCAAGTCTTTTAGCTTATTCACGCCCTGAGAAAGCTGCTTGCCGTTCAGAAATAGCCAACTCCCCTTCTTTTCAATGGCTCCCAAAGACACTGCGTACTCGATGAAATCGCCTTCTACGTCCCATCCTACGTTGTAGATCAAGTCCACTTCAGTCGTTCGGAATGGCGGTCCTACTTTGTTCTTGACGGCCTTGATCTTAACTCTATGTCCAAGCTGGACACCGCCGCTCATGATCTTGCCTTCTTCGCCGCTCACTCGTCCGACTTCAAGCCTAACGCTGGCGTAGAATGACAGAGCCTTACCACCGCTGGTAACGACTGGTGAACCGTATCCGCCGATGTTCATACGGGTTTGGTTGATAAAGATAACAGTAACTGTGTTTATTGCACATATGCCACGGAGCTTCCGGCAGGCTTGAGACATCAAACGGGCTTGCAGACCCATATTGGCATCGCCAAAGTCGCCGCTAAGTTCCTTTTCAGGGACCAATGCGGCCACAGAGTCAACGACAATTAGGGATACCGCACCAGAGCGGACAAGTGCTTCGACCGTCTCCAGGGCTTGCTCACCACCGTCAGGCTGACTCACCACGAGTTCATCGACATTAACGCCAAACGTAGCCGCATAGGAGGGGTCCAAAGCGTGCTCTACGTCCACGAATGCCACGATATTGCCTAATCGCTGCTCTTCGGCTATGACCTTAAACGTCAAGCTGGTCTTTCCCGAACTGGGGGCTCCATATATTTCGATAATACGGCCTTTGGGCAGTCCACCACAGACCAACACGTTATGGTCCAGGGTGTAGATCCCTGTAGGCGTATTCGGTACGGGTTTACCTACACGGTCACCTAATCGAACCAGACTATTGTCACACTTGAACTCTTTGTTTAGGGACTTGCCCACTGCCGTGATAGCAGCCCACTTCTCTTTCGTAGTCATTCCCTTAGAAACAGATGTAGCCGGAACCTCAATGGTGTCCGGCTCTTCTGTAAGCTGTTTAAGGGCGTCTAATGCCTTATTAGCCATGTGTTGTCCTTTAGTTAATGTTCTTGGTGATGATATTATAAGCTGCCTTGACTGCAATCTTAATGCGCTCTGTCAGAGTCAGGTTGAAAATCGAGTAGTGAGCCTTCACGTACGAGTAATTGTACCGAAGTTCCCAGTTGTCATTGACATCAAAGTAATTTCCCATTAGCTAATGCTCCCATCTTCAAATGCTTCATCAAGTGTAATTGACTCTGCCGTTACTGGTGTTTCCTTTTCCACGTTGACCCTAACCAATTCGTGTGTGGCCCTGAACCGTTTGAACTGTGTAAGCGTCTTCTTGCCCTTAACAGCTTCAATAATCTGCTCGCCGTTAGGTTCAAACATCACGTCATCTAAGGCGCGTGTGAACTCTGCGTGTGCAAAGAAAAACACGTTCCAGCAATCATCGCAATGGTTGTTAGGAATGTCACTCTTCTTCTGTGTGTGGCCCTGTGCGCAGCCGTAAGTCCCGTGCTGAATAGTAGTTTCGTTTGGCATTAATACCTCTTCCAATCTATTACGATCACAATAAGACTCACGACGATGGCAGTTATACCAAATATGACCATTACCGACCACCCTTATACGTGCTGTAACGCTCATCGCGGTACGAACGGCTAGGCTGTCCCTTGTACACTTGGTTGAGTTCGGTCTGGTTCAGTCTGGCACGTGCCAACCCGAACTTCTGAAGGACCATGAAGTACTTGTCTTTGCCCATTTCGGTATCAGGCTCGATTTCCTGTCTTACTTGATTGCGAAGGCTACGTTCGAGCTCGTTGGCGCGTTGGTCATCATACTTGATGCATTCTGCTTCGTTAGCGAAACGTTCTTGGTAAGGTATTCCCATGTATTATGTATCCTGCTTAAAGTCCGATGGACTGTTATTTGCTTACTTGTTCAGTATCTCATACGGGGAGGGCCTTGTCAAGCGGAAACTGTGAAATTATCGCTGTAGCTGCTTACATACCAAACCGTACTGCTATGGTGCCAACCGCAGGAGCGGCTCGTATGCTCCTCAAGTGAGTAGCTTTTCACATAAACAGAAGACCAGCTCCGTGGTTGCGCGATTAGAATCACAGTCTTATCGTCTGCCTCAGGCGTCCGTTCTTAGTTGTGCTGAAGTAGCAGCGTACTGGCCAGATCTGAAACGAGATGAAGTTCTCACCAACGGCCTGTATCTGTTCGTTCAGTTCCTTAGGCTCGAACGTCTCTTCAGTATCACCTAAGATGTAATGATGATACATTTTCTCATACAGCACCGGAGATACGCTTTTCTTGAAGACGTACTCGATGTCCAAGAAGAACTCCAGAAGAGTAGGACGGACCTGTGAGCTGCATCCTGAACCGGCTCCCGTAACCCGACTGTTATCAACGACTTTGATAACTGACTTAAGCTCCGTGCCGTGGTAAATGCCGACAGCGCCCTTTTCTTCGTCAGGATTAAGAATGCCCATGAAGGCATCTAGGTTCTTCTGCCGGTCGGTGTAGCCCTTATCTTCCGCGTAGATTATTCGTCCCATGATGTCTCCTTCAAAATGTACTTAGGCATCAACTTCTTAATGTCCTTTACCTGCTTCTTATAGCTGTTTATACAGGCTTCACGGTCCTTCTTGATGCCATATGCCACCAGTTCCGCCATATCCCAAGCCTCTTCCTCACAATCCAGGACCAACTTAGCGTTCTTAGCCCGTGAATGCAGTTGTGTCGGGTCCAGGACCGCTCCTGGCAGAGACATCTCGGTAGCCACAACGTGTCCAAGCTCGTGCAATAGGCCTGTCAAGAGGTTCAGATTGCCATTCTCACCGACCTTTACCTGTTCTTTACAGATGAATATATCATAGCCGTTCTTCTTCATATTCACGCTGGACCCCTTCTCAGAAGCCCGCTTACTGGTGTCGATGGTCACGCGGATATTGAATTTTCGTATCACAGTACCTCCTACTGCCTATTATACCAGTTTTACCCGCCATAGCGCATAACTTTTTTGTACATCGCTTTCCCTAATAAGCCGTACCGTTTCTCCCCCAGGACCGTAGTAGCAGGCGGCTCATCATGGAAAAGAGCTAAGGCTCGAAGTACTTCTGATAGGTTCTCCCTACAGGCGTTCTCTAAAATGCCGTAAGCCCGATTGATTCTCCAGTTAAGAATGCCACGTATCAGCCCTGTCTTATGGTTATGATCTGTGCCTTCAGCCTTACCACCTAATAGCAACTTGAACTGTGGGTGCCCCGCTTGGTACGCACGGATCTTGTCCCGTTCGGCCAATGTGATCCTATAGAGCTTCATCAGCCGATTATTCTTAGCCTTATCCTTAGTTGTCATCTTGGCTTTCTTCATGATACAATCTCCAGTAGCTCCCCAAGATCCAGCATCCGATAGCGACGTTTGCGGCCTATTATCTCATAGCCCCAGTTCCCAAAATGGCCATCGATATCCTTCTGTTTCAAGAATTCAGCTATCTCCTTCTCGTAAGTCTCTATCTCTTTGCAGCCTTCGTCTATCACTTCATACCGCTGCATTACAGTCACTCCGGTTTCAAAGTTATAGTAATGGATCTTAGGCAGAAACCGTCGAAGGCCGCTATAATGATTGTCCGCGAGAATGGTGTGGTAGGCTAGGATCTCGTTCTTAGTGTGCTTGACACAATACTTCCAGTCCTTGCCACTTAGGATGTGGGAATCTCCATAGATGCAAGGAAACTTAACCACGATAGGCAGCTTGTCTACACTATAGGCTCTACGGAACGCACCTTCACCGACTAGCTTTAGCTCCGGTGCCCAGTCGCCTACGGAAGCTATATCATGCAGGTGTGCTACATGCTTCTCTTTCATGTGCCTAAGGAGCTGATTGAGTGTTAACTTCATAATGATGCTCCGCAATTTGAACCTGTCATAGTGCTTATACCAGAGACTCCCGATATAGAACAAGCCATTGTACTGCATCTACCTCTTAGCTGGTGTTCCCAGGGTGCCACGTAACCTCTATATCTGCGATATTCAACTGTCTCATAAAAAGCCATAGGAGTTATCCAGTTTCTATCGAGTAAAGCGCCTATTCTGAAAATCATATCCCTATATCACTTTCCCTAGCTGGAGCCACATTCCTCTGCGGCTGTGATCCTGGCTCGAACTCGGACACCGTACTAGTCGCTCCGTCGAAGTACAGCTTAGTCTGCCCACCGCAACTATACCTAGACAGCCCGACCGTCACTAGCATCTCGGGCTCGAATGCTGAGTGAGTCTCTATGGCTCCGATAGCTGAGAAATCCGCTGCTGACATCTTGCCCATCTTGTTCCTGTGTAGACTAATCATGCAGTCACAATCCTTAGCGATCTGTGAGCTACCGTCTACCGAGTCAGAGTTAGTTATCTGCCCGTCCTTGATACGATGCGGCTGTAGGATGCGAATCATCTTGATATTAGCGTCCTTGGTGATGCCCGCCAACGTCTTACTGATCTGCGATAGGTGCATAGTCCGGTGTGCCATGTTTTTTAGTGTCTTATCGGCCAGTAGCTGCAAGTTATCCACTACGACCCACTTGACACCATAGCGCCTAATGACATCCCGGATCAATGTATACATGTCTTCGATGTCCTTGATCTGCGGATAACAGAACAACACCGAACCTTCACGACCCGCTACACGATTGCGGGTTATCACCGCTGCACGCTTTAGATCGTCAAGTAACTGTACGCCTTCTTCCGGTGTCTTAGGTATGAAGTCTGCCGTAGCTGAGCAATAGCATATCCATTTACGAGTGACCTTCATGACGGGCATCTCTAGGCAGATGAAGATACCATCTTCCTTGTAGAAGTTCGCCATGTGTTCCAGGAGATTCAACGCCATGACCGACTTACCGATCTTCTCAGACGCTAGGATATCAATGACATCGCCATCATCGAAGCCCACTAGAGCATTCAGCTTGTTCCAGGGAGTGCTGTACTTGCTCTGCATTCCATCTAGTCCCTCGAAGCTTTCTTCCAATTGGTCCAGAGCATCAAGACTATTACATACACCATCCACATCGAACAGTATAGCGTCCTGCTTAAGTTTATCCCACTTCTCAAGGTCACCTCCACCAGACACAAACCATTCGTTCAGATCCTTGCCCGTCCGTACTTCACCTTGATCCGTAGTCACCGTGAAGTCAGGTAGCTTGATCTTCCAACAACGCTCCAACCCGATACGCGCTGCCAATTCCTGTGCAGCCTTCTGCCCTACACGGTCCTTATCGTAGCAAATGTATATACGGTCAGGTGCCGCTGCGTCCAACGCTGTAAGCCACATAGCTTTGCGGATATTGGCTCCAGGCACGCCCACGATGTTCTCTATGCCCTTGTCCAAGCAGGCAATGGTATTAGCTTCACCTTCACACAGGATTAGCTCCTTGAGTCCGTCACGGATGATCTCACCGTTGTATAGGGGAACTTCCCAACCTGTAGGACTGCTGAACGCCTTAGGAACCTTATTAGTCTCCAAAGGCATGGTCGGCAACGTGCGCCAGTGCACAAAGATAGGGTTGCCTGTTACCAAATAAGGAAACAGGATAGCTCTGGTGTCCCCGCATTCACGGAAGTACCGCTTATCTAGTCCGAGTTTCTGCTTAACGATGATCTCATGACTGAAGCCACGAGCATTCATCAGGTAGTCCATGGCATCTTCATCTTCTAACAATGCTTCGTGACACGCGTCTACATCCGGCAAAGCCTCTTGTTTCTTAGACTTACCACCTTCTGAGATAACACTATTGCCGCTATAGCTGCCATTGTGAGTGCCTACAGGAGTGTCCCCTTGATCTGTCATTAGTGAACGAAGATTGCCCGACTTGCCACATTTGTGACAAATCCAGAGCCCATCTTTGTTGGAACTATCTGCGATCAAATAGAAGTGCTGGAACGGACTTCCGCCCACACCGCAGAAAGGGCAATTCTCCAGGACGATCCTATCGTCACCAGCGTCTTGGAACTTCCAACTCTTGGACTTAACGTATTGTACCGCAAGGCTGCTAGGACTTGGCATTTACTCTCCTATGACTTTAGTAATTCCACAACGGACACATTGAGTTTCATAGATATTGAGCCTAAGTGATCTAAAGCCGTTAAAAGCAAGTTTATGAAATCCAAAGAAACACATCAATTTACGCGCCATTAGTTAATTCCCCTCTTATCTGAATCCATGAACAAAAGCACAGCCTCTCTAGTGAGATTAAGGACACGAAGCGTAACTTGCTTCTTATCTTGAAGATCCTTGACAGCCGCAGCCAGTTCAGCGTCATATTTCTCTTCTATGGCCAATCCTAGTTCAATAAGTTGAATGACTTCTTTATCACGTTCGTCCACGATCAGCGTGCCATAATCGCCTTGTCCAGAAATGCTAGGAGATTTCCTTATGGCGTCTTTGTATATGATGGCGGAATCCTTCAGTGTGCGTACTTGCTTTTCTGTAAGTTGAATCATGTATCTCCTTATTTATCTATCATATCGCGTTTAGAGTGTTAAGTCAACCTATTTGTACCTGTTCCAGATCCATGCGTTGTAAGTGTGCAACACGCCTCGTCTATTAGACGACTTAGAGCTAAAGGAATCGTTTGCACTTGAGAAATAACAGATTCCAGACAGACTTCGGTAAGGGTGCCAAGGTACGAATATCATAAATATCCCCTCCAGCCTCTATATAACCACAATTCCGGTCTTCGACCGGCTGTCAATGAAGCAAAGCATTCATACGATTCGGAATTATAGCATAAAAACCCACCAACGCTAAGTTTACCGCTAGCTGATGCTCCAAATTTGCTGAATAGAGGTATGAATATCATGATTTCTCCTTGCTCTTGAGTCAACCTATTTTAGTTCCAGAGCCACGATATGAAGGATTGGTTCATGCCCCGTGGCCGAGAGTATGTCTGAGTAGAGCTAGATGAGACGTAGCTACCTCTGTACATGGATCGGCGAAGATGCCAAGGTGTAAGTATCATACTTGCTTCCAGTACCAGGGTAGGCTTGAGTTAATCGATCCTGGTATCCATGATGATCTTGAGTAATGGACAACAGAAATAGAGCAGTAGCAGTAGTCCCAACCCATCATACCACTATAGCTTCGTTTTATGTGCCATGGTGCGAAGATCATTTTTCCTTTCCTGCCAGAGCCGCACCGATTAGCTGCGATGCCCTGCCTTTCGTCATATCTGCCGGAATCTGCCTGCCCTTAAATAACCGCTTCAGCATTTTCATCTGACCTTCTGTGACCGTATCTTGGTGCCAAGTAGCCTTCTGCTTAACTAATTTTACCACACTCGGGCACTTTCCAATCAGTAAATCATCGGCAGCGTGAAATGCTTCTTCCAACGTATCACGTACGCCAGCGTATTTCTGCCCTGCAATTATGGCGGTCATCTCCCATTTATCCATGGCGTTCTGCTGGATGCGTAGTGACTCTTTGTTAGGGAGTATAATGATAAACCCACCTGCCGCTGCCCGATGCCAAGACATCTCACTGTTGTTCTGGACCTCCGTAGGTAGCTTGATGTCGAATAGGTTCACACTCTCTACATAAGCCTTTACGTTGTCGATGTCTTCTAACCCGGACAGGTCCAGATGCGGATATTCTTTTTGAGCGGCTTCTATAGTCTGTAATGAGCCGACCAGAGACTTGCCCTTCAGATCCATCTTGGCGTTCAGACCCAAGAGTGTCGGCAGGGTCACAAGACTGTGCCGTGATGAATTGTCCACTAGGTCTATGAGCAAGCAATCCCTTTTAAGGGGGTCTACGCCATTGGCGATAGCTTCTAGAAGGTTGCCTGTGCCTTCTTGCAGGCGAGTACTCCTGCCAAGACACTGACTGAAGTAGATGCTACTTTTGCTAGGGCGTGCCATTAGGATACAGCCTATGGTCCATAGGTCAAAGCCTGTGGTTAGTATGCTGTCATTCGTAATAACCCTTATCTCACCTGTCTTTAAGCGGGTTATCTTGTCTTCTCTGTCTGAATCGTCGCCCCAAACAGCTTCTGCTTGTATCCCCACAGCACTAAATGCTTGTGCTAAGTCCTTAGCGTGCTGAATGCCCGCTGTAAAAGCAATTGTCTGACGGCCTTCTGCATTATTCATCCATGCCTTGACTGCAAGCTGGTTCCGTTCCGGAGTGTTCACTGTGTCGCGTAGTTGGCCTGCATCAAAATCGCCAGCTACCGTCTTAACCCCGTCCAAGCTGGTGCGGGTGTTGACTTTAAGTCCTCGCACGTCTACAAGCCAACCATCCGTGATAGCATCCCGAAGTCCGTAGGTATACACAATCCTCTGGTATAACTCTGCCAGAGCCTTACCATCACCCCTGGAAGGCGTGGCCGTGACACCTAGAAGCAGTTTCTTACTGTCTTCAGCCAGGAATCCGCCATGTTCAAAGATACTTTTGAAGCTACTGGCAGCACTAAGATGGGCTTCATCCTGGTACAGCTTGGTAATCCGCTCCCAGTTGAACCGATCTCTACGGGAAGACCCTGCACGGCCAAGTGTAGCAACCGATGCCACTATGACATCAGCGTTCGCGTCAGCTACACGTGAGCCCATATCGACATCGATTTTAAGAGTAGGATTATAAACTTGGAGACGGTGCGCAGCCTGTTCGATGAGTTCTAATCTATGCGCCAAGAACAAGGATTGTCCTGGCAAGCGGTCCTTCAGTGTTCCGACTAAAGAAGCTACGATATTGGTCTTGCCCGTACCCGTGGCGAGTACTAGAAGCTGGCGACTAATTCCTGAGTCAAGACCTTTAATGACGGCCTTTACTGCGGATTCCTGATAAGGTCTTAGGTTCATATAAAGATTATATCAAAAAGAAAAGGCCCCGTCAAGGGCCTTTATAACACTACCTTTTACTCACGTCATAACCCAAGCGGTATAGAACAACATTCTCCATTTCGTACATAGAATCACCTATCCCAGTTGGAGCACCATCGATCTGACCTACCGAGGAGCACGCGGTAACGATCTTTTCTGGACTATCCGTTACAACGGCATATCCATGAACGGGGTTTCCGTTTAGCCAGATTGTATTAGACGGTATTGAATCGTCCGGATGCTTGATAACCCATTGTGGGTTGCCAGTAATCCTAGCAATCTCCGACCAAGGAACGTCTTGTTCGCACGTAACAATGACACCATTCGGCGTTTCGTTCAGTGCTCTAGGATCTTGGATCAAACCAGTACTATTCGCAGGGTCCAGGTCCACTCCGTTGTGGATCATGTTGATTGCGACTGTCCATTGATAACGTAGGTTAGCGTCTGAGGCGATGCCCTGTGATTGGTTCTGGATCGTAGAGGGGTCCCCAACGAACTTGCCGCCAGAGCCGCAAGCCGCCATTCCGAGAGTCATAGAGCCGATGAAAATTGCAGTTAATTTGTTCATAAAGAGAGCATAGCACCATGGGGAGGGCCTTGTCAAGCTATTTCAACCACGTCAACCAAGAGTTCAGACCTTTGCTCGATACGTAGTTTAGCAGAATAGCGTTCAGGTTCCGAATGAACCCTCCCATCAAAGGGCTAACCGCTCTGTTCAACTTAGCAACGATATCAGTTGTGCTCGTGGGAGACGCCTGGATAAGCGAACTCGTCCAGAAGACCTCAGGAGACACTACGATAGGCAACCCAGTTGCAACCATGTCCGCAGCAACGATGTTAAACGTCTCACTGAATGACACTTGCATTCCAATGTCCATTGTTGTCAATGTCTTAAGGAAAGTCTCGTGATTGGTCCAAGGATGCTGAATCAGTTGGTGTGGGGAGCCTTTGAACAACGCTATGAGATTCTTCAGGACGTTATCGCCACCTTCGATTCTCGTGGAGTTAATATGGAAGTTGAGCCGCAGGTTGCGCTGTTCAGCGAATTCCTGAGCCGCAACGGCCTGGATTAGCTGGTTCTTCAGCGGTCTAAGTGCTCCGAAGCAAGCTATGTTAACCGTAGTTCCAGGTGCGAAGCCACGACCAGAGCCTTTGACGGGGGTATATACGTTCGGGAGCAGAACGGTATTCGGTTCACGGTACGCCTTGAACAGCACGATATTGATGTCCTGGAGTGCCGTGGTAGAGTTGCTAGATACCTGAACGTTCTGGAACTCTGCGTAGCCCTTAATCCAATCCATAGCGATGCCTTCGGTAGCTAGGAACGGGATTTCAGAGTGCAAACGCACAGTCCATTTGACATTCGGGTGCAACTTAGTCAAAATGCTGAACTTACTAGGCACGACCCACAGGGCTTCGATGACCACATGAGTAGGCTTATGTAGCGTAACGAGTTTGTCGATGCAGTTATTATCGATGGCAAAGACCACTTCAGAGGCGATGCCTTTATAGATTAGAGCGTTGCTGACCAGCGTAGCGGATTGGAATAAACCGCTAGAGGGATACGCACTGTACGAGTAAGAACCGTAAGCTGCGTCGTTTTCTTTGAGGATAAAGAGGACTTTTGCCATTATTTTAGAATCCTTGCCTAATTGCGTCTTGCTCGTACAAACCCATTGGATCTCCGACACCTGGAGAATGTATGGCGTAAACTTTACCAGTAGTAAACGCATTTCCATCTATGCGCGCTTCACCTGTGGTTACGATAGGAGCTGGAACGCCTACCTGAACTCGTCCAATTACTTTGCCACATCTGCCTTTGACTTCCCCTGCAAATACGATTTCTTCAACGTAAAACTGGGCCAACTGTGATGCAGGTACAAATGACATATTTCTCCTTATTTCCAGAGCCATGGGAGCATTGTGTTGACTCCATTGCTCATACTAGAGGATAAAGACCTCCAACTATTGCTACTCGAATAGAATCTCTCAGTATAGACCCCGCCACTATTGCTTCTGAATATGTGCCAAGGGCAAAAGATCACGACGGTTTCCATCCTTTTATACGGTTGAACTTTGCCAGACCGTTTGCGCCTTCGCTGCCTACTTGTAGCGTTAGGTGCCCCGAATGAAGTCCGGAATGGCAGCACCCGCACAGGCTGATGAGGTTTTCCAAGGTGTCTGGACCGCCTTGGCTCTTGTAAATGATGTGATGCGGCTGCACTCCCCTATACCCGCAGTGCCTACATTTAAAAGCATCCCGCAGGAACACAGCCGATCTAGTTTTAGCGTCTAGGGCCATAATAGCCCGATAACGATGTAACAAGCTACAATGAACAATTCGGCTATGGCAACGACATAAAGTGCCGTAACTACTCTACTCATTTTAGAACTCGTCCTGTTCGTCTCCATGAACACCGCAACAAGCACAATCGCCGAAGCCAGAATCTTCCAATTCGGACTCAAAACTAACGATCACTTCTCCGTCCAGATCCACAGGCAGGCCCAGATGTGCAGGAACGCCAGCGTTAACCAGAAGACCAGTTTCGCTAAGCGTAGCCACTAGGAAACCTTCGCCGTAGCTATCAGTCGCCAGAATGTGCATTTCATTATTTACTTCAACTAAGCTGAAGGAAACAGTGGGTTCAATTTCAGTGCCATGTACGATAAATTTCATGTGTAAATCTCCTCAACTTCAATACTACAGCAACTCGTCTGGACTCGCAAGACAATTCGCAGACATTGCTTCCAGTGCCTGACCGTTTGAAGGGTCAATAGCGTTTCCCTCTTCATCTCGCCCCACACTGCCAATCTGCCTCTTCATTTTCTCTAAAGCAGGCTGTACAGTTTGCTCGTTTACGATCTTCTTGATATAGAATGGAACGAAGATCAGCTCGTTTTCCCCATCCAGGCCCTTCAGGGTTTTGACTAACTGCTTAATCTGCTCCAGGGACATTTCATGTGCTGTCTCAACAAAAGTACGAATGAAATCACCCATAGGCTTCTCTTCTTTAGTCTCTGGGTGAACGTATATGTCTTCAGGGGTTAAGCTAGTGATTTCACGGAGCTTAGCGATACCGACTGGCTCGTATTGCTCACGCGGAATGCCGACTATGCTCATGACTTCCGCCATGCGTACCACATACTGGGCCTTGCGTGGCTTTATCTCCAGAGTTGATGTGTACTCTTTGAAGGTTGCATGGCCCAAAGAGGCATAGTATTGGTTTGATTTTACTTCAAAAAGATGCTCAGCAAGGTCAAACGTTGAGTGGGCCATATTGGCTATCAACGATTCAACGGCCTTAAGGGCAGCAGCCGCTCTGCCAGATTGCGCTTCCCCAACAATCACTACATTGGGAAAGAGAGGCATTTGGGTATCCATTAAATCTCCTAGATTTCAATCGTATCGTTGATAACCGCATCGATTTCGGCCTGCTGCGCTGCAACGTTCTTGGCTTCAACCTGTGCTTCTGTACCGTTGTCACGGTTCTTGAACTGTTGGAACAACGCGCCAAACTTAACCTGTTCTTCAGGGGTCACGAGCTTGAACCCATCGATCTTCAGATTGAAGTTCTGCTTGTTGACGGTGTCTCTAACAGACGAAAGATCAAAGCCAATGTCATAGATATTGGGCTTCTTGCCTTCTGCCTTGAGCTTCATGAACAATCGTGCAATATTCTCCATGGCCGCTTCAAACGCCTTTTTGCTCTTACGAGTGGCGTAGAAGTACATCGGCATCTGGTACTGGGTGTCGATCAACAGAACCTTGAGCGTGATTTCGGCTCCAGGAATATCTGACTTGTTCTTGCCATTGTCACGCCACTTCGACCAGTTAGCGTTCAAATCAGGGTTCTTAGGGCACGCACTGCAAGCCATCGCTTGAGGATTGCGGGCATTGTTGTTAGGCTGAACCATGTCGTTCGAGAAGCACATAAGATTCTCAGAACGCTTAATCATGTCGCCAACGCCTTCGTAGTAATTGCAGCGTTCTGAAGGAGTTGCGATAAGGACCACACGCATTTTGTCGTATTGTTCGCCGGTTTCGTTAATGCGCAGCTTGCCGGGAATGGCTCCATCGGCCTGGGTCATGGGTTGATTGAGTGTAATGGTAACAGGCTTAAGACGGAACATCTTCGATGAGAAGTCCAGTCCGTCGCCAGCTTCTTGGATTGCTGTGGTGCCGATATTTACGAGTTCATTGGCCATAGTGCTCCTTATTCGTTTACGTAACTTGCGGTGATAACACCAGTTTTAATACCTTTGGCTGCTTTGCCGATCAGTTTAGCAGTGACATTTGCGGGTGAGCTAACCCATGAAGTTTCGTATTTCGCTCCCCAGTCAGTGTTGTCATCACTAGGATGCGTAGCTCTTGCCGCTTCTTCCGATTCCGCGACAACTACGGCATTTTGGTAATAGTTATAGTGCGCTGGAGCGTTAGCTTCGATAAAGTAAATATTGAGTTCCGTAAGTTCATCTGCCCATGCTTCAAACATTGTGTGATCTCCTATTACTTAGATCATAAACGTATTCGATACGGTTGTCAAGCTTATTATGTGTCCTCTCCACATATACTAGAAGCATAGGCTCCTGCCCAACTCCGATTCCAGCCAGTATGATGGCTGCTCCGTGTAAGCTCCCACCTGCCGTAGTATCTCCACATTGCCGCAGAGTGAGCGTCAAAAGCTGCTGTTTGAAACAGTATCATATTAGATCTCGATATGCAATGCTTCGTACTTCGCTTTGCAAGCGGCACACCCGTGGCCATCTGGCCCACAGATTGGGCGACGAATTCCTTTGTAGTCGCGAAATTTAAGGCATTCCTTATTCAGTCGGACCAACCGCTCTGCTGACTTAATCGCCTGCCGTGCCGCCGAATCCTTCTCACGTTTATCCTTAAGGGTCTTCTTCAGACTTCGCATGATCCTGGAGAGCTTCAGGCATTCGTGGAAACCTTCCCAATCCCGCTCAAAGTGCTCAGCGGTAACATGCCAAGGTTCGACTTCGCCATCTTCTTTGCCTAACCGTATGATCCAACGGTCTTCAATGACCTGTCCTGTTTCCTCTTGCAGTGCCTGCTGGTAGGCCGCTGTCTGCAACAGATATTCGGTCTGGAGGTTGTTACTGGACTTCCAGTCTATGATGCTCAGGCGGTCCTTAAATGGCGTCGGGCAACAGTCTAGGTTCTCACAGCTATCCACCGTAGCAAGTCCGTCCATCGTACCTGCGAACCCGTATTTACGGCTGAATACCTTGCGTTCTGTACTGATCCATCGGACGTTGTGACGGTCCATCCAGCTTAGTGCCGCATTGCAGCAGTTCTTGGCTCGATCTTCGGTTGGTAAAGGACTGTTTGCCTCTTCTTGTAGCTCTGCATTGATGAAGTCTTCAATCCAGTTGTGCGCCGCATGGCCTACGTGCGCCGCATCTTCTAGCCGCTCACGATGGGCGCTTTTCGCGGCCATGGCTATCTTCTCGAATTCCACCCTGGACAAGTCCACCCACGGCTCACCGTCTTCGGTTGTATACGTCGGTATGGTCCTAAGCAGCTTTTCTACTGTCATCTTAGCCGCCCAAGGAATCAACATTTCACTTTTATCGACAATATGGCAGATACTCGTTACACCATCTTGGCTCTTCTGTACGCCGTTTTCCAGAAGGTAATAGAAGTGTTTGGAATCATTATAGTACAACGTGACTTCACCATTGTAGAAGCTATAGGCGCGATCTGGAAGACTACCTTTGCCGCCACTGAATTTGTTTAAGAAACCGTCGATGTCACTCATTACTTCCGCTCCAGTCCACAACTCTGACAATAAACTCCACCATCAGTCCAATCGTCCTTACAGCAACAAATAGTAGGAGCGGTCCTCTGCAACCGTTCAATGTCCAGCTTCAGTCCTTCTATCTCGAACTTCATAGCATCTACTTTACTGACTAATTCCATAAGTAAGTTAGGATGTAGGATCATTTCTTTCCCTTTAGTTCCTTCAAAACCGCCAATGCGGTAGACTGCTTCTTGGCCCCTGGGATTCTAGTTTTAAGCGACACCAGGAACTTCTTCAACTCAAACTTCAAACCTGTTTCATTGATCGGCCAAACACCGTCACCTGGACCTGTGGCCTTATCGTAGTCTGATCCGTTCATGCGCCAATCCCGCATCGAATACGGCGAGAATAAAGCATAGTACTTAGGAGTTACCTTTGTAACCACCACTAGGTTCTGACCATCCGGCACGGCTTGAATTCCGTAGGTACTCATTAATCTAACTTCCATAATAACTCCTGTAAGCATGGCTACTGATGCTAATGTCCCAACCACTATGATGGCTAACATTTCCTATCAAAGTTTCGACACAGCAGTTTTTACGTGTATAGAAGAACATAACAAGTCCTTGTGTGTTGACGCCTTTGTAGCGCGTTCTCATTGGTACAAATATCATCGTTTGCTCCTACATCCATTATAGCCGTATCCGGTCCGCTTGTCAAAACCTATCACTCACAGATGCCCAAACCAAACTGCTCTTGGAAGGCAAGAAGATGACACTATCACCAGAGAAACTTCTGTAATAGTACTTACATTGACTGCTCCAGTTAGCAGAACTAAACGACCCGTATACTTGAACTGTCTTCAGGATCATAGTTACCTTTAAAAGTAATCAGACATAGAGTTCCTATGCTGCCCGACTCCGGATGTAGATACTGCGCACATACCTACTCTAGATAAATTCAGCCAGTCGCTACGATGGTCACCTACACTCTTACTTGACCATGAAGCAGCAAACCCGCATAGTGAACCTGATGAATTGTATACTATCCGCAATATCATACGCCACCTACCAATCCGAGCTGAATGAACCGGCTCTGAAATGCGAAATTGAACAATAGAATTCATTAGAGCGTGACCAACGTCGTCGCTGGTGACAACTATATATCGGTTCGCTTCTTAGAAGTCCCCAACTCCATGATCCTTTACCAGAATTTATATTAAGGATCATTTACCAAGCTCCTGACCAAGACGTTTGACAGAAATACTTAGCGCCAGTGAGTCGGTCTATGTGCGTTCCTGTGTGCGAGCACATATATCCAGCACACCTTGAGGCACCCGCAACCTGGACCTTCCAGGGCACCGCGCTTGTAAAGAATTGTCCGCTAGATGCCGACGCAGCAGGAGTAAGAAACGTCCTAAGAATCATTTCCTATCCTCAATACATCCCCAACTGGAGGAGTTTCGATGCTGTGCAAACCTAGAATCGCCCATAGTATCGGGCAATCGCTAGTTTGCGGAAACGTGCCTAATCCATCTGTAAGGTATACGATACCATCCAGAAGCAGTTCGTTGCACTTCTCTACTGCTGGCCGAAAGTCAGTTCCGCCCCCGCCATGTAGTGTCTGCGGGATGTCTTCCCCAGGTTCCACCACTTGATGGACGTCTGCATCTGCGACGATTAGCGTTACTTCCATGCCCGCGATGTCAATAATACTCTTCAATTCGGCCAGGAACGTTCCGATCATCGTTCCATCCACGGAGCCCGAAGTGTCGATTACGACTCCGATATTGGCCTTAGGCTGACGCTTCCATCCTGGAAGGCCAGGGTATCTACGGCTAATACGATTCCAAGTGTGTTCGTCATCTCGGACCTTGGCCGAACAAAACTGTGCCAGAACTTCGCGCCAATTGACAGTTGGTGCCATAGCCGCTTCGACAAACCTATCCATGCTCTTAGGCTGACATCCACGGCACTTGGATATGATGTCTTTCCAGTTCTGCTCTGTCAACCCGCTCTTGTCCTGCCTGCCACCTGAACGGTCGATAGGGTTATTGCCTTCACCGTCGCCATCTTCGCCTTCGGTGCCAGGGTCACGAACGTCATTAGCCAGATGTCCGTACTTCTTGCGCATCTTCTTTTCTTTCTTACAGACATCGGCGTAGAGTTCTTCTACGGTCTTATTTTCCATATCCGGCGCAATACTCCACTCGGGAAGGTAGATACCATCCTGAAATAGAATAGAGTTAACGGACATGTCACAAGCAATGTTCCAAAGCTCAGCGTCCTTGCCTACACCACGCGGGCAGTGTAACAAGGCACAATGCAGTACTTCATGAGCCAAGATAGCCATAGCCAAATCGGTGGTTAACGCTTCAGTGAACGGTTCGTAGTAGAACAAGTGCGTTCCGTCTACGGCCATCGTGTGAATAGGACGTTCCCGCTGTTCGTTGTGCTTGTCATCCTTGGGTATAGCGACCAACCGCAGATGTAGCAACAACGTGGCGAACCAAGGCATACGGAGCATCATTTGGGCCTTCGCTACTTCGATCTTTTGTGCCGCTGCGTTCATGGGCGCATTCATGGTTTATACCTCAAATACATTCGCGTAAAGTTGTCAGTATACTTCTCTAAAATAGCAACGTACCCATACAACTTCCCCTTCCAACTTAGTTGTGAGCGGTCTAATAAGTGATAAAGTTTATCAATCATGGTTTATACCTCAAGTTGCCGATTCGATGCAGTTTTCGTTCAAACTTATGAAATGTTCCTAGTATAAGTTCGACAAAGGGTTTATAACGGTTTCGTGGTATATAGACATCTTTGCGTCCATATCGGTCTTTCCTAATAATCAATAACTTGTCCAACCGAGATGCAGCACCCACCTGGACGTTAGAATGGGCTTTAGCTAACCGCCTATGGAACTTCATTTCTAAGTTGACTACTCCATGAGAAATATACAGAGCGAATTCTAACAATTTATCAATCATTTTCCACTCCTAGTATTCACGTCCACAATAGCTTCGCCTAGCGTACTGAATACGTCTACCTTCTGCATCGGTGCTGTTACCAGAACCTGCCGCACGGTGTATTCTACTTCGGCATCAACGACTTCTGGCGTGTCTTCCGTAATGAAATAGCTACCACCCGGACCAACGTATATGTCGGGCAAGACTCTCGTATTGACACAACATCCCCGTATCGAATCCATCCAGTAGCATTCAGGTGCCGTGAAGACCTTCTGCAAGATCACGTCATGCACAAGGCTTTTGGCGCTACGGCCTGACAGATCCGAATTCTCTTGAATAGCCTGCATTGCGCCTGCACTGGTGCCACCACGTGAGCCCATAACCTCAGCAGCCAACTCCATCAAACCTTCTATTTCTTTTTGATCCATAAGATTCTCCATCTACAAATTATGACACAAGGGGGAGTCCGTGTCAATCCTAGTTTTAGCTCGCGAACAGTGCCTTATGTGATTTGATCCATTTGCGGATCTCAGGGCACTTTGCAACATCCAGTTTCTCGCGGATGTCTCGGATGTACAGCAAAGCGAATTCGCTAGGCATGCGTGCCATGAAGACCATCAAGCTCTCTTGGGTCTGACGGCTATACTGACTGAGGTTCGTGGTAAGGGCGTAACGTGTAGCAGGATCTACTGGGACTTCGGCGGTATCTTGATTATCGATTATATGCTGTATTGATGGCAAGGCTCGTGACAGGGCCAAATACGCCGCAAACTCTGTCGATGGGCCTTCCCCAATCGTTCCTTCGAGCATCGATCTTTCGATGTTAGCTGACACTTTCAGACCTAGGATGTAGTTACAAGACTCCCATGACCTAGGCGAAGCGAATGCACCGTCTACCGGAATGACAGCTTGTGACAGAAGGTCAGGACGGAACCGAAGGAAACCGATAATATCAGCGGATATTCCCTTTTCCATAGCCCAGTTTTCCCATCCCTTAACGTCTGGTTCGACCTGAATAATAGTCATACGGTTGCGCAAAGGCGCTCCGATAGCCTGATAGACCGATTTGTCACGGGCATTGTTGCCTGTAAGAACAACTTGCCATCCATCGCCAAGACCCATATCTGAGCCCTTTTCCTGCCAAACGATGTGGTGAGCGGCTACCTGAACGTCCTTGGGTGCGCTGGTGAGTTCATCCAACAGGAGAACGCCACGTCCCTCTTTAGGCAACGGACTAGCCCAAACGGTGCGGCCATTCTGGACGGTGGGAATGCCGCGAAGATCAACGGCTTCGCAGGTAGGCAGAGCCAGATTCAGGATCTCACGATCATTGACCTTAGCGGCATGAGCCACAGCCGAAGTCTTTCCAGCGCCTGGAGGACCGAGTAGGATGACAGTGTGTTTTTCGTCGCGTGCGAAGATCTGCGTAAGCATCTCCACGGTGTCAGATATGTTCAAAGTGTGCATGTTAGAACCTCTCCACATAAGTTACATTGCTATTTAAATCAATAACATCATACGATGAACCGCTGGTGCAATAATAGTTAAGCTCCAGTTTAAGTATCCCGTTCTGTTTATACGTGTGATGGCTCTCTACATTAACACAAGTCACGACTTTACCGTTCTTGTAGGTTATCTCGTAAGTCATTTTGTTACTCCTAGTTTGAGTTAGTATATCCATAGATGCAATGCCTGGATTGCATCTAAAGACTTACTAAGCAATGGTTAGATTGCTGTTAGTGAATGCTTTTCGTTAAATGCTTTTAACGCATCCATTTGTGCGTCATAGAACACTTGCCGACCGGCTACTTCTATCAGCGACAATAAGTGCTCCACTAGTTTTTGGTAGGTTTCGTAAGTGCTCATAAATCTCCTATTTCTTCTTAGCCTTGGGCATCGGGTTATTCCATGGAATGATGTCCGTAACGCAATGCGTGTTGACCAGATAACCGTCTGGCATAGGCTCCCAGTTGTGGACTTCGGCCTTACCGAAAAGGACCGTAGTGAATTCGCCGGAATCCTTAACGAAGATCCCCTTGTCGAGCTTGACCCAAGTGTCTTGGCTACCAAGTCCGGCAGGATAGATGCCGACAACTTGTCCAATAGCGTGATAGGTGACGGTGCGTATAAATACGTACGAACCGATCTTAACGATACCTGCGATACCGAGCAATGCAGAATCCGTTTCCGGATCGATGGGGTTAGTGGTTTCAGTATTATCCGAGTTCAATGGAATTTTTGCCATATGTTTGTTTCTCCTATTTAGAATATTAGCACCTGATGGACGCTATTTCAATATTACTTCTGTCCTATTTCTAATTACTAGTTTTTACGATCTGTTGCCAGTTTACTTATTTGTGCTCGGTTTGTCAAGTCCTAAAGTTTCAAAGTCACCGTAAAGTTAGTACCATCTGAGCTTCGCCGAAACACTTTAGAATCAGTACCATCCAGCGCCGCCCCAAAACAGTACCACCTGCCGATTGCCGAAACTTCCACGATTTGGTGCTCACCCGATCTGGGGCGGATTTTGGATCCTAGGTACTCCCGTACTCGTAACTAAGGCAAAAACCTTAGGTACAGTACAAAAGTACTTATATTAGAAAACTCTCATTAGAACTTTCTCATTAAAATTCTTTAATAGTACTTCCGTACTCAAAGTGAGTACAATCGTACTCAAATTGAGAACAGGACAAACCTCCGTCCTGTCCGTTACAGGACTTTTGTGTAAATTAAAATTTTATCATCTGACTTTTTTCCTGGCCGCGAATTTTTACTATCTGGCTTTTTGTCCAGAGTAAATTTTACCAAAGGCACTTTTGTCGGGAGAATCCTGGAATATCTGACTCCAAAGCGTTCGCCGTACGGTTCGACCTATAGTCTTCAGTGATAGCGGCGTGCTCAGCATCGATCCATGTCTGCTTTTGCGCTGGTGTAAGGAACGGCCATGCGTCACGTGTCCCTGTGTTCATCTAGTGCCTTTCGTTGGTTGCGTGTAGCTGGTGTAGACTGCCCTTATGAGCGAGTCCAGTTCGTTCAACAGCCCCGCACTAGTCGCAGCTTGTATAAAGCCTTGCATGACGTTCCTTGCCCCGTTGCGAGTGCCTGTATAGCGTCCGGCGCAATAACTCCACGTGGCGACTGCTAGGACGGCCAATAGTTCGTATTGCGTTCTGTCCATTTGAACCTCCAAGTAGAGACACGAATACGCCAGCGCACTGCGGCTAGCATAGTCATGCCCCGAATTTGAGAATCAAAGAAGTTAATTGGTTATTGTCCAACCTGCCTTATTGAGTCGCCACACTTGCGCGGGGTACTCGGATAGGTCTATGGCCTTGCTCATCTTTGAGATGGCCTTGATGACGGACTTAAGAGTCCGATGGGCTCGCTCATAGGACGGAAAACCAATTGTGCATGAACCTGCAAAGACTAGGTAGAATTTCATATAAAAACCTCTGAGGACGCATCGTGTACGCGTCCTCTGTTATACCGTTTCGGTTTGCATTTCAGACACGATCAATAACACCGCGTCTTGTTGATTTTCGACTTTTATAGCGCGGGCCAACTTGCGAACTGTGCCAACTGCATCGGCTCGTGCTAGAATCTCTATCGTGAGTGACTTCTCTTGTTGGTTTTTGTAGTACCCTGTACTGAACTGAACCGTGAAGCTATCGAACTTATCTTGCACCAGTGCCTCAATAGCTTCGCGGTTCACGTCTTCGGTATAGATCTTGTACAGTCTCATGGTTTCGTCCGATAGAACTTAATGATGAACAAACCGACACTTGCCGTTGTCCATCCGTTAGTGTGAAGCTTCTCAGCTTCTTTGAGTCCCTTTAGAGTGCTGGTATCTACGCTTTTGTACTCAATTTTCGCCATTAGAATGTCGCCACACCAAACTCATTAGCGAGTGCAAGGGCTTCGCTTAGAGTCAGTTGTCCGGATGAGTATCCATGGCGGATAAGCTTGAGAGGTGAAGTGCTGGACAACAGGAGCGTACCGTTGTCAGAGAATGCATCGAAGTAAGCAAAGTCGTTCTCACGTATAACCATTGTCGTTTCCTTTGGCCTTTGGCCGGTTTGATTGGTTTACTGTTGCGAGTGTAGCTCACTCGGAATGAGTTGTCAAGCCTTATTTTCCAGTATCCATCCAAGACTTAATACCGGAATAAGTGTATTTGATGCCAAGTCGCTTACACGTGGCCTTGAATGCTGGACTATCTTTGTTGTAAGAACCTTTCACATAAGCAGCCGTCATGCGATTTACTACAATTGGAACGTCTAAAGTGTTTGTCCAAGCATATCGATCCGGATACTTGGTCACTGCAAGGGCCAACTCCTCAGCGTACACTTGCCAGAATTTATCGAACCTATCCATTCGCTCGGCAGCTAACCTTGCTTCACTATTGGGTGCGCCGACTGCTATAGATCCATGTTCAAGATGATTCATTGTCTCAACTCCTGTTCAGAGTAGTCACTCTGCTCAGACGGATTGGAGGTTATCCGCCTTGACCGATTGACTAGCCATTCTTCTCGACTGGTGTCCCCTTAGCTGCAAGCTTCTTATTGCGCCGTGCCGTTGTGTTTATTCCAAAGTCTTTAAGAGACTCTCCGCGTTTCAACTTGGGCAGTGTGCTGAATGTGCCCGCTAAAGTATCGATACTGCTAGGTCCTACGTATTCAGGTTCCTGTCTGTTATTTCGTGCCATGTTAGTTCATCCTCTCTGGATTGGTTTCTTCGGTTGCGATTATTGCCCAATAGGTCATTGGGCGGAAGTTATCGTCGTTCCTGAACTGTGCCTTAAGTGTTTCAAGGCTAATGTCTCTGATGTCTTTCAGTAGTCTGTCGAGCCCTTGGTTGTTCATTGTCTTATTCTCCCTTGTTAAGAGTAGTATCGGCAGTTCGCCGCAAGACTTTAGCGTAATTCTTCTGGCACAATCGGCCATTTCATTCTGACTTCATCACGTTCGTTTGTACCTACTATCACCATGCGCAACTCGGAGTTGATGTAGCCGGATTCAATGCCGTACCAGCGTGAGCCCGCTCCCGTGATAAGTTCTAGAGCAACCATATCACTCTTAATGCAACTCTTGTGCGCATTAGCCGGATGAATCTTACTTCCAATCACTTCTAATCTAAATGCTCCCAAGTTATTGTGAATAAGTACTGTAGTTGGTACGTAACGCGGATTCATGTCCATTTTGTCCTTTTTCCTCTGGTATGAGACTAGCTCATATGGTTTGTTAGGTCAAGTTACTTTAGTGACTCCAAGGGCTGTGAATCCAGACTCCCTTAGACTCTTTACCGCAACGGAAACAAGCTGTCCAGATACGGCCATTACTGTGAACTTTCATCCGGTTGCCATGGCGACAGAAGGTGCGCCGTACGAGATTCAAAAAGCTATTGACTAGGTTCACTTGGTACGCTCCTGATTCACTAATGCCTGATCTTCAAGGCGCAACTGGTATTCATCATCTGCGTTTAGCTCATCCTGCTCAGCGTCTAACGCTTCCCATAGACGTATCGTAGTGTCCATGCGTTCTTCGGCAGTTGCTTTCTTTGCCCGCTCAGCAAGTACGGCGCGTGATTCAGGTATGATATACATTATTTACTCCCGTTCACGTTAAGGAACTTTGCGTATCGGTACGCTTCCAAGCAAGACAGTTGTCCTTGCATAATCTGACTAGTGGTGGTATCCCATACTTCATAACCATTCTTGCCAAACCGGACTTCATAGATATTGTCAGTCTTCATTGTGTCACCTCTTTTGAACTGGAATGAGCATAGCACTCCAGTTCTACGTTGTCAAGAGAATTCTTTAGCCAGCGAGTCCCCAATATGTTACCCCGTCGAATTCGATGCTGGTGTAATCGTATTGCAACTCCCGTGCCGCTTTTTCCCAATCGATACAGTTGTTAGGCCAACCGGCTTTAGCATCGACCGCTCCAATATCATCGGCGAAGTCCATGGCGTATTGCTCAAAGTAGCTCTCACGCACCAGTACTACGCCGTCATTCCACTCTGAGAAGTTCTGTTGTCCGTCATCACAGAAGTTGCTTAGATCGGCGAACTCATCGGCATCTGTCCAGTCTTCTAACTCTTCTCGTGTAAGATCTTCACGTTCTGAGGTTAGGTCGGCCAAGCGTTCAATAACGCCACGTGAATCAAGTATGTCGGCAGTGTTGTCTACGGTTCTCATGTTACTCTCCTGATATGATGTCTATGCTAGTGATTGTAAAGGGACCTTCTGTACCTGCTACTACGTCGCCGACCGAAAGCAATATCGCCTCAATTGGGTTGCCGTGTACGCGATACGTGTCCAGCGGATGAGCTACATCGGTGTAGCCTGTATCCAGCGTTATCCATAGTCGATCCGTATGATCGGTTGTCCGGGTTACCTTTGGCCTATTGGTTGGCATCTAATTTACCACGTCGAAACAATCGGTACAGATATCGCCAATTTCAAATGGCCGATTAACGCCATCTATGAACTGTATGCCTGTCGCTTCAAACCGTTCGCCGCTCACCGTAGTGCCGCACAGTTCGCAGTAGCAACGTGAGAAACCAATAGTTTCGCCAGTGTGGATAGATGATAGGTCATTCTCATACATGAATTCGTCTATACGCTCTATGCGCCGGTCGAACGCAGATTGATGGTAGTTATTCAGTGATTTAGTTAGTTTCACTTGGTTACCTCTGCTTTGCCCACTTTGTTACCGTTTTTGTCTACTAATGTCCAAAAGTTGTAATTCAGTTCCTGTCCATAGACTTTATCGGCCAGTTCTCTGAGGATACGAGCTACTTCTGTACCTGTTGAAAGTTCTGAGAATGCTGCGTTGTCGGTGTTGATCTTAATGGTAATCATGTTAGCTCACGTCCTTGCAGTTCTGTCTGTCCGTGCCGGTCAGCGTGTTATGACTATTGCCACAGGTATACTGGCCGGTTGCGTAATTGGCGCGATTAGACGCATCAGTGAACATCTCCGCTCCGATGATGACATCATACGGGAGCCCGTCTAGCTCGGGTATCTCATAGACTCCAGTTGTTTCGTCAGCGGGCACTAGGTTAAATTCGTTTGTCATTGTCGTATCCTCTTGCCATTCTATATAGCAACCTGCTAGCCAAACGTGTCTCTGTTGATTCTAAAAGAGTTACTTGACTCGCTTAGTGACCTTCTTTGTCAACTTGCCATTATTTGTTGACAAATTCTGTCCGAACTTGAATCCAGAGAATACAAAGTGTTCCTGTTCCTCGTACACCGTCTTGCAATAGGTTTCCATAGACGCCGGACGGATGCCGATTGGCACGAGACGGGCACAGTATTGCGAGTAAATGGTTTCTAGCTTAATCATTTCGTGTACACCGTTTTTTCCAATAAGCAGTATCGAGTTGAGATTTTTCCAATAAATAAGTAAGACGTTCCTGCGAGTCTTTAACTTTGGACAGTTCGGCACGTAGGCAGTAAATCTCTTGCTTGTATGCCGATACTGCGTCTTCAGTGTGCGGCGCAACGTATTGGTACGTTCCTGTCTCTACGTTCCTACTCATCGGGCACCTCCAATGTGGTTACCTTGAAATAGGAATTCATCTGTTTCGTCATTTTCCGTTACTTTCTCCCAAACGGAGAATGCCATGTCGAACTGTCCACTATCGTCGATCTTGAACAACAGACGTTCCTTGCCAAGTGCCTGGAGCGCCTTAAGGATTGTCTGAGGATCGTCGTTCTGTCCTGGATGCCATCCGGACTCGAAACCGTCCTTAATCAACTGGTAGCCAAACTTAGCTGGATCGATGCTGCGAATGTTGAGTGCCGTGCTCCCGTTGTCTTCTAAACCCTCTAAGTACTCATCTTCTTGGCCGTCCAAGCATTCGAGACAGACCAATTCGCATTCGTTCATTAGCACGTAACTTGGGGACCAACCGTACGAGTCTGGTGACGTACGGAAAGCGTTGTCACAACCATTACACTGACTCCATTCGTCATTCCACTCTATGGCGTATCCGTACGCTTCCAAGACCCTATCGACGTTCTTACCGAACTTGTTCCAATCGGCGAAGATAATGTCCTTAGTCGGTTGATCGTAACCTTTTTCGGCGTACGCTGGTGCAAAGCGAATGTCTTCTAAAGCAGACTCTGCTTTTTCGGCTATCGTGCCCCATTTGTCATTCTCAGAGCAGTGAGGCGCGCGGCACATTGATTTACGAATGATGTATTCAGGTGTCATATTGTTAAATCCTCTAATCTTTGGTTGTCTAGTCTTGCCAGTGTTGTTAAGCTATCCTGTTTAAAGTAGTTTGTCAAGACCAAAATGCGGTTCACTATGGCTTGAAGTTCAGAGAGCGACGTATCCGGTACGCTCCCTAGCAAGGTTATACGAGTCATCTCGCCATCTCAACTAACGAACCGTCTGCAACTAGATACACAGGATAAGGCGCTTGCCCGTCCTCGAAGTATTCATGACCTAGCGCGTAAGTCTTAGGGCCCGACTCGCAAGAGTTGTTCAAATTGCCCGCTCCTGGTGCGCACGGAGAACAAAACTGAGCATGAGTGTAATAGGGTGAAGCTAATACCCATATTTCAGAGGATTCAGCGGATTGATACAAACTGTAATCTTTGTCTGCGCATGAGAAACTGTGTGCCTCTTGCTCTCCCATGTCATCATACCCGAACGTCCATTCACAATTTTCGCAACAGAAGTCTTGTTTACCGTCGAACCAATCGGACTCTGTTATCTCTTCTGGTGCATCCTCAGAGCTAGTAGCTTCATTACCACATTTCGGGCAGCACGGAGCGCCATAATCAGCTTCAAAGTCATCAAAATACCACTCGTTAAGATGACTCGTACCGATTATCCCAAAGTGAATTCCTGTCTTTGGATCGTAGTTAGATCGGCCTAGGCTATAATCTATTCCTGCGTAGTCTGTCATGTCGTTTGTCCTCTTTTTAGGTTATCGGCAGTTCGCCGTGAAAGTTTAATCTGAAAATGAAACTGTATTAGGTCTATGCGAGTCCGCCCAAACTTGGGCTGCTTCCGCTGTTGTCCATGGTGGTTGCATCGCGCCATATTCATTAGTGTTAGGATTAAACACGGTAAAACCACGTTGCACTATCTCCCAGCCATCTCCGATTGGCGCGCAACCATGTGAACTAGCTGTCCAAATCTTTGCAGGGTGGGCCCAAACCATGTAAGGAACTACCTGATATTTCATTGTCTTTGTCCTTTAGCGCAGGTGCGCACATTGTCTATTGCAACTCTCTCGCCAAACTATTCTCTATTGATTCTAAATGACTTAACTCTCCGCATCGATGCCGCAAAAGTGCCAATTGACGTAAAATGATGACACTTTACGGCAAAGTAAAAGGGACACGGCGCAACCGTGTCCCTTATTTGTTCTCATTGTTCCCCTATTACCTGTGCCGATTGTAGCACGTCATGCGCTTGCCTCATAATCTCCGTTTGCAAGGCCCGGGTTGCATCGTCTAACGAGATATAAGACTTACTCTCCCATGTTACCCAAAAAGCACGGTACGTGCCGTCCTTGTTCCTTATTACCGTGCCGACCGTAGTGGCGCTAGCGAACTTCACCAGCACGATATTCGTATTATCTCCTCTGAGCATCTTTACGCTCATTGTGCTGCCTGTACACGGGACTCTAAGAGTACCGGGCCAACCGTTACTACTATGCCAGCTTTACTCTCTTTCTTTGCTACCTTATCCGCTAGTGATAGAATCTTTGCCACTTCGCCGATGATGGTCTGTAAAGCCATTACCTGTTGTTCTTTGCCTTCTATGGCCTTTACTGCCTTTAGTGTCGCCTTAATCGCTAGTGAGCGAAGCAACGTTGCCTTATCCGGTTTCACCTGTCCCTGTTGTATCCTCTGTCGTCTGCGTTCTGCTTCGTCTTCTATCAGCCAATCCCTTGCACTGTCCCTATTCGACTCTTTGGGCGGAGGACCGACTCGCTCAACTGCATCCGTGTACTTCCCGTACGGAGCGTTCTTTGTCCCGTGTATCGCCATGCCCGCGCCGGTTGCCAGTGCTAACACCAGTTCAGGTAACTTCTCTTTAGCACTCTCGAATGCCTCTATCATGCGTCGTGCTGTGCTCGCGCTGATCCCAGGTAGCCGACCTAAGAAACCTTCCCATAGTCCATATGGACGGAGCGTATCACGTGCTGTCTTGAGTGCTTGGCCTAGCTTTAAACCGCTTCGACCGCACTCCTGTTGCGCATCCAATACGTCTTTGTAAAGGCTTTCGACCTGTTTCTTAAGATCTTTGGGCAAGCTTTCCAGTTTGATAACCTCTTGCCCGGTGGACTCATCTACAGTGATAAATTCCTTTTGCATTACCATTAAGCGGCTCTCCTTAGGTTAGGTTGTGAATTGCTCTTTGTCTTGCTCAACTCTCTGGCGACTGCTAGGGGCACTAGAACCTCAGTGAGAGTAACAGGTTGTCCGAGTCCACCTGATACTCTGTCCTTAACTAACAACCAATGTGGTACGGCGTCCTCCGTCACCTCTATATACCCTGTGCTCAAATACCTAATCTTGCCCTGCGAGTCTGTAAATCCTACGATTACAACTGTCCGAGTGTTGAACGCATAGAGAAAGTTAGGATTCAAATTCCGAGTTGAGAAGTCCGCCCCGTGCCGTTTGGTTGCCTGTTGCTTTAGTGCATTGTAACGCGTCATGTCCTTATTCCCACCTATTTACTTGATTTAGTTACATTAGTAACGTTATGAGCTAGAGCAACCTGCATGCCAAACTCTCATTCGTTGATTCTAATGGGTTTACTGACTCACGTTTACGTGCCCCACCTGCTAGTGACAAAAAAGGATAACATAAACTGTCAATGTTGTCAAATAATGTCATAGAGTTAGTGACTATTCCCTTTAGAATCAACAGAGGACACTTTGGTATGAGAGTTGCAGGCATATCTGATATGTTGCATGACATACTGTATGACAATGTAACTGGCACGTGGCGCGTAATCGCCATAAACCCTGACACCAACAAACGGTTAGAATGGGACTTCCAAACTGAACAACAGGCACTCGCGTTTCTGCGCGAGCTACACAAATGGGTACAAAGAGACTCAACAGGGCAAGAGATGAGAGAAGATGGCAATTAGCTCTCCAATTGTCATTAGTATAGCACAGTTCTAAACCCCTGTCAATAGGGTAAACACCTTAGTACATAAGTACTCAAAGGACCTAATGAAACTAACAGAAGCTCAGAGACACTTGGTATTTCGTGCATTCGCTCACTTGCTCAGGGCGGATAAGTCGCTCACTCTAGAAGAGAAGCTACAGCTAATGGATATAGTGTCTAAGTTCTTCGACATTGACTTAGACCCTGAACCAACTGACGAAAAATGATAACAAATAATGACAGAATGACCTAAAAGCGTATACGGTGCACCGGATGAAGCCCTTTAGAATCAACGGTGCACCGTTTGGTTACACAGTTGCTATTACAATAGGCGAGAGGTAACAATCAAATGATATTCATAGTTGCACTGATGTTCATAGCAATAGCTTTCATTAGCTTTGCAATAGTGACCGACACCTTCAACCGTTAACCAACCGGCGCATCGCGCCAAAGGAAACATGACATGAGAATCCCAAAGATCAATGACGGCACACTGACAGAAGTTCTAACATGCGCCGGACTCGTAACAGGCAAATGGCGTGCAAGCGATGATCCAACACACGTGATTCTGAACGATGCGTACTACACTAACGATGCTAAGGCGACCGACGTAGCATTCATTGACATCACACAGGTCATTCGCATTAAACCAGTAACAGGAGTCAAGGGCATTCCGGTGTTCAGTGACGCAGATAAGATACAGGCTCATGGACTCGGAATTATTCTCTAAAGTCTGGCTTGCGACTGCCGATAACAAACTTAACAGGAGATTAAAACAATGATTCTAGCATTAGTAATCGGATTTTTCGTATACAGCGTTTTTGTCGGAATCGCCGCTGTACTCGGAGTGTCACTATGATCAAGCGACTATTCAACTCATTCAAGACACCCGATGTGTTGCCGGAAACGGCTCGTATTCAAGAGCTACTGGCACTAGGTTACACCGATGGTACACCGTTGCTATCCCGATACCTCAAAACGATTGGCATGCACACACTCGGGGTTCTAGCTCAGAGCAAGGACATCATGGTATCACGGGCAGCTAACGTCGCCATTGTGGCGCGACTGACAGGGAGAGAATTATGACACTGAAATTGCGCAGTGAATCGCATCCAGATTACGCGTTGGTACGAGTTTGGACATATCTATGGTTCGCCTATAAAGACAACGGCTCTGTGCCCAAAGACGTGAGCGATGCTATCTCACTGATACAGGAAAGAATGACCCCATGACCCTTGCTCAACTCATTAGCTTAGCAGAGCAACGACAGAAGACAGACGCCTATGATGTGGGCGAAGCCATGGACGGTTGGTACATGGTACGCGTTGTCCGAGTGGCTCGTAAGAAGACTTGGACTAACTCGGTCCTCTTCTACATCAACGGTCGGCAGGTTAAGCGCCATGAGCTATCAGCGGCCATGGAACAAGACAAGCCTGTATCATTGACATGGCCATGAAGCGAGTAACCTATACGCTGACAGAGTCATCCAGTCTCAGCATGGACTATGCCCGTTTGCTCACGTTCTACTGTCAGGAGTGCAACGTCGCAACTCATGCTAATCACCTGGACGTGCCCCGAGTGCTGTTATGTCTTAGCTGTCAGAAGAATGACACAAAAGGATAACAATTTGTGCCGGATTGACACGAATACGCATCGTGTACGCTGGCTAAATGGTTTAGAATGAATGAATCGGCCTTTGGCTAGTGAGTTGCAATATAGTATGGTGTAAGACAGGAGAATAAGACAATGATTGATCCAAGAGGCATCTTACGCAACGTAGTTACAATCACCGAAACACCTAGTGCAACGCTGATCCTAATGGAATGCGGCCACACAGGATCGTTTGCACAGCACTTCCATTACGATGCTAAAGACCAGAGAAGATGCGTTCAGTGCTTGCCGAACTATGAAGAGATGCTGAAGACCAGACAGTAGCCGAATGTACTGTTAAGTTCGGCCAATAGCTGCCGATAATACATTCAACAAGGGAGAATAAGACAATGAAGAATATCAAGGTATTAGCGGCAGTTAACTTAGATGCACTAGAAGATGGTCAGATAGAAGTTGAATCCAGTTTCGATACCATCGCGGAAGCAAAGAAGAGAGCTAAGTACTACCTAACCACCGAATACCAGAACGTTTGCGAAGCAGCTACCCGCTTAACCTATTCGCAGGTTGTTGTCAACGACATAGTTATGTATGATTACGTCAAGCCCTAACAAGATTAGAGTTCGAGTGAGCATGATGTGAGTGAATGACCCTGGCCTTGAGTAAGCCAGGGTTTCTTACGTGGCCGGACTCTCCTGCGTACCGCGTACGCTGACGTAAATCGGCCATATGTACTCTGGCAATTGGTATAGGAAAGAGATAGGATAACAACAGTAAGAGGAGAGAAGGACATGAGCAAAGAACAGTTAGAGAACGAACTGGCAAGACTTAGAGAAGCAGTGTTAGACCTGCTAGACGTGATTGA
>Ga0210410_10000415_pt1 | contig 49065 bp, 32 predicted proteins | sample IncBWC4MmetaG_FD_161058 | JGI IMG/M metagenome (GOLD analysis project Ga0210410, IMG submission 161058) | Forest soil microbial communities from Barre Woods Harvard Forest LTER site, Petersham, Massachusetts, United States - Inc-BW-C-4-M | ecosystem: Environmental > Terrestrial > Soil >...
CAAGCCCTTGTCCTTGGAGTCAAATTGGTTGTTGGCAGAGACACCAGGCTGCAGTTGGGTCAATTCCAGGAAGTTGCGGCCGTTCAAGGGGAGTTCGCGCACCTGGGTGCCTTCGATGACCGCGCCGACGTCAGCGGTGGTGGTTTGGACCTGAATGTCGCTCGCTTCGACGGTGACCATATCGGTGGAGGCGCCCAATTCCAGCTTGGCATTCACTTCGGTAACGGTCGAAACGTGTACTTCAACATCCTTGGCAATGTACTCTTTGAAGCTCGCGGCCTTTATGGTCACCTCGTACGTACCGACGTCGACAACGGGGAAGGAATACGCTCCCAAGGAGGTCGACGTGGTCGTGGAAGATTCGTTGGTGCCGAGATTGCGAAGCGCAACGGTGGCGCCGGCAACTGCCGCGCCTGTCGGATCCGTGACCGTGCCGCGGACCGAACCCGCATAGCTCTGCGCATGCGCGGCGAAAGGAATCGCGAGCAGGAGCACTAAGGCGCAGACGACGCAGCGAAAGAAACGATAGACATTTCTTGAATTGTTGCCATTCAGAGTATTCATTCGTGTACCCCTCGAGGAAAAGTTTTCTGAATAAAGACGGAACGGTTTCCGCGCTTGGCAGAAGCCGGACGAGGACTCATATTCCGCTTTAAGCCCACCACAAAATGGCGAATGGACGTAACCCCTAACGCACTACGGGACGTAATGCGTTTGTACTAGCGGGGTATTTATAACCAAAGGGCGGGGCTTGTCAAGCAGAAATAATGATATTCTTAAGAAAAATAATGATATTCTAGAATCGGGAGCAGAGGAGGCAAGGATTGCTCCGGCATTGGAAGCGCGGGCCGGGACATTTCCGATCACCGTCGGGCGCATCGTCATTCCGGTAGACGGGTGAAAAACAGTGCTTGGCCAGGGGTCGGAGGTTTGCGGATCCCTTCTCAAGTAAAGCTAGAATCGCGGTTTAGGGGGCACGGGTTGGACCGGAGCGGGAGCAAAGGTGCGCGGGTGCGGATGCTGTTCCATATCCCGAATTTGGAAGATGCTCGAAGGAGCATTCGATGACTCCGCCGCCAAAGAGGAAGACCGGATCGCGCACCGATGGCAAGGTGACCCTCAAGACGATTGCAGAACACCTGGGGCTGACGGCGGGAACGGTGTCAGCGGCGCTGAACAATTCGGCGGCGGCGCGTTCTATCCCCGAGCACACCAAGAATCGCATCATCGAAGCGGCGCAGGAATTGAATTACCGGCCGAATTTCTTTGCGCGAACCCTTCGATTGAAGAGGACTTATACGATTGGGGTGATCGCCGAGGAGATCGGCGATGCATATGGCGCGTTGATTATCAGCGGCATCGAAGAATACCTGCGAAAGAACAATTATTTTTTCCTCACGGTGATCCACCGTCATGACCCGAAGCTGCTGCAAGCATACGCGCAAATGCTTTTGACGCGGGGAGTTGAGGGTTTTATTACAACGGATACTTCAATCCAGCAGAAGCTCGCGCTGCCAACGGTAGCGGTGGCGGGTCACCAGCCGGTGGAAGGGGTGACTAATATTGTCCTGGATCACAAACGCGCGGCGAGACTGGCTCTTGAGCATCTTCAAGGATTGGGGCACGAAAACATCGCGTTCATTCGAGGCCAGACGATCAGTTCGGATTCCGCGGTGCGGTGGGCCGCGATCTGCGAGGTGGCGCAAGAGCTAGGGATTCCAATTCGTCCGGAGCTGACCATTCAATTGGAAGGCGTGGATTCCACGCCAGCTATCGGATATCCCTTTGCAAAGCAATTGCTCGGCCGGAAGGAGAATTTTACGGCGCTTTTTGCGTACAACGACATTTCCGCGATCGGCTCGATTTGGGCGTTCCGCGAGGCAGGATTGCGAGTGCCGGAAGATATTTCCATCGTGGGGTTCGACGACATTCCAGGGGCGGCGTACGCCAATCCTGGACTGACAACGGTGCGTCAGCCGTTGGTCAGGATGGGGCAAATCGCGGCACAGACGCTGGTGGATCAAATCGAGGAGAGGGGCGAGAATGTGCAGGAGATTGCCATCGAGCCCGAGTTTGTTGTGCGGGAATCCACGGGCCCGGCGCCACAGCGGCAAGCGCGCGTGAATCGAGAGCGCGTGGCGGGGCGGTCTGCGACGGAGAGTTTGTGAGATGCGAGAGGATTCGCCGCAGAGATGCTTTCCGGAAGTTCTTCCGAACTAACAATTAGGGCTTTGACTGGCTGGTGATCGGCGGAGCCGCAGCGGTGGCGGGAGTGTACTGCTCCTGGGCTTTAAGCTTTTGGTAGACGAGCAATTGCTCCTGGGCTTTTTGCGCGAGGCCCGAGCGCGTGTAGGCCAGGGAGAGCTGATAGCGGGTTTGCGATTCCTTGGGCGAAAGTTGGATTGCCTGCTCGAGCGCGTCCCGCGCGCAAGGGAGATTCCCGGACTGCAGGCACAGTCCGCCGAGAGCACTTTGTGCGTTGCTGTTTTTCGGATTGGCGGCGACGCTTTTCATGAGAGCTTTGATCGCGCCGTCGAGATCGCCTTCTGTCTTGTTCACCAGACCTAAATAGTAGAGTGCGCCAGGGTCGCTGGGATTCTGCTTAAGGCAGATTTCCAGGTGTTTTCGCGCCTCGCCAAGCTCGTGCAAATTGTAGTCGATGCCAGCCATGGTCAGATTCATTTCGCGGTCGTCTGGTCGAGCGGCGAGGACTTTGGCGGCAGGAGGCCTGGCTTCCTCCCATTTGGAGTCGCCAAAAAGAGCAAGGGCCATGAAATAGGAGGCGCTCAGGTCGTCCTGGTGGAGGGCCTGAAGTTTCTTCGCGGTTTCGAACGCATCCGCGGGACGATTGGCGTAGAGTTGCGCGGAAGCGAGGCTCTGCAGAATGTCCGGGCGAGATGGATCGAGTTTTTGAGCGCGGATGAGAAACGTGATGGACTGATCCCATTCGGAATTTTCACCCGCGACATGCGCGGCGGCGATGAGTGCGTCGAGAGATTGCGGAGAGCGTTGCAGGATTTGGGTGAGCGTTCGAAGGGCTTCGTCGCGGTGGGCGGTGCCGTCTTGCGCGCGTGCCAAATCGAGTAGAAAGCGATCGGTTAGCTCTTGCAGGGGCGCGGCCTTTGCAAGAAGCTCTTCGGCGGTGCGGAACGCGCCGTGGTCTAGTAAGAGTTCGGCGAGCTGAGGCACGAGCGTGGGATTCTTGCCCGCCACCTTGAGCAATGCTTGGATTTCGGCCGAAGCTTTTTCTTGCTGCTGCAAGCCAACATAGTCACCCGCGAGGATGGGAAGGAGTTCCGGCGTGCGTTTTGCGGGAGGGATCTTGGCGGCGGCTTCGAGCGAGGCGTCAAACTGGCCGAGATGGAGATAGAGGTTGGCCAGGGCAAGATCTGTTGCGGCGTCTTGCGGATTGATTTTGAGGGCATCTAGATACGAAGTTTTGGCGGCGTCGGTCTTGCCCTCCGCAAAATAGGCATCTCCCAAATAGCGAAGGGCTTCGAAATCTCCGGGATCGAACTGCAGCGCTTTGTGAAGAGCGGTTTCGGCATCCGCATAGCGCGTTTCGCGAAGGTAGACGAGGCCGAGTAGCGTGCGGGCTTTTGCGGAATCAGGATTTTTGGCGAGAAGCCCTTGCAGACGCCGGTCCGCGGTTTCCAGTTTGCCCTGGCGAATGAGCACGGTGATTTCGGCTACATCGGAACTCTGGGCGCGCAGCGAAGGGCGAGCGTTGAAGAGGAACGCACAGAGGAGGAGCACCGCGGCAACGCTGTGGGCACGCCGGCGCTGAGTAATTCGTGCTGTGCGATGAGGCAGCATCTTATCCAAATAGAAGTTTAGACCGCGGGGATGCCGAAGCAAATCAGAAAGTATTCGCTCTTTCGTCGCGTCGCGCTTTCCCCTAGACTAAGAGAGAACTGCAACGATTTCCCAAAACATGCGCGCGTTGACAACTTTCCTGGCGATTTTTTCTACGGCATTCACGACCCCGGCGCAGAATCCTCCCATCCACTTCCGTGAGATTGGCGCACAGGCGGGGCTCGATAAAGTTCCGTTCAGCTCCATGAAGCAGCAGTACGTGGTCGAGACAATTTCAGGGGGCGTAGCGCTTTTCGATTGCGACAACGACGGGAAGCTGGACATCTTGGTGGTAAATGACGCGACGCTGGTGCAGGCGCGCGCGGGCGGCGTGCCGATGGTCACGCTGTATCACCAGGGCGAGAATCTGAAATTCACCGATATCACCAAGGAAGCGGGCCTCACGCGAAAAGGCTGGGGGATGGGGATTGCGGTGGCTGACTACGATAACGATGGGCTGCCTGATATCTACGTGACGGGGTACAACGGCAATGCGCTCTATCACAACCTGGGAAACTGTAAGTTTGAGGACGTGACGGAGAAGGCCGGAGTTGCGGGAGGAGGATTCAGCGCCGGGGCGGCGTGGGCCGATTACGATCGCGATGGGCATCTCGATTTATTTGTTTCGCGATACGTGCATACGGATCTAAATCATCTGCCTACGGCGGAAGGCAACGCGCCCAACTTTTTTCACAAGGGACTGCACGTAGAGAATCCCTGGACGATGGAAGGCGAAACTGATTTTCTTTATCACAATCGAGGAGACGGGACGTTTGAAGAGGTGTCCAAGAAAGTGGGCGTCGATGATCCGGCAAAACACTTTGGTTTAGGAGTCGTGTGGGGCGACTACGACAATGACGGTTGGCCCGATCTATATGTGGCGAACGATTCAGGGCCCAACTATCTCTACCGGAACAAACACGACGGAACCTTTGAAGAAGTCGCCATGATGGTCGGCGTGGCACTCAGCCCGGAAGGCCAGGAACTAGGTTCGATGGGAGTGGACTTCGGCGATTTCGATCGCGACGGGCAACTGGACATCGTGGTTACGAATTACGCGGATCAGCCAAAGGATTTGTATTGGAATCAGGGGGCGCAGGGTTTTACAGATTTGGCTTACACATCGAAGATCAGCAAGAGCGCGTTGCCCTACGTTGGTTGGGGAACGGGGATCATCGATTTTGACAATGATGGGCTGCCGGACATCTTTATAGCCAACGGCCACACCTATCCGGGAGTGGATACGATTCCAAATGGCGTCAAGTACCGGCAGCCGATTCAGCTCTATCGGAATAATGGGAACCGAACGTTTGACGAAATGGCTACGGGAGCGGGATTGAATGACGGACCGCTGCAAGCCCGGCGGGGAGTGGCTTTCGGCGACCTAAATAATGATGGAAACATAGACATGGTGGTCTTTAATGTGGGTGCGCCGCCATCTCTGTTCCTGAATGAAACTCACAATTCGAACCATCGGGTCCTTTTCAAGCTGGTGGGCACGAAGTGCAATCGCGGCGCGGTTGGTGCCCGGGTGACGGTGACCACGGCGACGCGCTCACAGATCGAGGAAGTGCGGGCAGGAGCAAGCTATCTGTCCACGAATGACCCGCGCGTCCATTTCGGGCTTGGCGCGGATGCGGTGATGGAGAAAGTGGAAGTGCGATGGCCTAATGGAAACGTAGAAGTACTACGTGGCGTTACCGCGGATGCGATTTATACGATTGTTGAGGGCGAAGGGATCAAGAACACGGTGAAATTACCGGCTCCGGAATCCCGCTGAGGCGCGGGGCGATGGTCAATGAGGCACGGTTGACTCACGTTCAGACCAGTGCTCGATGATGTCGCGGACCACTCTGTCGCCGACGATCTGGGCCGCTTCCAAGGCGGGAAGGTAGGCGGAGTAATTTCCGGAAACCATGGATTTGAGGCTGTCGGCGGGATTCGAACCGGGCGGTTCACGGTCGTAGTTGCTGACGGTGCGCAGGACGAGTACGCGCTGGAGATCCACGCGGCCGGCTTGGCTCAGGAAGGTGAGCGCTTGCATGGTGCCGGAGTCTTCCATGGCCGCGATCATGTAATTCCCTTTTCCGCCGGTGTAGTAGCGCGTCCAGGCGTTCGCCCACTCATTCAATTTTGAGCCGTGCCAGAAGGTGCTGGACGAAAGTGTGTCTCCGCGCGCGACGAAGGGCGGCTTCAAGGCATTGGGGAAGCCGGTGAAGCGCGCTCGCGAGTAGCGGAGAGAATCGGAATCGGGAAGCGCGACTTGCTTGGTAAGTTGAAACGCCCAGCCAACGAGATCCCCGTTTAGCGCGTACGCCACGCCTAAGCTATTGTCAGCTGGTTCTTCGTACGGCGTACCTTTGCGCAGAGGGACATACCCGGTCGGCCAGTTTTCTGGAATTTGGCGCGCGTCAATTTCGTACGCGAGATCGCCATCCAAAACGTGATCGGCCCAAACCGCGGAGCCCAGCGAGACGTCTGCGGGATCTCCTCCGCCAATTCCGGCGACGAGCCAGTAGGCTTTGGAAAAGTCGAATCGTGGATCCAAACCGACGGCCATTACGGAGGCTGCGGCTTTGGCGGTTCCGACGCCAGTCAAGATGCCGAGCACTCCATCCTTATTTAGTCGGACATGGTGATATGCGGCCGGCAACAAAATGATTTGATCCAGGTGTTCGCGCTCGACCCAGAGTTGGTATTCGCCGGGCACATCGCCGATATCCTCGCCGCGTTCGAACATAGTGACGACCACGACCTTGATCTGGATCGGTTTGTTTGATGACTTAATTTGAGCGAGCAGCAGGGTTGGGAGCAGAACGCCGAGTGCGACGATTGCAAAGCACCGCTGCAAGAATGTGTTCATGATTTCTCGCGACTCCTTGCTCGGCCTGCTATGCTTTCCGGCACGCGGATGAGAGTCTAACGCAGCGCTCGATGCCGCGGGTCACCATTCATTCCAAGAGCCAATATCACTGAGCAGGCGGGAATTGCCGTCATGAAAAAAACCAATTCTAGAAATTTGCGGATCGTTCGTCCGAGTTACCCGGCGTGCGTTCTTGGGTTCGCGCTTTTGTTTGCCGCTAGGGCGCCCGGACAAACCAAGGCGCCAACGGCTAGCGCTACTTCTTCAAGCCTGGAAGCTCGCGCCGAGCTTAATCTAAAGTCTGCGCGAAAAAACCCCCTTCAGCTTCGGCATTTCCTTGTGGGGATGCCCAAGGGGGCGGATCTCCACAATCATCTGAGCGGCGCGGTGTACGCGGAATCGTGGATTCGCGCGGCAGCGGAAGATCAATTGTGCGTGAACCTGGAGAAACTTTCGTTTGCAAAGCCGGTCATGGCGCCAGGAAGTGCCGAAGAACCCCCGAACTGCGGAGACGGGGCGGTTCCTGCGGGAAAAGCGTTCAAAGATCAGCATCTATTTGGCGCGCTGGTGAATTCGTTTTCAGTGCATGGATTCGTGCCGTCTCCAGGAGTGACGGGGCACGATCATTTTTTTGATGCGTTTGCGAAATTTGGGGGGACGGATCACCGGCACCTGGGCGAGTGGATTGACGAGGTGGCAACCCGAGCGGCGGCACAGAATGAGCAATATCTGGAGTTGATGCACACGCCGGAGTTCGCGCACACGGCTGCGCTGGCGATGCAAATCGGATGGCACGATGATTTCGACGAGTTCCGCAAGGAGTTGCTGAAGCGTGGGCTGCGCGAAGAGGTGGCGCCGGCAAGCGCGGCGCTCGATCAAGCGGAAGCGCTGCGGCGAAAGCAAGAGCACTGCGACGCGCCGGATGCGACGGCGGCTTGCGCCGTGCAAGTACGTTATCTGTGCCAGGTTTTGCGCGGCTTGCCGAAGCAGATTGTTTTTGCGCAGACGCTTTTGTGTTTCGAAACGGCCGCGGCGGATCCGCGATTTGTGGGCATCAACCTGGTGATGCCGGAAGACGCATACACCCCGATGACGGACTACGCGGTGCACATGCGACTTGTGGGATTCCTGCACGCTCTGTATCCGAAGGTGCATTTGAGCCTGCACGCGGGGGAACTCGCGCCGGGGTTCGTGCCGTACGAGGGTTTGTGTTGCCACATCCGGCTGGCGGTCGAGCAGGCGCAGGCGGAACGCATAGGGCATGGTGTAGATATTCTCTACGAGAACAAGCCGCATGAATTAATGAGAGAGATGGCGCGGAATCACGTGTTGGTGGAAATCAGCTTGACGAGCAACGACGTGATTCTGGGAGTGAGAGGAAACGATCACCCGTTTCCGCTGTACCGGATGTTTCATGTTCCGGTGGCGCTATGCTCGGATGATGAAGGCGTGTCGCGGATTGATTTGACGCATGAGTATGTGCGCGCGGTGCAGACGTACGATTTGAAATATGCGGACTTGAAGCAGATGGTGCGCGCGGGGATTGAACATAGCTTCTTGCCCGGGGCAAGTCTGTGGGACTCTCCGGACGAATTTGCACACGCGGTTTCGGTGTGTTCGAAAGATTCCCTCGGGGCGGGAAAACCTTCGGCTGGTTGCGCGGCGTTTCTCAAGTCCAACGAGCGCGCGCAGCAACAATGGGAGTTGGAACGCCGGTTCCGGGCGTGGGAATCCGAGCTCTGAGGGCCGCATTTTCACTCAGGAAAACAGTCGCTGACATTTTCGTGCGGGTCACGCGGCTGAATTCTGGTTGCAAACAAGTATTGCGCGGAACAGACAACGCCTATATCGTTGCCGCTTTTATTCTCGTTCGAATTTGATGGGAAGAAGGAACGGAATTTCTTGGAAATAGCGGTACAGGCAAATCCGCAGGCAACTGGATATGGGTTGCGGCGAGACGTTCTCTCGCCGATGGAGACGCTGGCGCAGTCAGTCTCTACCATCGCCCCGACAACGACGCCCGCGGCAACCATTCCTCTCGTTTGCGCGTTGGCAGGAAATGGCACATGGCTGGCGTATGTGCTGGCGACGGTGGCGATTCTGCTGGTGGCGTTGTGCATCAGCCGCTTTGCGCGGTACTCCTCTTCGCCCGGCTCGCTTTATACCTACGCCTCGATGATTCTTCCTCCGTCGCTGGGAGCGACCGCGGCGTGGAGCTTGTTGCTCGCGTACGTGGCCACTGGATCGAGCGTCATTGGCGGCTTCTATCATTACGCCAACTTGCTACTTCACGACGCTACTGGCCACGGTACATCCGCGGTGGTTCTCGCGTTGATCGTAACTGTGATTTCGATGTGGATTGCGTGGCGCGACGTAAAGATTTCCGCGCGACTGATGTTGTGGATCGAAGCTGTTTCGGTTTCCCTTATTCTCACGGTCGTTGTGCTGGTCTTAGCGCGCCACGGCCTCCCGTTGGACAAAGCTCAAGTCCATTTGCAGGGGATGAGCGGTAGCGGCTTGCGGCTCGGCTTAGTTCTGGCACTTTTCAGTTTTGTGGGTTTTGAGAGCGCGACGACGCTAGGCTCCGAAGCTCGGAATCCGCTGAAGACGATTCCGCGCGCGGTGATTCAGAGCGCACTTCTCGCGGGAGCAATTTTTATCGTGTGCGCTTACACGGAGGTGCTCGGGCTGCGCGCGGTCGGGCAAGACCTGGGAGCCAGCCAAGCGCCGATGCGTGTACTCGCCAAGGTGGGCGGCGTGCCTTTGTTTGGATTGCTGATTGATATCGGCGTGCTGGTGAGCATGTTTGCCGGAACGCTGGCTTGCATTACAGCGGCAGCGCGAGTGCTGCTGCTGATGTCGCACAACGGACTAACGCACGGGTCGCTGCGCGCCACGCACAAACGAAATGAAACGCCGAGCCGGGCGATCGTAGTGACAGGGATTGCGGCAGTCTTACCTGTGGCTATTTTGGCGGTTCGGGGCGCCAGCGGCTTGGACGTTTACGGATGGATGGGATCGCTGGCCACGTACGGATTCATCGTTGCGTATGCGTTGGTAAGCGTGGCGCTCCCGCGCTACTTGCGGAATCACAACGCGTATCGCCCGGGGGCGCAGATTATTCCGTGGCTGGCGTTCACGGCGATGTTGCTGGCGCTCGCAGGAAATCTCTATCCGGTGCCCGAAGGGCCGTACGGCAAGCTGCCGTACATCTATCTCGCGTATTTGTGCGCCGGCTTGCTCTGGTTTTTCCTGCGAAGGCGCGGTGGCAGCTCGACGCCCGCTGAAAGCTAGACCATCACGGCGATCTGCCGGTGCGACAAACAGTCTGATTCCCTGCTCCCCTGCGAATTCGTTTCTACGCATCAGGCCCTGCTGGCGATTCTTGACTCACCACGTTTTCCACAGGAAGAAGAAAAACAAATCAGTGAAAGTCAAAACTTTCATGGCATCGGCAACAAAATTGGAATAGCTTCTTTCCAACGAATTGCATTCTGTCCCGTGAGGCTCGGCGAGGCCAAGAACGTCGCCTTCATAACGATAGTTCTTGGGAAGGCCCCAGTTGGTGAAGTCGGCCAAGTGTATCTCGACTATTTCAGGAGGCCGTTGCAAATGACTAAGAGCAAAAAGAATACAGGGAGCGCCTTCTTCGTCGCATTCTGCATGTGTTGTTGCTTCACCCTCCTCCTTGCGCCCGGCCTGCCCGCGCAGCAAACTCTTGGCGGCATCGCCGGAACGGTCTCCGACAGCTCCGGCGCCATCCTGCCGAACACGACAGTGACCATCGTGAACGAGCAGACGCAGCTGAGCCGAACGCAGATGACCAACGCCAACGGCAGCTACGATTTTGTAAACCTCCCCATCGGCTCGTACACGCTCACGTTCACACATAATGGATTCGAGACGCAGAGAATTCCTTCGATCGTGGTTCAGGCGGACCGCACCGCGACGGTAAACGCAACGCTCAAAGTGGGCCAAGTGGGCACGACAGTCACGGTGGAAGCGAGCCCGCTGATGAACGCGGTGGACACCACTAACGGATACATTCTGGAGAAAGATCAGATTGAGTCGATTCCATTGCCGACCGGAAGCTTTACCGGCATTGCGATTCTCTCCCCTGGCGTAAACGCGGAGCTTGCAGGCGGCACAGGCGTCAACAACGGTCTAGGCAATCAACCGATCTGGGCGAACGGCCAGCGCGATACCAGCAATACCTTCCAGCTGAACGGCGTGGACGCCAGCAATCTTTTTAATGGCAAGAGCACAAGCTCAGTGGCCTCGGCCCGCATTGTGAACAACACGGGCATCGGGGGCGCTGCCGGTCTATCGAGTACCACGGCAGAACCACTCCAGACGACCGCGTCGCCCTATCTGGCTATCGGGCAGGCGCTGCCCACGCCGGCACCGGAAACGATCGAAGAATTTCGAGTCAACACCTCCATGTACGATGCCCAGCAGGGTTCAACGAGCGGCGCGCATATTGACATGAGCACCGCTTCTGGCACCAACAAGATTCACGGGGCAGCCTACGCGCATCGTGGAACCGACGCGCTCAATGCCGCGCCCTTTTTCTACAACGCGGACCCAAACATTCCGGCCAGCGATAAAGTGCCGGAATTGCACCGCTACACTGCGGGAGGCACCCTGGCCGGGGCGCTGATGAAGGACAAGCTTTTTGGATTTATCAGTTATCAGCACATCCATGATTCCGATCAGGAGATAGGAAGTTCGCGCGTCGCCGTCCCTCCAGGACTCACGAGCGACCGGAGCCCGGCGGCATTGGCTGCATTGGTAAACGGCGCGGCCGGGAGTTGTGCGGTCCCGCCTTGCAACTTCCCCTTTTCATCCCCGATGAATGCAACCATCGGCACGGGTCCCGGTAACATCAATCCCATCGCGTACGCGTTGCTGAATTACAAGCTGCCGAACGGCCAGTTTCTGATTCCATCGGCCGGGAGTTATACGCCGTCGATCAATTATCCGGAAAATACTTTCACTGTGGGCACCGCCTATTTCCTCGCCCATCAAGCGAACTCGAATCTGGACTGGAACGTCAACTCAAAGGACACCATTTCCCTGAAATACTACTACCAGCATGATCCGAGCACGGCGCCGTATGCGTATTCGGGGGCCCCCGGCTTTCCACAGCATCTGGATGCAGGAAGCCAGGTGGCATCCATCACAAACACACAGTCGATCCGGCCGAACTTGAGCGTGGTGGAAGTGTTCGGATTCATTCGCGAAAAAGTCTACAGCACGATTTCGCAACCGTTTACGCCATCCTCGTTCGCGTCTTATGTTATGAGCAAGACAGGCGCAACGCTTGCGGACTCGACAATCAATACGTTCGGCTCGACATTTTTCCCAGGCATTACGATTGTGGACGATTACGGGAACTCCGCGCCGTATAATCCAACGTTTGTCACCAATGCCGGAACAAATATCGGGGAGGGCGCCAATTCACAAGGAGCGTTTACCGGGGTATTTCAAAACCGCTTCACGCCTTCAGCCAACGCGATCTGGACCAAGGGCAAGCACACGATGACGTTCGGCGGCAGCTTCGCGTACACGCAGCTCAATACTCGCGATCAAAGAACGAACAAGGGCATGATTTCTTTCGCAGACTTTTCGCAATTCCTGCAAGGATTGCCGACGTCGTACAGCTCTAACGGGTTCGTAAGCACAGCATTCCTGCAGGGCGACGCTAACCGGTACTATCGCGCGAAGGACACCGGTATGTACTTGCAGGATAAATTCCAGATCCGTTCGAATCTCAGCTTGACGGCTGGACTGCGTTTCGACGACCACGGAGGTCTCACCGAGAAATACGGCCGCTTTTACAACTTCGATCCCAACGCGGGTACGGCGAATGGGATCATCATTGCTGGGAACAATAAGTTGTTTCCCACCAAGGGCGTCAGTGATTCGACGCTCACGGGAAGACAATGGGGCCTTGCGCCTCGACTGGGTGTAGCGTGGAGCCCCAAGATGTTCAATAACAAGATCGTCGTGCGCGCTGGATGGGGCATGTACTACGACCGGGGCGAGCTGTTTGCCTACCTTTCTCCGGGTGTCGCGGCAGGGGAAATTCCAGGCGGGCCATTTGGAGTTAACCAGTCGCAGCCATTTGTCAATTCGCAAGTTTGCACCGCGCTGCTCTCAGCCCCTTACGAGGGATTCATTTCTACCTGCGATCCAACGCAACCGAACGGTGGCAGTTTCCAGAACCCGTGGGGCACGACGCAAATTGCGCCGCCAACCGGCAATCCAGCTAGTATTGTTCTTCCCACCGCGGCGCAGATCGCAAACGGAACAGCTCCCTATGTTTTTGCTGATTACAACCGCACCAATAAGCTGCCCTACACAATGAACCAAATCCTGGATATCCAATGGCAGCCGCGAAAAGACCTCTCGATCGAAATCGGTTACGTAGGTAACCTGGGACGCCATGAAATCATACCGATTCCGTTCAACCAAGCTCAGATTGCCACGCCATCGCGACCGATTCACGGGCAAAACTATACGTATGGCTACACGGTAGAGGGGCCTATGGGGTGCAACCCAACACCGGCGTTTGGTGGTGCCGCTTCTTGCGCATACACAACAACGTGTAACCCCAACACCAACACCATAAGCGGGTGCGCGCCGATAGGCCTTCCAGACGGGAGTCAAATGGTAGCGACGTACGAAGGCGGGAATGTGGACTTGCGCGTGCCATACGTCGGCATTTCCTCGGAATCCGAGTCCTACACGGCCGCCGGACTCTCTGCCTACAACGCACTTCAGGTCCATGTGGAGAAGCGCTTGAGCCACGGGCTGCAGGTGGGCTTTTCGTACACCTTCTCTCATGCCACGGATGAGCAGAGTGCGATGGGGCTCTTCTACAATGGAAACAACCCTCTGAATCTTCGCAGTGGATATGGATTGTCCGACTTTGACCGCAAGCACGTGATCAACTTCACGTACCTCTATCAATTGCCCAAGTTTTACGAGCAGACGTCGATGAGGGGGAGACTGGCCGATGGCTGGGCCATCGAGGGACTAGCCATTATTCAAAGCGGCCAACCGTATAGCGTCGTTGACTACTCGGGAGCGGTGGGCAGCATCTTCTACGGGACGTCCGACGGCATCACGAATCCGGTGGTGCCTCTAGGCAGCTGTTCGCCCTCGGGTGCACTTACCGGGGCGAGCGGGGCCGCGCCGGGATCGCCGGCGCTGAATGCTGCGTGTTTCACTCTGCCATTGCTGAACCCAGGGGACTTGGGGGGAGCGGTTCCTGCGGGTGACACATTTGAAACGAATTTCACAACGGGACAGCGAAACATCTTCCGTCAGCCCTGGCAACGGCGGGCGGACGTCTCGGCGGTCAAGGTGACGCAACTCACGGAGCGGGTCTCGATGAGATTCAGCTTCGATGTGTTCAACGTGACCAATACCCCCAGTTTCGACATCCCGGTGGACAACGTATCGCAAAATCTGTTCTTCAACGATTTTCCTGTGTACGGTTCTACGCTGTACTCGTCTCCCACGTTGAGCGGACTGGGGATCGTGAACAAGACTATCGGCAGCCCGCGGCAGATTCAGATGTCGCTCAAATTCAGCTTCTAACCAGCTTCCAAATTGAGACGCGGAGCTGCGGACAATCGAATTGTTTCCTTCGTATAACGCCTGGACACGCAATAGTGTGTTACCCCTCATCAAACATCACCGGTGAAGACACTGGCGACGCGCAAATTTCTCCGGTGACAAGTCGACTGCGACGGCCGACAGTCCAACCTAGCACGACAATCGAGTAGTGTCCCAAACTGCGACGTTCGACCCACATTGGCACTAGAGAAGAGGCCCGGGGCGCACGCTGAGCCTCGAGGTAGAGGTATCTGCTGGAGTTGCAACGACCTGCGAGAGGCACCGTCAGCGATTGGAAAGCCGCTTGGGCGGCCGCGTGCAAGGAACAGATGGTGGAAGAAGGCACTTACAACCAGCCAGAAGAAGCGAGCGCACAAGCGCGCGGTGAGACCGGCCGCAGTGACGCTATATGAAGCAGAATAAGGGGAAAACTTCAGGCAGTTTTCAAGATGCGGGAGCGAGCACGCTCCGAGCTAATTTTCGAAAGATTGAGCGCCGTGAATGGGGTTTGTGGGTGGCGGCGGCCATCATCACGCTGCTGCTGACCATCGCACTTGCTTCCTTTCTGCTTCCGAACGTGTCCTCGCACCAGGATTTTCATACGCAATACGTGCTGCCCCAAGCAGTCCGAGGTCTCGTAGGCCTGGTGTTCTTGTTCGATATCTACACGATCTATCAGCATTTGCAAATTCACAGGATTCGCCGGGAGCTGATCGAGAGAGAAGAAATGTTTCATCTAATCAGCGAGAACGTGGCGGACATGATTGCCGTCGTGGATTTGGAAGGCCGTAGGATTTTCAACAGTCTCTCCTATCAGAAATTACTTGGATATTCGGCCGAAGAACTGCAGTCCTCTTCTGGATTCGAGCAGATTCATCCGGAGGATCGCGAGCTGGTTCAGAAAGCTGCCAAGGAGGCCCGGGAGACGGGAGCAGGGAAAATCCTGGAATATCGCTTCCGGCACAAGAATGGCCAATGGTTGGTGCTGGAATCCGTGGCCAGCGTGATTCGCAACGAGAAGGGCGAAGCGGAAAAGCTTGTGATTGTGAACCGCGATGTTACCGAGCGCAAGAAGACGCAGGAAGCGTTGTCGCGTTCGGAAGCAAGCTTCCGGTCCCTGGTGGAGGGGGCGCCACATGGGATTTACCGGGCAACAACGACTGGCCAATTCCTGGAGGTGAATCCCGCTCTCCAAAGAATGCTCGGCTACAAGTCCCCAGAGGAACTCTTCAAAGCGGACCTCGCGACACAAATCTTTCGCCACCCCGCGGACTACCAACGGATGAACGAGTTCCTGACAGCGTCAAAAGAAATGAAAGACATCGAACTGGAATGGCAGCGGCGAGGCGGCGAGACAATGGTGGTGAGATGCTCGGGCCAGCTTGTAAGCGCCAAGGATGGCGGCCCCGGGTACTTTGAGGTGTTTGCGGAAGATGTGACGGAGAGACGCACGCTGGAGCGCCAGTTGCGAATGGCGCAAAAAATGGAAGCCATCGGGAGGCTGTCGGGAGGGATCGCCCATGACTTCAACAATTTGCTTGGAGTCATCATTGGCTACAGCGGTGTCTTGAAGAAGTCGCTGGACAAGAGCCAGCCCACCTACGAATACGCCACGGAGATCGAGAAAGCAGGGCAGCGTGCAGCCTCCTTGACCCGGCAATTACTGGCGTTCAGCCGGCAGCAGGTTTTGACGCCTTCCGTGCTGAGCTTGAACTTGCTCGTCTCGGACATGGAAAAGATGCTTCCGCGTCTGCTGGGCGAAGATATCAACGTGTCGCTGTCGTTGGATCCAGAGCTCGGAAACGTGAAAGCCGATCAGAGCCAGATCGAGCAAGTGATCATGAACCTGGCAGTGAATGCGCGGGACGCCATGCCCTCGGGCGGGAAGCTCCACATCCAGACCGCCAACGTGGAAATGGACCACGCGTTCCAGCGCGATCATCTCGGTTCCAACCCGGGAAGTTACGTGATGCTTGCGATCTCGGACACCGGGACGGGTATGACCGCCGAGACCATCGCGCATATCTTCGAGCCGTTCTTTACGACCAAGGGAGTGGGAGAGGGCACGGGCCTTGGGCTTGCAACTGTGTATGGCGTGGTGAAGCAAAGCAATGGATACATCTGGGTAGACAGCGCTGTGGGGAAAGGTTCGTCATTTCAGATCTACCTTCCGAGGCATTTGGACACCGAGCAAGTTTTGGCCGAAAAACCCAAGGTCCAAATAAGGGAAAAACCACAAGGATCTGAAATGATTCTTCTCGTGGAAGACGCGGATGCCTTGCGAAAACTGGCGCAGGCCTTTCTTGAATCAAACGGCTTCCGCGTGTTGTCGGCCGCGAATGGAGAAGCAGCTCTGGAGATCGCGTCGCGTCATTCAGGCATTTTCGACCTTTTGCTGACCGACGTGGTGATGCCAGGCATGAACGGGCGGGTTTTGGCCGAGAAATTGTCGCTGCGGCAGCCCGGGTTGAAGGTCCTGTTCATGTCCGGGTACACGGACAGTTTTATTGCCGGCCATGGAGTTCTGCAGAAGGGAACCAACCTCCTGCACAAACCGTTCACGGAAGAAGTTTTCATAAGTAAGGTCCGGGAGATTCTCGATGGCGGCAAGATCGCGCCGGCGGACTTGAAACCGGAGTTAGATCCTGTGGGGAGCAATGAACGTTCCAAGTGATAAGAAAAGCCGGCCGATGGGTAAGGTCCTGGTCGTGGATGATGACGAGGCACTGCGGCGGCTGATGCACCTCGAGCTCAACGATACGTACGAGGTTATTGACACCGGAGAACCCGAGCAAGGTTTGGCCATGGCGCTGGAGCACAAGCCCGACGCCATCCTGCTCGATTTGCGGATGGCGAAGTATTCCGGTTATGAGCTGTGTCAAACGTTCACCTCGTTTAGCCGCACGCAGACGATTCCCGTGATTATTGTGAGCGGCGAAGGAGGAGCGCAAACCAAAGACCACTGCAAACAGTTGGGTGCCACGGCGTATTTCGAAAAACCGTTAGACTTCGAGGCTCTCAAGGCGTGCCTGAAAGGCATCATGAAAACGGCCCGGCACGTTCCACGAACCGAGGTGCGCGTCCGATTGCGTGTGGCATTAAAGCTGCGAGGGAAGGATGCGCAACAAAATGAGTTTGAAGAGACCGCGGCAACGGAGAACGTAAGCCTTAGCGGATTTTTGTGCACTTGCAATCGAGAGATCCAGGTTCATTCCGTCGTAGAGGTATCCATGGTGTCGTGGCGTGACGAAATCGTGGGTAAGGCGGAGATCATGCACTCCGAGGCGAAAGTACCCCCACTCTATCGATATGGATGCCGTTTCACGGAAAAGAAGGGCCCCTGGGTGTTGCAGTAGACGATTCGCGCTGCCTGGGATGCCAACTCAGAGGGGCGGTGCAACCAGTCGATTTATTCTCTTCATTAGTCCCGTGATTTGATCAGCTTACTCAGCGCTTGAATGTCACTTGTCGTTGAAAACCCAGAGTCCGGGATAGCTGCTGTTTCCGTGCGTATCCCGTTCCAGGTTTTGTCGGGGATGGTCAAGAAGACGTTCGCTACTTGGGCGTCATACTGTTTTCCTGCTCCTCCTTCTATTACTTTTCGTGATGACTCAAACGGGAGAGCACGGCAATAGGGCCGATCGGAAGTCATGGCATCAAAGGTATCGGCCACTGCGAAAACCCTCGCCCCTAGCGTGATGTCCGCGGTCTTTAGGCCTCGCGGATACCCGCTGCCGTCGCAGCGCTCATGGTGAGCAAAGATAATCTCTGCAGCGTCCGTCAGGAAGGGGATGCCTTTGATCAGCTCGTATCCGATCTGTGCGTGCCGCTGCATGATCTGGCGTTCTTCGTCGGTAAGAGGACCCGGTTTGAGTAGAATTGCGTCTGGGATCGCGAGTTTGCCGATATCGTGGAGCCAGGCTCCCATGGCGATATTTCTCATCTCTTTTTCCAAGCCACCCATGCCTTTGGCAATTTCGATGGAGTAGAGAAAGACGCGCCGAGAATGGCCTGCCGTCGGGCTGTCTCGCAGATCGATGGCAGCGCCCAGGGCCTCAAGGGTGTGGTCGTAGCTGCACTCGATCTGACGCAAGGCCTCTCGAAGTTGCTGGGTTTGTTCTGCGACGAGTTCCTCAAGATGGTAACGGTAATTTTCGACTTCCAGTTCCAGGCGCTTTTTTTGCAAGGCGCGCGTGAGACTGCCTGAGACTACATTTGGATCCGCCTGGAAGGGTTTGACGATGTAATCGTCAGCACCCTGCCGCATCGCTTGTATGCCGACGCGGATGTCATCTACTCCCGTAACCACCAGGAAGGCCAGCTGGGGATAGCGCTGCCGCACCTTCGACAGAAGTTCCATGCCGGACATTCCGGGCATTTGCAGGTCCGAAATCACCGCATCGATCTGCTCGGTCTCGAGGATCCGGAGCGCTGCCTCGCCGCCTGCGGCTGTTTGGCACCGATGGCCAAGCTGGGCGAGCACCACGGCCATGACCTTTCGCACGGAAGCCTCATCGTCAACAATCAAAACCCGGAGCGCCACGACGGGAAAGGAGGTAAGTGGCTCAATTCTTCGGCGCGTTGCGGTGTCTGCGGCTTCGTAGAGAGGTGGCATGGCTGGTGTTGTTCTGCAGAGTCGAACGTCACTTCGGGAACGGCGCGCGGTTCGAATCTCTCCCGTCGCCCTGAAGTTGCGATGCAGAAGAGGGATTTGGTGCACGGGAGAGGCCATCTCGCTCGAGATAAAGCAGCGCGAAAGCCAAGCGAATTCAATCGATTAGAAACGCTTGCGGCAACTTAATAGATCGAATCGAGAGTTACTGTTTCAATCAGGGATTGTGTTCCGCAGTGGGACGCGATTCTCCAGTTTCACTTGGCGCCAAAAGTTGACGCGTTCTGGTGCCGGTGTTAGATTTTTTGCTTCTGCGCGAGGAACTACGGGGGCATCGCCCTGAGCAGGCCTGGAAAGAAACGCCGTTTGGTCGATCTAAGCCGCCGCAAGTTCCTCTTCCAGTACGGCCAGGGAGCTTCTCTGGCTTTCCTTCCTGCGGGCCTTGGCTTGCCTTCCTTCGGTCGCTTCCTTTTTCCTGATTCTCCAGTGCAGTCGGGCGAATTTCATGTGCACCCTCGATATCGGGTACAACGAGATCTCGATGCGGTCCTGAAAAAGGTGCGAGCGGGATTCGATGAGTTCATCACGGAGAAATACGCGGATCAAATTGAAGCCATTTTAAACGAATGGAGTTCCCAACTCCTGGAGTCACCGCAAAAAACAGGCGCGCTCGAGAAAGTGATGAGTTCGAATTTCTCGGGCGCTTCGCCAAACGCGGCACAGTCACGATTGGTCCGGAAAGTTTCCGCCCTAAAAGTTACGCAGATTAGATTCTCAGAAGAACCGCTTCTTGGGCGCGAAGTTTTTCTCGAAGAGTGGCGTTCTTCGATGAAAACCTTTTCCAAGTTGATCACCGCTGAATTCCAGGTGACGAGTATCTGCAGGGGGAGTACGCCGCTTTCATCGCCTGGAATCCCTGACGCGCTTGAAACCCACGTGCGTTTTGACCTGGTGGGCGCGGGACCGGATTTCCACCGCGAGCAACGGGTGGGCAACTGGGAACTCGACTGGGAGACACTTGCTTCGGGCGAATTCCGCCTTCGCAGGTGGCGAATGATCGACGAGGCGCGCAGCCGCTCGTCGGCACCAGTCTTCGCTGATGTTTCGTCGCAAGCCTTTGGCGGCAATCCTTCCTATGCTGCGCAATTGCTTCACGGAACGGACTACTGGCGAACGGTGCTCGACGGGGCTTGCGGCGTTGACATCTACGGACACAACGGGGTCTCTGTCGGTGATATTGACGGTGACGGATTGGACGATCTCTACGTTTGTCAGCCCGCGGGACTTCCCAATCGGCTGTTTCGAAACCGCGGGGACGGCACGTTTGAAGACATCACGGCGTCCTCCGGGGTTGGGGTTCTCGAGAACACTTCATGCGCCCTTTTTGCCGATATCAACAACAAAGGTCGCCAAGATTTGATCGTCGTGCGGGCGGAAGGCCCTCTACTTTTTTTAAACGAGGGCGGCGGAAGATTCCGTCTCAAGCCCGGTGCGTTTCAGTTCGCCAATGCTCCGCAAGGCGCATTCACGGGAGCAGCCATCGCAGACTATGACCGTGACGGCTGGCTGGACATTTATTTTTGCTTGTATTCGTATTACCGGGGAACCGACCAATACCGCTATCCCTCACCCTACTTCGACGCGGAGAACGGTCCGCCGAACTTCATGATGCAAAACCAGCGGGATGGAAGTTTTCGTGACGTCACGCGCCAGTCGGGCCTCGATCAGAACAACGCGCGTTTCACTTTCTGTTGTGGTTGGGGCGATTTCAACGGCGATCAATGGCCCGACTTGTATGTCGTCAATGATTTCGGCCGAAAAAACCTTTACCGCAACAACGGTGACGGCACCTTCACCGACATTGCCCGAGGGGCCGGCGTGGAGGACGTCGGAGCAGGTATGAGCGTCAGCTGGCTGGACTACGACAATGACGGCAAAGAGGATCTCTATGTCGCCGATATGTGGACTGCCGCAGGAAATCGCATCTCAATGCAGGAAGCGTTTCAGAAAAATGCCAGCGAAGAAACGCGGGATCTTTACCGCAAGCATGCCATGGGGAATTCCTTGTTTCGCAATCGCGGCAACGGCGCATTTGAAGATTGCAGTGCGCGCTGCGGGGCGGCGATGGGCAGGTGGTCCTGGTCGAGCGACGCCTGGGACTTCGATCACGACGGCTTCCCCGACCTCTACATCGCCAACGGCATGATTTCTGGCGCCACGCGGGAGGACTTAAACAGTTTCTTCTGGCGGCAAGTGGTGGCCAATTCGCCGGAAACGGCCAAGCCCAACGACAGCTACGAGCGGGGATGGAATGCCATCAACGATCTTATCCGCTCGGATGGCACCTGGAGCGGGTTCGAACGCAATCTGTTTTACCTGAACAACCGGGACGGGACGTTTTCCGATGTATCCGGAATTGTGGGTCTGGACTTCATCGAAGACAGCAGATCGTTCGCGCTCGCCGATTTCGATCAGGATGGCAGGATCGAAGTGCTCCTGAAGAATCGGAACGGCCCACAGTTGCGATTGTTGAAGAACATAATGCCGGAGATGGGTCCTGCCATCGCGTTTCGCCTCACCGGTAAAAAAAGCAATCGCGACGCGGTCGGAGCGACAGTCACGGTCGAAACTGAAGCAGGCCGCCAGACTCGCCTGCTTCAGACCGGATCGGGGTTTCTTGCCCAACACAGTAAAGAACTATTCTTCGGCTTGGGAGAGGCCAGAACATCTGTAAGAGCGTCGATCCGTTGGCCGAGCGGCCTGGTTCAAGAGCTTCACGACCTACCCATCAATCACCGAATCTGGGTGGAAGAAGGCTTGCCACCTTCGCGCATGGAACCCTTCAAGATGGTTTCGCCATGGCGGGCCGGCGCACACGACGCTTTTGTTCAGGATAGAGAGACACTTCCTGTTTCGGCGGAAACCTGGCTGCTCGCACCGGTCGCGGCCCCGGATTTCTCTCTCACCAATCTGGCGGGACACGCGCAAACACTTTCTGCTCGGCGCGGCAGGCCAGTTCTGCTCTACTTTTGGTCTGAAGCGTCACCTGATTGCAAAAGAGACCTGGCAGGTTTTGAAAGTTCCTATGCGCGGTGGGTGAATGAAGGTCTGCAGCTTCTTGCGGCAAATGTTGACGAGACCGAGGGCGCCAATGGCAATCTGGAGCTGGCCGATTATACTCATTTGTCCTTCCCGATCGTGCGCGCTACTCCAGATGTCGTCGCCATTTACAACATCCTTTATCGCTCTCTGTTCGATCGTCATCGCGATTTGAACCTTCCCACCTCTTTCTTGATCGATGCACAGGGAGCCATCGTCAAGATTTACCAGGGCTCCTTTCCAGCAGACCGTTTCGAAAAAAACTTTCGAACTATTCCGCAAACAGCGGCGGACCGGCTGGCCAAGGCGCTGCCTTTCCCCGGAGTGATTGAAAGCGCCGAGTTCGGGCGCAACTACCTTTCCTACGGTTCCGTTTTCTTCGAGCGCGGGTATTTGGAGCAAGCGGAGGCTTTTTTTCGGCTGGCCCTTCGAGATGATCCGTCGGGCGCTGAAGCCCTCTACGGGCTGGGGAGCGTTTATTTACAAGAACAGAAGAATAAGGAAGCGCGCGAGAGTTTCGAACGCGCGGTTCAGCTCTACGCGAACTATCCCGGCACCAAGATGCGAGCCTGGAACAATCTGGGAATTCTTGCAGCGCGCGAGGGGCAAACGGATGAAGCCGTGCAGAATTTTCAACGAGCCCTGCAAATCGATCCCGGCTTCTCGATTGCGTTGCAAAATCTTGGAAACGCCTATCGTCAACAAAAGCGTTGGAAGGACGCGCAAGAAGTGCTCCAGCGAGCCCTGCAACTGAGCCCCGATAACCCCGAAACAAATTACAGCCTGGGCATGGTGTTTGCCCAGCTCAACGACACCCAGCACGCCTTTGAATATTTGCAGAAGGCCCTGACATCGCGTCCCGCCTATCCGGAAGCGCTGAACAACCTTGGAGTTCTGTACCTTCGCACGCAGCGCCCACAGGAAGCGGAGAAGAGCTTTAGGGAATCCATCCGCGTAGCCCCTGCTTTCGATCAGTCCTACCTGAATCTTGCCAGGTTATATGCCATCGGGGGCGAAACCCAGAAAGCGCGCGAGGTTCTTCAGGAACTTCTCAAGCAACATCCCGGTCACGCGCAGGCTCAAAAGGAATTGGAACAGCTTCCGCAATAAAGGAAGAGGCTGACTGAGTTCATTGCGCTGCATAGGTTCCACGGCTAAGATGATTCTCGGACCGAGGCAAGCGCTTGGACAGAGCTTTTCCATCAGCGCTCGCCAATAGTGAGCTCTTGCATGATCGCAGCTTCATCCAGATCATTTCGAATCGCGAGCTGTCTCCTGATGCTCGTGCCAGTGGTTGCGTCCGTGGCTTCCGGACAAACGAAGAGCAAAGAAGTGTCTGCATCCATCGAAGGAACCGTCTGCGATGCACAAAATTATCCCCTCGTCGGCGCGATTGTCTCGTTGGAAAGGATTGGCGGCGGACGAACTCTCATCGCGCACACGGACGACAAGGGAAATTATCGCTTCTCGACACTTCCCGCGGGAACGTACAGACTACAGGCAAAGTTGCCGGGTTATCGCGAGGCGAGCAAAACCCCGCTGAGCGTCGCTCAGAACGAAGTGACAGCGGTCGTTTTGCTCCTGGAACTGGATTCCGCCGCTCAATCTCCGAAACCCACTACCCATGCGGTTGAATTTTCCGACGAACCCCAATTTACCGTGGCGGGAGTTACGGATCCAACGAATCTTGGCGGACACGGGTCGGACGTGATTGTGCGCACCAAAGAAGCGCTGGCGAAAGAAACGGTCTCGCTGAACCGAGCACCGGATCACCTCCCCTCCGCTCCGACTTCCAAAGGAGGCGAGGACAGTGCTGAGTTTCACGCCTCGCTCGGGGACATTGCAGAACGCGAGGGCCGTCCACTCGAGGCTGTTCGCGAATATCAGCGCGCGGCCGAAATGCAGCCCAGCGAAGCTAATCTCTTTTCGTGGGGCGCCGAACTGCTCTTGCATCGCGCACCGGAACCCGCTGCAGAAGTATTCATAAAGGGACATCGGCTCTTTCCAAGTTCAGTACGCATGCTCGTGGGTCTTGCTGTCGCAGCGTATGTGCGCGGGGCTTATGAACAAGCGTCGGAGCAACTCCTGCAAGCTTGCGATGCGAATCCCGCCGACCAGAGCCCCTACTTTTTCCTCGGCAAAATACAAGAAGCCGAAAAAGTGGAGCCTCCTGGATGGACAGAAAGGCTGAAGAGATTTGTCAGCCTGCAACCGGATAGTCCGCTCGCCAATTATTACTACGCCGTGGGCCTGTCGAAGGAGGCCACTCACCCGGAAAACTTCGAACTGCAGGAATCGTTGCTCCAGAAAGCCATACGCCTCGACGCCCGCTTCGGCGACGCGTATCTGCAGTTGGGAATTCTCTATTCCGAGCGAAAGGATTTTCCGAAGGCGATCGCCGCCTACCAAAAAGCGATCGACACTATGCCTCTCCCGGACGAAGCTCATTTTCGATTAGCGGAAGCTTACCGGCAGACCGGACAAACACAAAAAGCCCGCCAAGAAATCGAAATCTACAACCAGGTCTCCAAGGACAAAGCGAACGAAGCGGACCGCGAGCGGCACGAAATCCAGCAATTTGTTTATACCTTGCGCGGCCGCACCGTCCCTGCGCCGCCGCCGGCTTCCGCTCCTTATTGAGCCGCAGGTGCTTGGGCGCGCAGCAAGTCGATAAACATCCGATAAAATTTCTCCGTGTCCAGATCCACTTGAATCTCGACTTGCCGTTTCGCGAGTTTTGTTTTGTCGTTTTCCATCCAAGTCAGTGTGTTTCCGTAACCCGCCCCATGATCGATGTCCACATCCATGTAGCGAATCTCTTTCTTGGTGATCAGCGTAGGATCCATCCAAGCGGCTGCGGCCAGTTCATCCCACATGTAGTCCAAACTCCCGCCGGGCTTAAAGTAGCGCGTCACGTAACGAGCCAAGGGCGTTCCGCTGGTTTCGATCTCGTGGATCATCGCCGGCGTTAAGTGCGTCTTGATCGAAATGTCTACCGGTGTACAGGTGATTCCCTTCCAAGCCGCGCGCAAGACGATGTGCGCCGCCTCCGGATCAAACCAAAAGTTAAACTCGTGCCGCGGATTGTTCACGAACTCCGGATTGTCGGTCGCGGGATTCAGGCTTCCCCCCATGAACACAAGTTCCTGCGCCAATTCCGGGAATTGCGGGTCCAGCGAAATCGCCAGCGCAAGATTGGTCATCGGACCGCCCTCGTAAATGGTGACCTCGTGCGGATATTTGTGCACCATGCGAATCAGGAAGTGAGCAGCATCCTCGGAAGAGGGCTTGGTCGTGGGCTGCCCTTCTGGAATCTGCGGCACGACGAACGGCTCGTGCCACCACCGCGGATCCCAAGCTCCCGCGTACGCCACTTTTCCATGACGCTCCTGCCACAGCTGCGATTCCTCACGATCGCGCACGAGCGGAAACACCGCCCCCGGCACCACGGGAATATCGGTGCGGCCGATAATCTCTAGCAAGCGCAAGGTATGCGCAACTTCTTCATCGCGCCACTGATTTCCGCTCACCACCGTGATCCCCAGCACTTCCACTTGCGAAGATTGGATCATGAGCAAAACCGTCTGCAAGTCGCTGCCACCGGGTCCCGCGCAGTCCTGATTGATGATCACTTTGCGGCGCGCCTGGCCCCATCCCGCGGAGCTTGCCCCCAGCAAAACGAACAGAGCAAAAGACAGCCTTCTCATTTTCATCATAGGTCTCTCAAAGCAGCAGTCAACGTGGGAAGCGACCAAGAAAAAAAGACCGGCCCACCAAGACTGCAGTGGGCCGGCTTATTTCAGGCAAAATGTGTCTGTCTGCGCTCACGGTCTAGAACGTGAGCTTCAGGCCGAATTGGATGAGGCGCGGGTTGTTGACGGTGGACTGGGCGTTGCCGAAGAATGGGTTGCTACTGTCATTGACGGGCAGCCCGAACTGAGCGTGGTTGAAGAGGTTGAAGAATTCGGTTCGGAAGTTCAGGCTCATGTTTTCCCATGGCAGCTTGAACTGTTTGATGACGGAGAAGTCGGTGTTTACAAAGTCGGGACCGTATACGGGCACGCGGTTGGCGTTGCCGAGTTCACCTTTCAGAGGCTGAGGAAAACAAGCCACGTTAAAGTAATGGGTCTCGGTGTGGTTGGCATAGGGGTTGCATCCGGGAACCTGGTCAGGACGCTCGAAAGCGTTGCCGTTGCCGCCGGTATTGAAGGAGACGCCGGAGGCATTGTTGTTGTCGATCAGCGGAACGGCGAAGCCGGAGGTAATTCTTTCGATGAGGGTGACCTGCCAGCCACCGAGAAGCGACTCGGTCAGGTTACTCCAATCGTTGCCGTACTTCTTACCTCGACCGAGGGGCAAGTCATAGATAATGCTGGCGGTGAAATTATTGTGGAGGTCGATCTGCGAGGGCCCCCAATCGAGCGTTTGCCAATTGGGCAGCGGGAAGTAGGGGGCGCTCAGTTCGGAACCCAAGCCATCGGATAGACCGTTATCGTAGGTATGGGAGTAGGTGTAGGCGACGAGCGCGTAGAGACCGTGCCTGGAGGACTTGGTCTCGGCCTTGATTTGCAGGGAGTTGTAAGTGGTTTTGCCGAGATCGCCAAATTCCAGAATGGCGTTGCCATTTGGAGTATTGAAGGGCGAAACGTAGGGAGCGCCGCCGGCGGCACAACCGAGTGTATAGCCACTGACTGTGCCGCAAGCGGAGGGGCCGCTGGTGTTGAGGGCATTGCCAGATAGCAGGATGTGGTTGCCGTGGGAGCCGGCGTAACCAACGGTGAGGACGATATTGCCGGGCAATTGACGCTCGACGTTGGCGTTGTACTGCAGGACCTGTCCGTGACTGAAGTCCTGGGGTTCGTAATTGAGTGTTCCAGTGAAGGTGGAAAGGGTCGGCGGAGTATTGCCAAAATTTATGAAACCTTTGGAGATGCTTGCTGGGCCAGGGGCTCCCCCGGTGAAGCAGGCGGGGGTATTACCCGCGGGGGTAGCAGCCGGGCACCCGCCGAAGGCGTTGATATCGCCCTCTGCGAAAAAGGGAGGGTTCTGCCAAAGGCCCTGGGCGCCCTGGCTCCAGACGGAATCGTGGTAGATGGAGAATCCGCCGCGGATGACGGTTTTGTCGCTGCCAAAAACTTTGTAGGCGGCGCCGATGCGCGGTTCGAGAGCGGTCCACTGCATCTGGATGCCGGCGGCGTTGCCGATACCATTCTGATTCGAGACTAGCAGCTCGCCAGTCTTGGCAAAAGAGCCAGTGGCGATGGCGGGAGGAATGAAGTCCGCCTGACGACCGGCGGATTCGGTAATGGGCGTAGAAAGGTCCCACGCTAAACCGATATTGAGCGTCAGATCTTTTGTGATGCGCCAATCGTCCTGGACGTAGGGGCGATAGATTTTCCAGCGGCGGCCGGTGACCGGGCCGTTAAAAGTCTGATCGTGTTGCGAAATGTTGGTATAGCCGAGAGTAATATCGGCGATGGGTTTACCGGAGAAAAGGCCGAGGGGAATCCAGAAGCCATCCTGGAAGGCTTCCGTGCCGACGTTCATCTGGTTGGCGCGGACGTCAATTCCGACATGCAGGTCGTGCTTACCGCGAATCAGGTCGAGGGAATCGGCATAGGAAAAGATATCAGTGCCGCCTTGAAACGGGGTGAACCCGCGGTCGCCCAGGGAGAAATTACCGTCGACAAGCAAAACCGAAACCAAGCCGCAGCTATAGGCGCCCTTCGTGCACGTCTCGCTGCCGGGGGTGCCGGTGCAGCCCAAGTTGGCGAATGGAATGCCGATGCCAGCAAGATTGGCGGAAGCACAGCTGCCAGTACCTTGCGAATTGATGTAGTTGAAGATGCGGTTATAGCCGAAGCTGAATTGATTGACCGTGGTGGGGGTAAAAACGTGGGTCTCCCCGATGGCGATGCTCCGTGCATGGTTGGTGATTCCTTGATTGCTGCCGAAGGCGCTAGCCTCGGCAAAGGAGCCCGGACCGCCGCCGCCCGGCACATAGGAAACGGCTTGGTCATAGCTGAAGCGAGAGAAAACGTTGTCGGCGCTAGAGAAGGTGTGATCCAGCCGGACGTCCATCTTCGTTTCATACAGGCTGCGTATAGGCTCGTTGATGAAGTTGATTCCTTTGGCGGTATTGGCGGCATTAACGGCATTCGGCAGGGGGTACAGATTAATCAAGGTCGCACCGAGCGAGTTAATTAAAGCGGCGGGTATTTTGGCGCAAGGAACGCCGGCAACCTGGCTACCGTTCGGATTGACGGTGGTAGGCGCACCGCTGGAACTGCCAACGCACTGGAAATAGGCGTTGTTCGGCTTAGTAGGATCCAACGTGTTGCCAACCAGATATGGGTTGGTGATTACAGGCACTTGGAGCTTAGGGCTCGTAGGGGTAGCCTGGAATATGTTGAAGGCCGGATTGCCGAAAGAGTCGTTGGTGAAATCCGCGAAGGGCTGCGCGACACTGGTGTGCATCGCCGCGCTGGGGACCTGGCCAGGGAAGGTGATGGCGTGGAGCTGATCCTTTTGCTCGCCGTCAACGAAGAAGAAGGTCTTGTTCTTTTTAATTGGTCCACCGATGGAACCGCCAAATTGGTTGAGATTGAACTTTTCCGGCGAAGTGGCAAAGAAGCTCTTGGCATCCAGAGAGGTGTTGCGGAGAAATTCGAAGAGCGAGCCGTGGAAGTCGTTGGAGCCGGACTTGGTGGTGACTAGCACGGTAGGACCGGCGCGGGTGCCATATTGCGCGGAGTAGTTGTACGTCAAAACCTTAAATTCCTGGATGTCATCGATGGAGGAAAAAGTTCCGATACCGCCGGCGGTCAATTCGTTGTTGTCCACGCCGTCGAGAAGCCAATCGGTGCTGTTGGGACGGGAGCCGCCGACGGAGAGAGAAAACGAGCCGCGCGCAGCCACTTCGCTGTCCGCGCCACCGGTGAAAAAACTGTTGGGATTGGTTTCCGCGGTAGCGCCGGACGTCAGCGTGGCGAGTTGCACGAAATCGCGCCCGTTCAATGGAAGCTGCGCAACCTCTTGCGATGTGATGACCTGACCGAGCGAAGGATTGGCCGTCTCCACGGCCACCTCTGTGGCTAACACTTCTACCGAGGTTGCGACAGAAGCAGGTGTGAGCGCAAAATCCAATTCGCGACGCTCATCCACCTGCAGCCGTATCTCTCTTTGCTCGATGGGCTGAAAACCCGGGAATTCCACGTGGATGGTAAAGATCGCTGCCGGGAGCAATGGGATCAAGTAGTGGCCGGAATCGTCTGTTTTCGCTTCGCGCGATAAGCCCGTGCCCTCCGAAGTCACCCGGACTGTGGCGCCGGTGATGACGGACCCCGATTTGTCGGAAACGGTGCCGGAGAAACTGCCGGTCGCCTGCCCGTACAGCGTCGGAGACACGCAAAGCGCCACTGCACATGCCAACGCCCCAAAAAAGAATCTCTTTCCCATCACCACACCCCCAGACTTTTTGTTAGATCTCAACCGCGATGCGCAGCTCGCAGCCCCCCTGCTCCGCTGAACTCCGCGTTCACCAGAGCCACGTCAGCCGAGGACAAGAACTGCGCCGTTCAATTCTTCCGCAGGATGGAATGCCACGGCACACCCAAGCCTCAGCCAAAAAAACATTGAGGCAAGTTACTTCTCAACCGCCGTTGTGTCAAGGCGGTAGTTCGCCTCGCCTGTGCAAACATCTCGCACAATGAATCGGATGAATTTTATTGATGGAAGTGGCGCGCCTGGGGCGATTCGAACGCCCGACCTCTGGTTCCGGAGACCAGCGCTCTATCCAGCTGAGCTACAGGCGCGTGGTGGGCGCTTCTCCGTGTTTCCGAAGCGCGCAGCATGCATGAACAGCATCTAACAGTAGCATTCTATCCGGTATGGCGAGCTTACGCTAGCGCGCAATCTCCCGCGCGAACCCGCGACTCTTTTCATCCCTTTGCGCGCGACCGGATCTCCTTTGCCAGTTTTTCAATATCTTCCGTCTTCCTGAGCATCGCGATGGAGAGCACCTGGACGTTGTCCATCTTTTCCACCTCGACCTTCAGCTCGCTCGCCAACGCATAGAGCCGTTCGACATCTTTCTTAATGCTCTTCTCATTCGCCTGCAAGACTGCTTTCGGGTCCGGCTTGAGCGGATTGGGTTCCTCATCCTTTGTGTCCGGGTTGCGCGGCTGCGGAATGACAGGCGCTTGCGCAAGCAAAGATCCAGCCAGGATTCCCAGCGGCACGCCCGCGACACAAACTGCGGTCAGAAACCTGCGTCTCGATTCCTTCATTTCAATGCTCCGTTCTTGGAGGAACAACGCACAACGCCTCTTCCAGCCTCTTCCAATGTTATACTCCACCCTCATTCAGATTATGCCTAGTTCCTTCAATCACTGGTTGGAGTTGGCGCTACCGAACACACTTCGCCTCTTTGGCATCCTGCTGATCGCTCTGGTGCTGAACCGACTGTTGCGCGCGCTAACAAATCTTCTGATTAAGACAGCGGGAACACAGGGTCGAGCGGCGCAACTCCGCGAGCAGCAGACGCGCACGCTGGCCGGGGTTCTCTATGCTGCGGGGAGCAAAATTGTTTGGGCCGTGGCGCTGTTGACGGCGCTGAACGAATTCAAAATCAACATCTTGCCGGCCGTAACATTGGCAGGTTTGGCCAGCCTGGCGATAGGATTTGGAGCGCAATCCCTGGTTCGTGACTTGATCAGCGGCTTCTATATCGTGCTGGAGGACCAGTACGTCGTCGGCGATACCATCCAAATCGCTGACAATATCGGCCGTGTCGAGCACCTCACACTGCGGCGCACGGTGATCCGTGATGCGCGCGGCGCCCTGGTGACCGTCGCGAATGGCGAAATTCGCACGGTGAGCAACCTCAGCCGAGATTGGTCGCAAGCCTTCGTGGATGTTTCACTCTCTCCGGAAAGTCCCATCGAGAAAACCCTCCAGGCACTGGAGTCCGCCGCTGCGGACCTGCGGGGAGATCCCGCGTGGTCGCAAGCCCTGGTGGATGGACCAAGACTTCTTGGAATTCAGCACTTCGACCGCACCTCTTCCACGGTGCGGTTACAGGTGCGCACTGTCCCGACGCGCCAAGACGAAGTTGCGCGTGAGCTTCGCAGGCGCATCCAGCTCGAGTTTCAGAAGCAGGGCATACCCGTTTCAAGTGTCCAGCGCATCGAACTGGCGAGCGTTTCTCATTCCCCGCAGGAAGCTGCCCAGCAAGACGCGATGAGTTAGCTCGAGGAGACTCCATCATGTCCCAGATTACATTTGAAGAAGTGAACTTGATGCTGCGGCTCTATGACATGCGGCGCGAGACGCGCATCCGCCAGGCGCGTGCCTGGTTTGTCGAGCACTTTCATCCAGCTTCGCCTGAAGAGATGATGGAAAGATACCCGCAAGGCAGCGAGGAAAATACCTACATTCGAATGGTCATCAGCTACTGGGAGATGGTGGCTAGCATCGTAAATCGCGGCTTGATTAACGACGAATTATTCTTTGAAAGCAACGGCGAAATTTGGGTCGTGTGGGACCGCATGCGAACGATCGTCCCCACGTGGCGCTCGGCATTCAAGAATCCCCGCCTTTTCCAGAACATCGAAGATACCTGCAAGCGCCTTGAGGCCTGGCGTGAAAAGCAAGCTCCCGGTTCTACCGCAGCGATGCGGCAGATGATGAGTCAGGCAAAGGCGAAGGCATAAGGACGCTTCCCTCTTCTCACGGCAAGGATTTGCATTCGCCGGTAGTGCAGCACTTATCGCCTCTGCTTGACAGGCTCGCGCCCCCGGTAATCCGCAACCCCGCAGACCACTTTCGGTTTTGCCAACTGCACGCAATTGCGCCCCGCCGCCTTCGCGCTGTACAGCGCCTTATCGGCTTCATGCAGTAGTTCCTCGACCGACCGTGATCCCCATTCGTGACTGAGCAACAGGCCCAGGCTCATGGTCACAGTAACCGGGCCGGAAGACGTTTCCACGGGATGCTGCCCGATGGTATTCCGAATTTCTTCCGCGCGTGCCATAGCAAAGGCTGGATCGCAATTGTTTAGTACCACCAGAAACTCCTCGCCGCCATAGCGGCCCACGAAATCGTACGATCGCACAGAGGCAAGCAAGCGCTTTGCCGTTTCCCGCAGGACTTCGTCTCCGATGAGATGGCCGAAGGAATCGTTCACCGCTTTGAAATGATCAATGTCGCAGAGCACGATGACGGTCGTCCCATTCTCGCGATGGGAACGGGAGAGTTCCTGCCCCATCAACTCCATGACCACCCCTCGATTCCACAGCGTGGTCAGCGCATCGTGCGAGGCTTTGAATCGCATTTCCTCGCGCGCCTCGACCAACCGGTTTTCCAAGTCGAGGATCCGCAATCCCGTTCGCAGACGCGCCTTTAGCTCCGCAGTATCGAACGGCTTGACCAGATAGTCGTCGGCTCCGGATTCCAGCCCCGCGACGATATCTTCTTTCGCTTCTTTCGAGGTAAGCAGCACCATATAGATGTAAGAGTGTTCTTTCTTTTTTCGGACTTCCCTGCAAACGCCCGGCCCATCCAGCTCGGGCATCTCCCAGTCCAGCAAGGCAAGCTTTGGTCCACCCTGACCGCAGAGCTGGTCCGCCGCCTCACGGCCATTCTCCGCCGTGCTCACCTGATAGCCCGCGCGCTCCAGCGTTTTCTGGAGCAGCCGCCGCGACATGGCTTCGTCATCGGCAATCAGGATTTTCATCGGCACTCCTTTGCCATGCACGCTTCCAGCAGAGGTAAAAGCTCGTTGGTATCGCCCTTGAACGCAGCAAAGGCCCTCTCAAGTCCCGATGAGTCTCCTTGGCGCCCCAATTGCTCCAGCCGTGCCGCTGTGGCCGCCGCCTGTGAGGCCGCAAGGTTCGAAAGCATGCCTTTCAAAGTGTGCGCTGCAATCGCAACACGCTTCGTATCCCGGGCTTGCACCGCTTCCTCGAGGGTCTGAAGGAGGCGCGGGAACTCTTGTTTGAAAATGCCAATAATGTCGCGGAGCAATTCGCAGTCATTGTCCACACGCACGAAAAGCTCTCCGCAATCAAATATTAGGAGCCTATCTTGTCCTGATTGTTCCATGACCTGCCTCTTCCCCGGTTCAGCCCCTTTATTGCCTATCAATCTTTGCCTGGTAAATACCAAGCACACGGCTCCCCAAGGGACCAGGGCACGCGGGGGACCATCTCTACGCTTCTTATTCTTCTAAGCGATTGATAGGCATTGAGTTCAGTCTGCAATCTTCGTGCGCAGGAGGGGCATTAGGCCTGTTGTGGGACTGAGATGGAACAAAACCATACGAACAGTTCACTTTTGGAACTATCAGATTCGAGGAGTCCTGCTTCGTCGCATCAAATGAGCTTTTGGGATGCGGATGGGACTCGTTCCTAATCGGCTGGCGACACTCCGGTTTTTTCCGTCCCGGACATTTCTCGCCTCTAGGAAGAGCTCACTTCGCCAGGTCAATCATCGAGAACCCACGGCCCGGCCTGCAAATACTGCGAGAGACTTGGAAGAGGAGTGCTCCTTTGCCGCCGCAGATTCTCTCGCCGTGATGGCGCGACGGATCGCAGCCAGTGCGGCGCTCTCATCGAAGCGCACGCTGGCTCCCTCCGATCGAACACCAAGCTGCGTCCACAAGCCTTCCAAGTCCACGCTCACAGGCTTGTCTTTCATACTTGCGTACAGCGGTTGAAGAACATCCACGCCAATGGCGCGGTCTCCGCTTCTCAGGGCATCCTCAAGGCTCCATTCCTTTCGGATGTCGCCGCCCGCTTCCAGAATGCCTCGAAGGGCATGCTGCAAACCCTTCGCATTGTTTGTCTGGCGGCGAATCTCGACATCCGCCTGGAGGCAAAACAGCGCTCCTCCCCAGTAGGTTCTCCCCCATGTATGTGTGTGATCCAGTCCGCGATCCCCGGCCTGAGGGAGGCCTTGGGGCATGTCCCGAACAAGATCAAGCCACATCTGTTCTTCTTTAAGATGTCCTGCCTGAATCCGAGCGATCGGTTCAACATAGGTGGCAATCCCCTCTTCGATCCAGTGGTGTTTTTCGTCCACGGACGGAAACGCCAGGTGGACCATTTCGTGCGTAAGCATCCAGTCTAAGGCAAGCTCCGCTGGTGCAGTCTCCTTGCCGACGCGTATAGTGATTCTTCCGCCTCGATTGCCAAATGTCATACCGTTGCGGACACCTTTTCCTTCGAAAGGAGTGATCCGAATCAAGACTTGAGGTACGGGAAAGCGGCCATAATACGCAGTGACTGACTCGGCGGCGGAATGGACCCAACGAATCACGTCCTTCACAGGCAGTTGCGAAGCGCTGCCTTCGATCATGATGTCAATCCGAGCGTTCCCGATCAGCAGGGTTGAAGTCATCTCATCCTTTGCAAGTACGACAGAGAAACAACCCAGAAATAGCAGTGCGGCCCAAGTTGCCCTGGCAAAGAAGCCCGCCATAAGGGTTCGCAGCATTAAATGACCCTGAGTACTTTCGTTCTGGAAAACCGGGCGATCAGGCTGGAATTGAGTTCGCTTCCTTCACCCGCTTGGAACCAAATAAAAACGTGATCGCCGCGTCCGCAGAAATCTTGCCTGCGCCAAAGATCAGCACGATCAGAGAAACCATCAGAAACACGAAGGGCGCGGCGGCTATGAACTTGTCCGGATCGGAAAAGAAAGACAACAGGGCCTCCCGGTCTCCGATTACGTAAGCCATGATCAGGTTCACGCTAAGTACGAGGCCCGTAACTCTCGAGGCCAGGCCCAGAGCAAGGAAAATGCCGCCGAAAAACTCAATGCAGGCAATAAAGACGGCCATTTGCGCGGGCATCGGCAAGCCAAGGGTGGCGAAATACTCTCCCACATTGGATAGATGATGGAGCTTGCCCCAGCCGCTCTGAGCAAGTTGCCATCCCCAATAAAGCCGCACAAATAGAAGGAATGGCGACTGCAAGTAAGAAACCAAACCGAAGAACTGGTCATGCCACTGCCCAACTTTTGAAATAAACTTACTCATGATTCCTATCTATGCCCTTTTCTCGCGGCTGTTCTCACCGCGCACTTCTTCACCGGGCTGACAAAACCAGCCCAGAGTCGCCCAGGTCTGAAATGAATGTTGAACAAATGCGGCGCGGTCGGCCCCAGGAACTGAACTTTTCCGGAAAGCTAACTCGATGGCACGCTCGATCGTTTTTCCGCTCCGCACCGCGTTGAGCAATCGGAACTCTTCCGGCTCGATGCGCCGGAAATAAACGGAGAAATCCAGACGATGGACCGCCAGAAAAATTTGCGCAGGTTCAAGCTTTGCAACGGCCCGGACCTTACTGCGTTTTCTCCGTTCATGAATGGCATTGCTTGTAAAATCGGACGTGTCGTCCCCGTGTTTCACTTCTAAGAGCAGATCGTCCACCGGATAGTGCAATCCGAGCAGTTGCACATAGGGCTGAATACTGAGCTGGAGATTCGGTACCTCCATCTCTCGGAGATCCTCGGAGCGAAGCGGGGGCTTTGCCTGACCGTCGAAGGCTTCGATGTCTGCCCATTCGAGACGAACCATATCGAGGGCAAGCACGCGCCTGTCATGTATCCAGCTCGGATTTTGGCGCAACCACCTTTCCAAGTGAGCACCCAAATTCCTAAGTGTGAAGGAGCGAGAGGGACATTCCGTAAGATAGGCCTTGCACATGGATTCGAAACGCTGCCCGCCAAGAACTGCGTGCAATCCGGGAAAATCTTCCGCCATGCCGCCAAGTATCCGAAACCAGTATTGCCGGTTGTAAATCTCCAGTCGTTCGAACGAACTCAGCCGGTCGTTCGGCTTGATGTACCGGGCGGCGTAGGCGCGCATCTTCTCTCCGCCGGGGCCGACTCGCTGCATGCGTTCGTTCCTTGTCAAGGGTTGCGTGACGGCCCGCACCAGGGCCTTCTGAAGAGCGGCGAGCCTCATACAGCAACTCCAAGCTGTGTTTCGGCAAGAAAACGATTGGCTTTAAGGGCCTCATCGTGGACTTCTTGAAAGGAGGGAATACTGTCATCCCATTCGAGCAGCGTCGCCGTGTGCCCAGCGCGCCGGATGGCCCGGTCGTAAAGCTTCCAGACAGGGTCGATCACCGGATGGTCATGCGTGTCCAAAATGTACTTCCGGAATTTTGAATGCCCAGCGATGTGAATTTGCGCCACCCGGTCTGCGGGGACGCTGTTGATATACGTCAGCGGATCGAAATTGTGGTTTCGGGAGGAGACATAGATGTTGTTGACGTCCAACAGGATTCCGCAGTCGGCCCGCTCCACGACTTCGTTCAGAAATTCCCATTCGGTCATCTCCGAAACATGATATTCGGCATAACTGCTTACATTTTCGACGGCTATCGGAACTTCGAGAAAATCCCGGACCTCTCGTATCTTCTGCGCCGTGATCTTGGCTGCTTCAAACGTGTAAGGCATCGGAAGCAAATCATGGGTATACCTTCCATCCACGCTGCCCCAACAAAGATGGTCGGACAGCCAGGGCGTGCCGGTTCGCTTGACAAGATCCTTGAGGCGGCGAAGATGTTCCTTGTCGGGCCGGCTGGCCGAACCGAAATACATCGAAACTCCGTGTTGTACGACTCGGTACTGTTCCAGTATTTGATCGAGGATGTGTAGCGGGCGCCCCCCGTCAATCATGAAGTTCTCGGAAATGATTTCGAACCAGTCCACGACCGGCTTTCGAGTCAGGATGTGATCGTAGTGCGGGGCACGCAGCCCTATTCCGATCCCATAGTCGGTGAAATTGTTGAATCGATTTGCAGGCATTTCTCTCTCCGAACCAAAGCGAGGAAGGAGGGCCAGCGATCATCACCGGCCCCCGAACAGGACACCATCACAAGTGGAACATCTTTGTTAAGACGGCTTCTTTTCGTCGGGCATCTTGGAGCCGTCGGTTGCGCAGCCACCTTTGCCCTTGCAGGAGTTCTTGCCTTTGCACCCGTTGTCGCTGCCCTTGCAACCGCCCTTGCCCTTGCAGGAGTTTTGGCCTTTACAGGCATGCTTTTCCTTGACTTTCTTGTCGTCCTTCTTGTCTGCGGCCGGGTCCTGACCCAAGGCGCTGAAAGATGTCTTCAGCGAGGGAAGCAGAGTCGAGGCCTTGATTGCTGAAGCGGTCCCGGCGAACAACCCCGCGAACGCCGCACCTGCCAACAACGCCTTTGTCGTCTTTGTCATATACATACTCTCCTGTCGATCAGAATGAGATGCCAAACACCATCTGGACGCTCAGTCCGCCTCGGGGATCGTCAATCTTGCTGCCCGGTTTGAACAGACTTCCCCCTTGCTGCGAGTTCGAAGCGGCGCTGAACGCCCTGACAAAGGTATTTGGTACTCCGAATGTGAGTCAAGCGCCAGTAAAAAGTTTCTGAATTCTTTGCCACGGGTATGGTCGCGATACCCAGAAAGCGTGGCCTGTGGGTCGTAAGAGCGACCAAGAATAGAATTGCAGCTCGGCCGATCGAGAGTTCGGCGGACAGCGAAGTTCAGTCTTGCGAGGCATCATGCCCACCGAACAACCCGCAAACTCGTGAAAGCGGCTCGCCGGCAGGGTATTTTCTTCTCCCTGGCCGGAGTAAAAGAGGGCTAGGAACAATATATCCAGCCCTCTCACAGCGCGACAGCAGACTTGTACTTCTACTGGGGCTTCTTGGAACCATCCGTTGCGCAGCCACCCTTGCCCTTGCAAGAGTTTTCGCCTTTGCAACCGTTGTCACTCGACTTGCAGCCGCCCTTGCCCTTGCAGGAGTTCTGGCCCTTGCAAGCATGCTTTTCTTTGGCTTGCTTGTCGTCCTTCTTATCCTTGCTCTGGTCCTGACTCTGCTCCTGGGCGCCGAAAGTCGTCTTCAGCGAAGGAAGCAGGGTCGAAGCCTTGACTGCCGCACCGGTGCCGGCGAACAATCCCGCGAACGCCGCACTAGCTAGCAATGCCTTTGTCGTCTTCGTCATACGAAAAATCTCCTGTCGATTAGAATGAGTGCCAAACACCTTCCGGACGCCCTTCCCGCCTTATGAATCGCGATTCTCGCTGTCCGGTTTACCAAACTAGCTCTGTTCCACGATTTTGAGGCAGCCATGGAAGTCCTGACAAAGTGGTGTTTCACTGCATGAGAGTCGCGAGGCTCAGAAAGGTTTCCGACGCGTCGCCGTGAATCGCATTCGAATCTCTGGAATGGCGCCGCTACAGGACGAGGTGAGCGACCGATGGATCGCTGGTTTCAACGGTTGTGAGATCCGTGTGAGGTCTGGGAGCTTGGAGGCGCGGGTGGGATTCGAACCCACGAATGGAGGTTTTGCAGACCTCTCCCTTGGGCCACTTGGGTACCGCGCCGAATCTTCAAGTATAGCAAATCCGCAAAGAGTATCCGGCCAACTCAGCCGGATCGTGTCCCGCAATTTTACTTTTTCTCGGAAGCCGCGGGCGTGGAAATCTTCGCTTCGCGCAAGAAGCGCGCCGACTCTTCCGGCGGCGTGGGATTGATGTAAAAACCCGTGCCCCACTCGAAGCCCGCCACCTTCGTCAGTTTTGGAATGATCTCGATATGCCAGTGGTAATGATCGTTAATCTCTTCTCCGATCGGAGACGTGTGAATCATGAAGTTGTACGCAGGCCGGTCCAGGACTTCGTCCAGCCGCATCAGGGTATCCTTCAGCATTCGCGCAAGGCTCGCGTACATCGAGCTCTGGTTGTTTTCATACGACGATCCGTGCACCTTGGGCAGCAGCCACATTTCAAACGGGAACCGTGACGCATACGGCGCCAGTGTAATGAAATGCTCGTTCTCGCCGATGATTCGCTCTCCGGTGTCCCGCTCCTGCCGGATGATGTCGCAGAAAATGCACCGTTCTTTTTCGTCGTAATAGTGCCAGCAGTTGTCCACCTCTTCGCGCACTCGCCGCGGCACGATCGGCAAGGCAATCAATTGCGAGTGCGGATGTTCCACGGTCGCGCCTGCTGCTTCACCATGATTCTTGAAAATCAGAACATACCGGAATCGCTTGTCATTCTTCAAGTCAAGCATGCGGTCACGGTAGCCCCACAGCACGTCTTCCACCGCGCGCTCCGGAAGCGTCGCCAGGGAAGCGGCATGTTCGGGCGACTCGATAATCACTTCGTGCGCGCCGATGCCATTCATCTTGTCGAACAGTCCCTCGCCTTCGCGGTCAAGGTCGCCTTCGATGCCCAAAGCCGGGAATTTGTTCGGCACAACGCGTATGCTCCAGCCCGCCGTGTTGGCCCCGCCGCCATTGCGCCCGTACACCAAAACCTCCGGCGGCGTCTTGGCCTCGTTTCCCGCGCAGAACGGGCAATTCTTCGCGTCCTTCGCAAATACGCTCTCGCGCAAGAAATCGTTCGGGCGCTTCCCGCGCTCCGTGGAAATGATCACCCAACGTCCTGTGATCGGGTCCTTCCGCAACTCCGGCAAAGAAATCCTCCTCGACTGTGTTTTGGTTCATCCCGCGCGGGACAACAGCCCTCTCGTATTAAATTGTACTCCGTCTGGCGCCTCAGTGGAGGTCCCGCCGTCCTTGGGTCACATTTGGGGGCTAAACGCGTCCTTGTGCAGCCGCACCGCCGGGAGCTGCCCGGGCCGGTTGTCAATCGCCACCACATCAAAACGGCAGGGACACTCGCCCACGTGGCGTTCCGCCAGGAAGCGCTGCGCCGTGCGAACTACAACGTGCTGTTTTTCTCGGGTAACGCTGAGTTCCGGCAGCGCTGTTGAATCCTCTCTTACGGTGCGGGTCCGCACTTCCACAAAAGCAAGTGTAGTGCCATCGTATCCAACCAGATCAATCTCGCCCTTGATACCCCGCGGCGTGTAATTCCGGGCCACGAACACGTAACCATTTCGCCGTAAATACCAGTACGCGTACGTCTCTCCGCGCACTCCCGCGCGCCGGGCCTCCTGCTTCCTGGCGTCCGAGGAGAAGGCATCTTCCTCGCGTAGGCCCCGCCGTGCCGCCCAGCGCACCGCTTGAAACATCAATCGCGAAAAAATTGGCATGGTCCTGGCTCCAATGCCTCTCTCCGCGAAGTATAAACAAAAATCCCGCGGATGCCATGTTTCTTCTTCGGCAGCCACGGAATTCCTTGCGAATCCAGAGCGAAAGCGATGAAATTAGCAGGCTCGCCGCATTAAATCTTCTTCTCCGCTTCACGAAAGCATTCCTCGAGCGTTCGCACTGCGAAGTCTCCCTGCTCCTCGTCAATCAACAGCGGCGGGCAAAGACGGATTGTGTTCTCACCGGCGCCAAGTAGCAACAATCCCTTGTGGAACGCCAGATCAACGATTGCGTTTCGCAGATCCGCGGCTTTTTCCTTCGTCCGTTGATCCCGCACGATCTCGATCCCGATCATCAATCCGCGCCCGCGCACGTCGCCAACGATTTTGAAATTCTTCGTCCATTGCGCCATGCGCCCGAAGAGGTACTCGCCCATACGCCGGGCGTTCTCCATGTACTCGTTTTGGATCAGCTCCATGGTGGCCAGCGCCGCGGCGATGCAGACAGGGTTCCCGCCGAACGTTGTGCCATGCGAGCCGGGTTTCCAGCGCATCACGCTCTCTTTTGCGACGATTGCTCCGAGAGGCATGCCACTGGCGATGCCCTTGGCGCTGCAGAGAATGTCCGGCTCGATCCCGGCATATTCGTGCGCCCACCACTTGCCCGTGCGGCCCATTCCCGATTGCACTTCGTCCACGATCAACATGATCCCGTGCTGCCGGCAGATGCGTTGAAGTTCCTGCAGGAAAAAGTTCGGCGCCACTACGTATCCGCCTTCACCCTGGATCGGCTCGATGATGATCCCCGCGACGTCCTCGGGATCAAATAGCCGTTTGAAAATCTGGCCTTCAAGTTGTTCCAGAATCTCCGCGCCGCACGTCTCCGCCGTGTGCCCGTGCGCGCAGCGGTACGCGTAGGGATACGGAATATGCTCGATGCCGCTGAGCAGCGCCCCGAATCCTTTTCGCTGCGTGGATTTCGATGCGGTCAGGGAAAGCGCGCCCATCGTCCGGCCATGGAAACAACCGTAAAACGCGATCATCTTGTCGCGCTTCGTTGCGTAACGCGCCAGTTTTATAGCGCCTTCGACGGCTTCCGTGCCCGAGTTGGTAAAAAACGTCTTCTTTGCTTCGCTGCCCGGCATCGTCCGCGCCAGGCGCTCCGCCAGTTGCGGCATGCTCTCATAATAAAAATCCGTGCCGGACATGTGGATCAGTTCCGACGCCTGCTTCTGAATCGCAGCGACAACCTTCGGATGGCAATGCCCAGTCGAGCACACCGCGATCCCCGCCGCAAAATCGAGAAACGCATTACCGTCCACGTCTTCGACGATGGCTCCGTGTCCCCGTTTGGCCACCAGGGGATAGTCGCGCGTATACGACGGCGACATGAATTTCGCATCTTGCTCCAGCACCCGCTTGGCGTTTGGCCCGGGAAGGGCAGTCACGAGCCGGGGCGTTTTTGCTTCTAGTGTTGTTGGCATCTCTTCCTCCAGAAAAAACTTCAAACGGTTCGTGTGGATAGAATTCGTGTGGATAGAAAACGACGGAGAGCAAGCGGACAAGCGGACCAATCCGCAAGCAGCCTGCGAAGGAGAAAGGAAGCTTAGTTAGTCAACGCCAAACAGACCGGGCCGTTGCGCGGCCGGCGAGAGGAACCCCGGGGGGTACGGAGAGCGAATTTGCAGGTCAAGACTCACTTGCGTTTCCAGCGGACACTTCCATCCTTCGTGTCCTCTATGAGTATACCACGTTCCGCCAGTTCCCTGCGGATGCGGTCCGCAGTCGTGAAATCGCGCCTTTTCTTCGCCGCGTTGCGCTCCGCCACCTTTTGGTCAATTTCGGCGTCCTCTGGCCCGCTCTCCGCGCTACCGTATCCTAGCGCACGCAGCTTTTCCGCATCGTTGTCTTCCAGCACCGCAAAAACCTTGTCAAAATCCGCCAAAAGCCCCCTCACCGCGGCCACATCACCCTGGTGAAATTCACCTTTATCCATCGCAATGTTCGCTTCGCGCACCAGGTCGTACATTGCGGCCAGCCCACGAGCAGTATTCAAATCGTCCGAAAGGCCCGCATCGAATTCCTCCGCGGCTTTGGCGATCCGTTCAGCCATTCCCTTTTGCGTGCCCGCCGGGAATTTTCCTTGCTTCAACCGGTCCGCGAAATTCCGCAAACGCTCCACCGAGCTCGTCGCCTGCTGCAATCCATCGAACGTAAAATTGAGTTGCTTGCGATACGGCACACTCGCCAAAGCAAACCGCAGCGCCGAAGGCTTGTAGCCCTTTCCAAACAAATCCCGAAGCGTGAAGAAATTCCCCAGCGACTTGGACATCTTCTCGCCTTCCACCAGCAAATGCTCCGCATGCAGCCAATAACGCACGAACGGCTTCCCCGTCGCCGCCTCGCTCTGGGCGATTTCGTTTTCATGATGCGGAAACGCCAGGTCAATTCCGCCGGTGTGAATGTCCAGCGTCTCGCCCAGATATTTCATCGCCATCGCCGAGCACTCAATGTGCCAGCCTGGACGTCCCGGCCCGATCTCCGTCTCCCAGAAGTGCTCCCCCGGTTTCGGCGCTTTCCACAGCGCGAAATCCCGCGCGCTTTCTTTTTCATAGCGGTCGTTGTCCACGCGCGCGCCCGCCTGAATGCCAGTCAAATCGATTTTCGAAAGCTTCCCGTAGTCCGGAAATTTCGCGATGCGGTAATAGATCGAGCCTTCGCTTGGGTACGTGAACGTTTTCTTCTGGAGCCGCTCGATCAGCTTCACCATATCCTCGATATGGTCGGTGGCCCGGATCCAGTGTTCCGGTGTTTCGATGCTCAGCGTTTTGCAATCCTCGAAAAACGCCTGCACAAACCTCTCGGTGTAGTCGCGGATGCTCTTCCCCGCCGCGGCCGCATTCGCAATGATGCGGTCGTCCACGTCCGTCAGGTTCATTACGTGAAGCATTCGGTAGCCGCGCAGCTTCAGGAAGCGCCTCAGAATGTCCTGAAACACGAACGTGCGGTAATTGCCGATGTGCGCGTAGTCGTAGACCGTCGGCCCGCAGGTGTACATCCGCACTTCGCCCGCTTTTTGCGGTACAAACGGTTCGATTTTTCCGGTCAGCGTATTGTGCAGCTGGATTTCGGCCATGTGTCCCAGACGGTCTCTTTTCCCGCGCGAAGAAACGCTAGATTGTAGCCGAGCCCTTCGAACCCGAGCAATCTCCAAGCGTTGCCCATGCGCAACAAACTCCGTGTAATGCGACTCCTTTAGTCCTAATTGACGCCGCCAATGGTCAGCTTTAGCGTTCCTCTTCCCAGCGCACGCGCTGAACGAATCAAATCTATCGGAACTAGGCCGGGCAGGTTAGCTCTGTGCGCTTGTAGCCCTGTCAAAACAGCCACAACTTGTTGCGCAACGCTTTACACCACTTCCGCATCATGTTACAGTTTTTTCCCGTACCGCCATCCTTGCGCCAGGCGGCTGGGCCTCTGACTGAGAACCTGCCAAACGTTTTTGCGATCGATCCCGATCGGCTCGGGGTCGGCATGACAGGCGACCGGAATACTGTCGCTTTGTCGCTCGAAAGCCCCTCCCCTCGAGGAATGCAACGTCGTCTCTCTTCGCGCCTTTTGACCCCGGTGCGTTTGCTTCGCTTGGATTTAGCGCGTGGGACGACACAAAGGGGACATCTTGCTTAAGCTCCGAAAAGTGGAAATCGTTGGCTTTAAGTCATTTTGTGAGCGCACCGTGGTCACCTTCAGCGGCTCCGGCACCACCTGCATCGTCGGGCCCAACGGTTGCGGCAAATCCAACGTCGTGGACGCCATCTCCTGGGTTCTTGGCGAACAAAGTCACAAGTCTCTCCGCGCCGAGCGCATGGCCGATTGCATTTTTAACGGCACCACCAAGCGCCCGCCGCTGGGCCTCGCCGAAGTCACCATCACCATGGAAGACCCCGAGCTGGCCGAAGCCGCCCGCTTCGTGCTGGAAAATGCTGCCGCAGAGGGAATCCCATCAATTGCAGAGGTCACCGAGTCCACAGCGACCACCGAGATTCTTTCGCTCGACCCTGCGCAGGCCCCCGAACCCCAAGAATCTTCTATCGATGGCCTGGCCGAATCCCCGGCCGAACTCAGCGGCAAGTTCAAGCGCAAGAAAAAATCCGCCGACAGGCCCGTCCTGGCTACCAAACCCGGCGAAGTCGTCGTCAGCCGCCGGCTCTATCGCTCCGGGCAAAGCGAATACCTGATCAACGGCCGCGTCGGCAGGCTCCGCGACATCCAGGAAATGTTCATGGGCGTCGGCCTGGGCCCGGACTCCTACGCCATCATCGAGCAGGGCCGCATCGGCCTCATCCTTTCCACCAAGCCCATGGAGCGCCGCGCCATTATCGAAGAAGCCGCCGGCGTCACAAAATTCAAAACCAAGAAGCGCCTCGCGGAAGCCAAACTGGAATCCTCCAAGGTCAATCTTTCTCGCGTCAACGACATCGTTATCGAAGTCGAAAAACAACTCGGCTCCCTGAAACGCCAGGCTGCCAAGGCTCGCCGCTACTCCGAAATTCGCGACCAGATGCGCGGCATCGTCCGCCAGATGCTCGCCGGCAAAGCCCGCGAGTTGGATGCCGAAGCCGAGCGCGTCACGAAGCAACTCGATGAACTGAACGCTTCAGAATTGCAACGCGCCACTGCCATCCAGCAGCAGGAAGGCGAGCAGGACCGCCTGAACCAGCGCATTTACGAGCTGGACTCCGAGATTCGTCAGAACCAGAACGTCTTGAACCTCACCGCGCTCGAAGTGGACCGCAGTGAGAACCGCATCGCTTTCAATCGCCAGCGCGCCGAGGAGCTCGCCGGACGCCATATGCAAATCAACACAGAATTGTCGCAAGCCAGTGCACATGCCGCCGAGTGGGAAACGCGCAGCGCATCGCAAATCCAGGCAGTTACACTGCTGCGCGAAGAGTCCGGCGTTTTATCCGCGCGCGTCGAGGATCTCGCCAAACGCTCCGAGTCCCGCGCCGCGCAAATCGCCGCATCCGAATCTCGCATCGAGGCGCTGCGCCGCTCTGCATCAGAAGCCGGCGAAAGTCTCCTCCGCCTGCACGGCGAGCAAAAACAAGCCGAAGAAGCACTCGTCCACCAGGCCGAAGCGCTCCGCAAGCTCGAAGCCACCGAGCATGACGTCCTCGAAACTTCCATGCGCGCCCGCGACGATGCCGAACGCGCCGCCTACGATTTCGAATCCGCTTCCGCGAAGCTGAATTCGCTAAAGCAATCGGCCACCGAGCTACAAACAAAAATCGCCGGCTTCCGCGAGCACCGCGAAGCCATGACCAAGCAAGCGGACGCGCTCCGCGATTCCCTCTCTGGCCTTCGCGCACGCCATTCCACGCTCACACAAATCCTGAACGACCGCTCCTACACCACCGACGCCGTACAAAAACTCTTTGCCGCCAATGAACGCGGCGGCGGCCAAGGCTTCCGCGCCGTCGGCGTCCTCGCCGACTACGCCGAAGTCGAGGAACAGCACGAAGCCGCCATCGAGCAATTCCTGCGCGACGAACTCGAATACGTCGTCGTCGAAACCTACGATCACGCCCGCGCCGGCGTCTCCATGCTCCGCGATGAAGTCGGCGGCCGCGCCACCTTCTTCGTGGACTCGCTCCGCAATTTGCGCCTCTCCTCGGACTACGAGCCCATCGTCAATTTCCGCGCCGAAGATGGCGTAATTTCGCGCCTGGATAGACTCGTCGAATTCCGCGATCCCCTTGGCCCCGCCGCCAAGCAGTTTCTCCCGCGCCTGCGCTCCGCCTACTTGACCGACGGCACCGCCGCGGCCGAAAAGCTGGCGCGTGAAAATGCGCAGTACGCCTTCGTCACTCCCGACGGCACCTGCTATCAGGGCCGCATGGTCACCGGCGGCCGCCCCGACGAAGTCGGTCCGCTCGGCATGAAGCGCGAATTGCGCGCCCTCGACGCCGAAGTGTTGCAGCTCGAACACGACATGACAGAAAAGCAGTCGGCTCTCGAAGCCGTGGCCGCCGAACTTCGCGCCGCCGAACAGTCCCTTGAAGAAATTGACTCCCAGCAACGCGAAGCAGAACGCGAAACCATTTCCGCCACGCATCGTCACAGCCAGATGCAGAGCGAACTCGCCCGCCTCGGTCTCGAGCTGACCGTTTGCCAGAACGAACTCGCGCGCATCCGCCTCGATGTCGAAAACGCCCGCCAGCGCGCCGAACGCGCCAAAAATCAGCACGCCGCCGCCGCCCTCAGCCGCGCCGAAGCCGAATCTGAAAGCGCGCGGCTCGCGGAAGAACTCGTGCTCCTCCGCGGCTCTATCCAATCCGAGCAGAACGAACTCGCCCGTGCCCGCGCCGAACACGCCGCCATGACCGAGCGCCTCACCGCGGCCGAAGCCCTTGCCACGCGTCTCACCGAAGAGCGCGCCGAGATCGAGCGCCGCGAAACCGCTCTCCAGCAGCAAGCCACTTCCATTACCGACGAAAAAGACGCCCTAGCCAAGCAAAGCGAAGAGTTAGCTCTGCAGCTCGAAGGTTTGCGCGGCGAAAAGCTCCGCCTGGAAATTCGCCAGCGCGAACTCGAGCAGGAATGGGACGCCGCACGCACACGCGTCACCCAAATGGAAGACCATCTGCGCATGGGCCGTCAGTCGCTCCAGGATCTTCGCGAGCAGCGCAGCCACGCCGAAGTGGACCGCGCGAAAAACGACTCCGACCGCCAGCACCTCCGCGAAACCTGCATGAGCGAAGTCAACGCGCAGCCCGAGGACCTCATCGCCACCGAAGCCGCCTTCATGACCGGCGATGAACTAGCCCTCGCCGAAACCAACTATCGCGAAATGAAGCAGCGCGTCGAAGCCATGGGCCCCGTCAACATGATGGCCCTCGAGGAATTCAACGAGTGCGAGCAGCGCTTCACTTTCCTCACGCGTGAACGCGACGATTTGCTGCAATCCATCGCCGACACCCAGCAAGCCATCGCCGAGCTCGACCAGGCCACCAAGGAAAAATTCGAACTGGCCTTCCACTCCATCAACAAAAACTTCTCCGAAGCCTTCCATACGATTTTTGGCGGCGGCATGGCCGAAATGCGCCTCACCGAGCCGGACAGCTCCGGTGATGCCGGCATTGACATCGTCGCTTCGCCTCCAGGGAAGCGCCTGCAAAACGTTCTTCTCCTCTCCGGCGGCGAAAAAGCCATGACCGCTCTCGCGCTGCTCATCGCCATCTTCCGCTACCAGCCAAGCCCCTTCTGCATCCTCGACGAAGTGGACGCGCCGCTCGACGAGGCCAACGTAGGCCGCTTCACGCGCCTCATCGGCGACATGAGCGGCCAAACGCAATTCATCATCGTCACCCACAACCGCAAAACCATGGAAATGGGCAGCGTCCTCTACGGCGTCACCATGCAGGAACCCGGCGTCTCCAAACTCGTCAGCGTCCGATGGGAAGGTTCCGATGCCCCCGCGAGCAAACAACAAGCCGCAGCCGCCTCCGCGGCATAGCAACCGCTTCATGGTGTAGACTTGGATCTGCGGCGGAGAAATTTAGAGGGGCCATGCGCTCTTTTCTTGCGTCGACTTGTGGCGTCCTTGCAATTGTTTGCCTTTCATCCACATTTGGACAATCTCAGCAACCAGTCAAAGCTAGCGAATCGGTCTGGTTCGCCCTGCAAGCAGAATTAGGTGGAAAACTATACGTCGTTCCAATCGGAACGGTCGCCGGGGGGAAAATTTTCCCTGTTCCTTTAGGTTGCGAGGAAAAAGGCCCGGAATTCAAGAAGTTCGAGACCACCTATCTTCGTCCCCTTCAATCCTACTCAGTGACCTTTGGTGGCGCTCCTGCTGGGGTTGTGGTTTTGAAGCCCCCGGATCCCACCTTTGGGGGCACTTTGGTGAATTACGATGGGCCCACTCATATTCACGGGCCTGTTATGGCTTTGGCGACCAATGCCAAACTCTCAGAATCGGAAGCGCCGTTTCGGAGGGCTCCGTCACCGGAAGAACGTAAGCTTGCTCTTCAATTCGCAAACGACAGTTTTGCGAAGAGTGGGCTGCCCGCGACTCTGCTGCAAAAAACGAAGGTCGACAACTTGACCCACACGTTGCTCGCTCCAGCGAAGTTGCCGGCGCTGATCGGATCGTTATCTGTGCAAGTCGAAAGCGAGACAGGACTTACCCACGCACTATTCTTCGTCGCAACAGTACGGAACGGCAAGCTCATACCTGAACTCGAGTGGGTGCATATCTCGGATGGTGTGACGTCACAACAATGGATGAGTCTCATCGATCACGCAGACTTGTTTGAAGACGGGCAGGACGAAATAGTTGTTATGCATAATTACTACGAGGGCTACGGTTTTGAAATCTACCGCCGGACAAAAGACGGCACGCATTGGGAACAGATATTCGACGGTCCCGGGCCTGCTTGTTAGAGCAACTCTATCCAGAACTCATGATCCGAAAAAGTTTCCCAAAAAAATCCACCGCGCATGCCTTTGACTTCGCGTTCCCGTGCGCTAGAATGCTTCCCACTTAGTCGGGGGAATGTTTCCGGTGTCTGCCACACCTGCCATGCGCGTCCTTCGCGAAACACAGTTTCCCGGCCTCACGCCAGCCGCGCGGGGAAAGGTCCGCGACATCTACGATCTCGGCGACAAGCTCCTCATCGTCGCCACCGACCGCCTCTCCGCCTTCGACGTCATTCTTCCCACGCCCATCCCCGACAAAGGCCGCGTCCTCACCCAGCTTTCTCTCTTCTGGTTCAACCTGTTAAACGACGTCATCCCCAACCACGTCCTAAGCTCCACCAGTTTTCCGCCGCCCTTTAACCTGCACCTTGATGATCTCCTCGGCCGCTCCATGATCGTCCGCAAAACCCGGCCTCTTCCCATTGAGTGCGTCGTCCGCGGCTACGTCTCCGGCTCCGCATGGAAAGACTATC